>OJAR01000266.1_pt1 | contig 18184 bp, 12 predicted proteins | sample 1589431 | NCBI WGS metagenome assembly OJAR01 (sample SAMN03283242) | human gut metagenome | biome: human-associated habitat; material: feces | host: Homo sapiens | place: Peru | collected 2012 | reverse complement strand
TTCTCAAGAGTGTGGACTACCTCTTCGACCTCGGTCCCGACGGTGGTCGCCGCGGAGGCCTCATAGTCGCCCAAGGCACTCCCGAGCAACTCGCCCAGAACCCCGCCTCCGTCACCGGCCCGTTCCTAAAAGAGATTCTTGCCAATGCTGCCGTTAACCGTCCATAACGCTCCTTCACAGGCGTTAATTTGTACAAATCACGCTTTTAGAGGGACAATGATCTCTTCACGAGCGTCTTTCTGTCATATTCCCGCTTTTAGAGGACGTGGGTTAAATTTAGGGATCGACTAACTTTCGGTGTATCGCACTAATATCAAGACAATTATAAGCAATGTGTCATTAAATAAATAATATGTTGACAATTAACGATTTGCAATATTTTGTGGTCAACTCGTATATATTTTTAAGCTTCATCTTCTATATTTTCGTGCCGTTATTTTAAATATGATATAGTACAGTATAGCAAGGTTAATGACAAAATTCCCCTTCCAAAAGAAATCCATACGCCATTGTTTAATCACATCGAACTGATCATACGGCACTAATAACTGAAACACGTTCAACATGATAATAAACGAAAAGCCAATAGCTGAAATAACTGCGACACATTCCATACGTAAACGTGAAATATTATCATCCTCATATTTTTCTCTGGAAAAGACACAGCAAAATATTGACACGTACAATACTATCAAGAAAAGAGATTGCACAGTCATCCCCGTATCGGTATCATTTATGATAGAAAAAGAGGTATCACGAATACAGTATCATCTTTGCTTGCAAAAGTAAAAAAAACGCACCATCCCCACACCCGTTTCGGGCAAAGGATGGCACGTCACAATATTCATTTACAAGAGTTTGCGCTCCATGGTTGGAGGGAGGCTCGCTCTGGCGACGGCATCCGGCAAGGCTTCAAGGCCAGGCCGGATGCCGCATCGGGAAAGGCTATCGTTCCCAGGCGAGGGCGGAGGCGCCGAGGATGGCGGCGTCGGACTCCTTGAGCTGGGAGTAGACCAGCTTGACCTTGTTCTTCCAGAGAGGGAGGACGTTGTCGTTCATCGAACGGAGGATCGGCTCGGTGAGGAACTCCTTGCTTCTGGCGAGACCTCCGAAGAGGACGATGGCCTCCGGAGCGGAGAACGCGATGAAATCGGCGAAAGCCTGGCCGAGGAGGGTTCCGGTATATTCAAAGATCTTGATGGCAAGGGCATCGCCTTCCTTGGCGGCCTCATAGACATCCTTTGAAGTGATGTTGTCAAGGCTTCTGAGGGATGACGGCTCACTGCTCATGTCCAGCCACTCGCGGGCGGTTCTGGCGACTCCGATCGCGGAGCAGTAGGTCTCAAGGCAACCACTCTTTCCGCAGTTGCAGCGACGGCCGTTGTGACGGACGATCGTGGTGTGGCCGAGCTCTCCGGCGAATCCGTCGTGACCATAGACCATCTCACCATTGATGACTATTCCGCTGCCGACACCGGTTCCGAGGGTGATCATGATGAAATTCTTCATACCTCTCGCGGCACCGTAGGTCATCTCACCCATCGCGGCGGCGTTGGCGTCGTTGGTCAGGGTCACAGGGATGCCACCCATGGTCTCGGTAAGCATCTTGGCAAAAGGTATGGAGCCGGCGCGTCCCCATGAAAGGTTCACAGCGTTCTCGACCTCTCCGGTGTAGTAGTTGGCGTTAGGCGCTCCCACACCGATTCCACGGATCTGTCCTTCAGCTCCAGCATCGGCGATGATCTTCTTCAGAGCCGCGGCAAGTTCCTCAATGTAAGGCTCGACAGTGGTGTAGGAGTCCGAGCGGATCACGGTCTGCGCAAGCACGGTTCCACGGGCGTCAACGACTCCGCATTTGGTGGTCTGTCCACCTACATCTATTCCTATTACTAAATTCTGTTCCATAATATTTGGCTATGATAAGTCCCGGCGGAGAACCCCACCGGGACAGGATTTCAAACTAAGCTGTTTTCTTTACTTTGGAGCCGAAGAGTGCGTACCAAAGGATGTAGGCCACACCAATGATGACAACAATGTAACTCATCAGATAGTTGGTGGCGTCAGCGACGGCACCCTGGATGAGAGGAAGGATACCACCACCGCAAACCATCACCATGAACAGGCCGGAAGCGATAGATGTGTACTTGCCAAGTCCCTCGACGGCAAGGTTGAAGATGGCGCCCCACATCACGGATGTGCAGAGTCCGCAGAGGATGAAGAACATCACTCCGATCGGAATCTCGGCGAGGGAGAATGACAGCTGGGAGGTGATCGCAGGGAATTTGACGGTTGTCGTGTCACCAAGGAACATTCCAAGAAGAAGGAATATGATGGCGACAGTGCCCACAAAGCCGACCATGGCGCGGCTGGAGACCTTCCCTCCGACGGAAGCTCCCACGAGACGACCGCAAAGCATGAGGAACCAGTACATCCCGACAATTGTTCCAGCCACAGCGGCGCTGATGCCGATCTCGGCGGATGTCATGTATAGGTTCACGAAGTTAGGAATACCTACCTCGACACCCACATAGACGAATATGGCGATGATACCAAGCACGAAATGCTTGAAGGAGAGGGCTCCCTTGACGCTCTCGCCGATGGTGAGCTGCTGCGTCTTTCCGGAAGCAGCAGCCGCCTCAAGCTCGGGTTCAGGAATATGCGAGGCCGCGATGATGATGAACGCCAGAGCGAAAATGCCCATCGCGATGAAGAGCGCCGGATTGGCATCGGCGATCTGGGTGTCCTTCGTAACGTCACCGATGAGATAGCCCACGAGCACAGGCACGATCGTGGCGCTCAAGGAGTTGCAGGAACCGCCCCACTGGATGAGCTGGTTACCCTTGTTTCCACCACCACCGAGAGTGTTGAGCATAGGGTTCACAACCGTGTTGAGCATACACATTGAGAAACCAGAGATGAACGCGCCGAGAAGATAGACGGCGAAGCTGCCGGCGATTCCTGAAAGGAATGTGATGCCGACTCCGACAAATCCTACGGTCACGGCCGCGAGGGCGGTGAACTTGTAGCCCTTCTTGGACAGGATCATACCGGCAGGCAGGCCCATAAACGCATAAGCGATGAAGTTGGCGGCGTTGCCCAGCTGGGACATAAAGTTCGAAGCGGCGAACTGCTGCTTCACGATGACTCCGAACGGATTCTGGAATCCCGTCACGAATGAGATCATCGCGAACAGGAAGAACATAATCACAATAGCGAAAATGTTACCTTGTTGTTTCTTTTCCATTTGTAAGATGTTTTATGTTATCGAAAATATTTCGTGGCATATTCCACAAATTTAGCAAATTAATTTCAAATTTGACCGAACGGCTTCAAAAATCCGCATTGCAGAATGACCTTTATAAGATTATTACTAACTTTGAGCAAAGAATATTCATGAATATGAAAACGATAATCGACGTTAACGCCCATCTGCACACACCGTACTCCTTCAGCGCCTTCAAAGACGTGAGACAAGCCCTTGATATGGCCGCCGCCGAAGGTGTCGAAGTTGTGGGAATCAATGACTTCTACAGCCTCGACGGCTACAGGGAGTGGAATGACGAATGCGCCGCAAGGCATCTCTACCCGATGTTCAACATCGAGTTCATCTCTCTGAACAGCGAGGACCAGGCCGCCGGATTAAGAGTGAACGACCCGAACAACCCGGGACGCACCTACCTGAGCGGAAAGGGACTGGCCTATCCGGTGATACTCAGCGGCAAAGAGGCTCAGATGCTCGCCGATGTACGGGCTGAGTCCAACGCCCAGGTTGAAAGGATGTGCGCCAAACTGAACGCCCATCTGGATGAGGTCAAGGCCGGATTCAACGTTGATTTCAAACATATCGTCAAGGAACTGACCAGAGGATCGGTGCGTGAGCGTCACCTTGCGAAGGCTCTCAGGATGGCGGTTGACGCCAAAGCCGACAAAATCCAGGACAGGCTCGCCCTCTACGAGAGAATCTTCGGAGGACAGCCTCTGAAATCCGCTCCGGACAACGAGGCGGCGGTGGAGAACGAGATCCGAAGCAAGCTCCTCAAGGCCGGCGGCGCGGCTTTCGTGCCTGAGGATCCTAAGGCGTTCCTGCCGATGGAGACCGTCTGCCAAATCATCAAGGCAGCGGGCGGAATCCCGACCTACCCGTTCCTCGCGGACGACGCGAAAGGCAACTTCACCGACTTCGAGGGCGATCTCCAGAAGGCCGCCGACACGCTGAAAAAGCGCGGGATCAAGTCCGTGGAATTCATCACGACCCGCAACACGACGGCCGTGCTTGAGGAATATTCAGGCTACCTCCAGGACGAGGGATTCATCGTCACTTTCGGCTCGGAGCACAACACCCCGGCGCTGGAGCCGATCCGTCTGCGCACCCGCGACAACGCCGAAGGACTCAGCGAAAAACTGCGCGAGACCAACTACAGAGGAGCCTGCGCGGTGGCCGCACACCAGGCTGGGCTGAACTCCATCGAAGCGGGAGACGAGCTGATCCGCAAGACTTTAGCCATTTAGGAATATGTCAGCTCAGCGAACAGAACACATAATTGACACACGAATATGAAACAGATTGAAGACCTTATCGCGATTTCCCGGAAGTTCGGACAGGACTCCAGGTTCGTAATCGCAGGAGGCGGCAACACCTCCTACAAGGATGAGAACAGACTTTGGGTGAAGGCCAGCGGCCACGCCCTCGCAACGATAACAGAGGACGGGTTTGCCGTCCTTGACAGAGCCCTTCTGAACGAGATGGGCGAAAAGGCTTACAATGAGGCGACGGCGATACGTGAGGAACAGGTCAAGAACGACCTCTCCGTGGCCTGTATAACAAAGGACAGAAGGCCTTCAGTGGAGACATCCCTGCACAACTGCATGGGATTCGCCTTCGTGGTTCACCTCCACCCTACCCTTGTCAACGGCCTGATGTGCTCGGTGAACGCCGAGGCCGCGTGCAAGGAGATATTCCCGGATGCCCTTTACATTGAATATACCGACCCGGGCTACACGCTTTTCAAGAAGGTCTATGACCGGATAAAGGCCTACAAGGCTGAGAAAGGCAAGGAACCCCAGGTGATATTCCTTCAGAATCACGGAATATTCGTGGGTGGGGACACCACCGCTGAGATTGAGGGAATATATTCAGAAGTCCTTGGAAAACTTGAGGCCAAGGTCGCCGCTCTTCCGGAGGGTGACACGGCTGTCTCGGAGACAGTTACGGATGTCGTTCCGGCGATCCGGCAGATGCTTTCCCGCTCCGGAAGGGGCTACAAGACCTTGAAAGTCACGAAGAACGCCCTTGTGGACTTCTTCATTGATGGTTGTTCAGTCACTTCGACAGGCTCAGTGACTGATTGTCCCGGAAAATCCGGTTTCGACAAGATTGCCAAGCCGTTCACCCCGGACATCATCGTGTACTGCAAGAGCTCGTACATATTCATTGAAGCCGAGTCAGATGAAGAGATTTTAAAGCAGGCCGAGGAGGAAATCGAGGCCTTCGTCAGCGAGAAGGGTTACACTCCTAAGGTACTGCTCATCAAGGGAATCGGCCTCATCGCCGTGGGAGACAGCTCCAGGAACGCACAGATCATCACCGATGTGTTCACGGACGCGATGAAGGTAGCGTTCTATGCGCAGAGCTTCGGCGGAGAGCATCCGATGGAGCGGGCTTGGATCGACTTCATCGACAACTGGGAGGTGGAGAATTACCGCCGCAAGGTGGCCTCCAGCGCGTCCAAAGGCCGTGTGGAAGGCCGCACGATCATCGTGACCGGAGCCGCCCAGGGATTCGGAGAGGGCATCGCCCGTGAGCTGATGGCGCAGGGAGCCAACATCGTGGTGGCCGACCTCAACGAGGCGACCGGCGAGAAGACCGCCGCCAGTTTCAACGAGAAGGCTGGAGCCAACAAGGCCATATTCGTAAAGACAAATGTCGCTGATATGGCGAGCCTCCGGAACCTGATGAAGGAGACAATCGTGAACTTCGGCGCGCTTGACGCGTTCGTCAGCAACGCCGGGGTTGTACGCGCCGGCGGATTGGACGTGATGACCCCTGAGAACTTCGAGTTCGTCACCAAGATCAACTACGAAGCCTATTTCTTCTGCGCCAAGGTCGCCTCGCACATAATGAAAATCGAGACGAAATATGATCCTGAATATTTCGCCGACATCATCCAGGTCAACAGCAAGAGCGGCCTGCGCGGCAGCAAGGCCAACTTCGCCTACGCCGGCGGCAAGTTCGGTGGAATAGGCCTGACCCAGTCCTTCGCGCTTGAGCTCGCCCCTTACAGGGTGAAAGTCAACAGCATCTGCCCTGGCAACTACTACGATGGTCCTCTGTGGAGCAACCCGGAGAACGGACTGTTCATCCAGTACCTCAACGCCGGCAAGGTTCCGGGAGCGAAGACCGTGCAGGATGTCAAGGACTACTATCTCGCCCAGGTGCCTATGCGCAAGGGCTGCAACCCAGTGGATGTCTGCAAGGCCATCCTCTACGCCATCGACCAGACCGGAGAGACCGGACAGGCCATCCCTGTGACGGGAGGGCAGGTCATGCTGGCATAATTGTAAATCCGGGAAGCGACCTTGACTTCAGGCAAAGTAAAGCGGCTTCCAATGTAATTCATTAATATCATGAAACAACTTGACGTAAATCTGATGCATCCGGCCGAGCAGATCGCTATCATCATCGGCAGGATTTATCGCAGCGAGATGACCACCACCTCCGGCGGAAACCTGTCCATCATGGACGAGAACGGAGATATGTGGATCACCCCGGCGGCGATTGACAAAGGTTCGCTGACTCCGGCGGACATCATGTGCGTGAAGGCTGACGGAACCATCATCGGACCTCACAGACCTTCATCCGAGTACCCTTTCCACAAGGCCATCTACAAGATGAACCCGCATATTCATTCAGTGATCCACGCCCACCCTCCTGGACTGGTCACCTTCAGTATGGTTCACCAGGTTCCGGACACGAGCATCATCCCTCAGGCGCGCGCGACCTGCGGCCCTGTCGGATTCGCTGAATATGCCCTCCCTGGAAGCGAGCTTCTGGGAAAGAAAATTGTGGCAGAATTCAAGAAGAACCCGGACTACAAGGCCGTCATCATGGAGAACCACGGTGTCGTGGTTGCCGGTGAGGACATCGCTGATGCTTACCAGAGGTTTGAGACCCTGGAGCTCTGCGCTCGCACAATCCTGAACGCCAAGACTTTGGGAGAGCCTAAATACCTCAGCGAGGATCAGATCCTCCAGCACGAGAAAGCCGTGAACGTTCCGTTCCAACACTTTATGAACGTAACGCACCCTTCAGATGAGAGGGCGATCCGCGCGGAGATCTGCAAAATTGTCCGCAGAGCCTGCTCACAAGGGCTTATGTGCAGTTCCTACGGTACGGCATCCGTGCGCTGGAGAGGCAATGATTTCCTCATCACTCCGTCCAGCATGCAGCGTTGGGATCTTGAGCCGGAAGACATCGTACAGATCAAAGACGGAATGGTAGAGGCCGGGAAGAACGCAAGCCGCTCTGTGGCACTTCATTACGAGATCTACCGCCGCAACCCGAAGGTCAACTCAATCATCCTGACCCAGTCCCCTGCCCTGATGGGATTCTGCACGACCGGAGTGAAATTCGACGTGCGAACAATCCCGGAGAGCTGGATATTCCTTCAGGACATCCCGACATTCCCGTTCGGGAGCCAGTACAACGAGCATCTGACAGAACTCGCCGATGAGTTCAAACAGAGACCGTTCGTGATGCTGGAAAACGATTCCGTCGTCGTGACCGGTGACCAGCTCATCAACACGTTCGACCGTCTTGAGGTGGCGGATTTCAGCGCCCGCTCGCTGATCCTCGCTGCTCCGCTTGGCAAACTGAACCCGATCACCGACGAGGAGATCGAGGAACTCCGCGTGGCGTTCCACGTAGGGGAATAATAAAAGCAGACATATAACTGCAGAACGACTGCCACTTCGGTAGGTTCAGCAACCGGTAAAGAGAAAACTCCCTCCCGAATTTTGGTAACGTGCAAAATTCGGGAGGGAGTTTTCTCTTTACCGGATCACACCTTATTCTCCGGCGATGATCTTAGCGTCCTCGGCGCTGTCGATGCCCACACGCTTGGCGAGCCGCTCACTCCTCTGACGGATCTGCTCCTTGTGACGCAGTACCCAGTTCTCGGCATAGACAGCCACGCATGCAAGGAAGAAATAGATGACCGTCTGGATGATCATGGCCTTCATCTGCACGTCAGCCGCTCCCATCTCGCCACCGGCAGTGCTGAGGTTGATGAAACCCTGCGCGCCGAAAGTGGACGGGAATATGTAGGAGAACACCTTCCAGAAGCCCGGGAACGCGAATGTCGGCCATGAGCAACCGGTCAGGAACAAAGCCACAGGCGACATCGCCAGAAAGAGGATGAACACGGACTCCCTCCTCGTGATCAGCGTGCTCCAGACCATGCTGAAGAACACACAGTCAGTGATGAAGAAGACCAGCATCGCAAGGACATCCTTGAACTCACCTCTTTGAGGGATTCCGAATATTGCGGGGACGATGAAGGCTATGTACATACCCACGGCAATGTACAGCAGCCAGTAGGCGCCTCCACGTCCCATGACCACACGCCCGACACCGTGACCTTCAAGTCTGTCAGGAAGCGATGCGAAACTGCGGTTCCTCTCCCTTGCGGTTCCCACCAGCAGTGACATTCCGTAGAAAAGCGTCTGCTGGATGATGATCATCAGGATGGCCGAGATCAGGAAGAAACTGTAGTTGAAGGCCCTGTTGTAGGGATTATTGTCCTCGTAGCCGAGCGGCTTGACAGTCTGGGACGCGGCCTGTTCCGTCATCCCGAGGGACGAGAACCTCTGCATCTGGATCTGACCGATCTCATGAAGCATCACGAAGTTGGTGGCCATGAGAGCGTTCTTGTAGTAGAGGAAGCTGCTCATGTCCGCATAGACGGAGAATGTGGAGGTTTCGTTTCGAGCCAGTTTCTCCGTGAAGTCGGAAGGGAAATAGATGATACCGTTGACCTTGCGTTCCTGCATCATCTTTTCCGCCTCGGCCATATTCATACATTTCGCCGCGACCTCGACCTCTCGGGTGGCGTCGATCTCCCTGATGAAGCGGTGGCTGTCCGGGCTGTCGCAATTGTCAACAATGGCAACGGGAGTCTCAGAAAGAATACCGTTCAGGTAAACGACATTGTAAAGCAGCGGATAGACAAGTCCAGCGACAAGGAAGATCAGCAGCACGCCGCTATCTGAGAAAATCTGTCGAAGCTCATGACAGAATATGCCCCAGAAGTCCTTGATCCATGTTTTTGCGTATGTATTTTTCATGTCACTTAGTCTTTAGGGAAGTTCTGATGAATGTAGGCCTTCTTGAGTCGCACAAGACCTATGAGCGGCAACAGAATGAAGATCAGCAAGTAGATCACCTGCTTCCACCATCCGGCGAATCCGGCTCCGAATATGGCCTCCTGGACATAGAACAGATAATAATGACGCAACGGGAACGCCGCCGCAAGTCCCTGGATGTAAGGCGGCATGGCCTCTATCGGAAGCGTGAAGCCCGAGAGGGAGAATCCAAGCACGCTGTAAAGAGCGCCGATACTCAACGCCAACCTCGGCACAGGAAGCATCTCAAGGATGAATATGGCGATCGCCTCACTGGCGAAGATCATAAGGAATATGCCCAAAAACATGTTCCAGATGGATCCCGCCAACGGAAAATGCAGCCTATGGAAGAGCAGCAGGATCAGTATCAGCCCGATCGCCGAGAATGTCAGCGTCCACACCAGAAGCTTGCCGGCGAGGGCGGTCACGATCGAGTTGCCGGAGGTCTGCAGCAGATGCCTGGAGGTACCATACTTAAGCTCCGCTCCCAATGAATATATCAGGACGATTATCACGATCATCTCCAGCACACCCGGCAGCAGGACGCTGCTGAGGTAGTAGTTGTAGTTGGTGCCGACGTTGCCGATCTGATGGACATCCACGTCCACAGGACGGATCATGCCCATGATCTGGCTGTCGTTGTAACCTCTTGCCCTGAAGGCCTGCCTCTGCACGGCTCCGTTGGTCAGATTGACCATCTGAAGAAGATCCTTCCACGCAAGCGCCCCGCTGACGAAGTACAAGCCGTTGACGTAGAACGTGATCTTCGGCTGACGGTTCGCCTGGATGTCATCGTTCATCCCCACAGGAACGACACAGACAGCCGCGATCTTGCCTCTGTTCATGTCTTCTCTGGCAGCCGCGAACGAATCGTAGTGGACAACCTTTCCCAACTGGGTGGCATCCAGCTGCTGGCAGAAATTCCTTGAGGTTGACGAGTAGTCGTAGTCCACAAGACCGATCGGAACATCACTCGGCAGACCGTCCTTCAGAAATGTCAGGAAGAATATGGCGCAGAAGGCTATCACGCCTACCGAACCCAGAAGATAGATCGGACGCTGCCTGATGATCCTGAGCTCGCGGCGGGCCACCGCAATTATTCTCTGCCAATTAGTCATGATGATAGTCCTTACTTAACGATTGCGGACATACCTGGACGGACACCGTCCACCGTCACATCCGGAACGGCCCTGACCTCAAAGGTCTTGGCATCGTACATACCAGTTTCCTTGGTGGCCTTCCACGTGGCGTAGGACTCACGGACAGCCACATAGTTGATGGTGGCCGGAACCTCCTTGCCGTCAAGGGCCGGGATGATCACCGTGATCTTGTCGCCCTGCTTCATGCCGTGAAGGTAGTCCTCACGCACATTGAACGTGAACCATACATCATTCAGGTCAGTAACGCTGGCGACAGGCGCTCCCTGGCCGACAAGCTCGCCGACCTTAGGGAAAAGAGCAGAGATGATTCCGTCAGCCGGAGCCGTAAGATACAGCTCGCTCAGATAAGACTCCACCTCCATCAACGCGCCGTTAGCCTGATCGACGAGAGCCTTGGCCGCAGCCTTGTCCTCCTCGCGCGCTCCGTTGACAGCCATGTCATACTGACTCTTGGCAGCCTTAGTCTGAGCGACGGAGGCATCGTACTTGGCCTTTACCTCGTCGTATTTCTGAGCCGCGATGACTTTCTGGTCATAGAGCTTCTGGATCCTGTCGAAAGACTTCTTCATCACGTCTTCCTGCACAAGAGCCTGCTGATAAAGCTCATAGGCTCCGGCGATCTGCTCCTTGCGGGCTCCGTTCTGAGCCTTTCTGCTCTGTGAGCTGGCAACCGCCTTGATGGCGTTGGCCTGCGCCAGCTTGGCACGTACCTCAGGAGAGTCGATGAGGGCGACGGTGTCTCCCTTGTGGACCATCTGGCCTTCCTTGACGTAAAGTTCCTCGATCCTGCCCGGAACCTTGCCGGACACACGATACTCACTGGCCTCTGCCTCGCCCTGAATCATCAGAGGCTTTGGTTTAGAGACGAAATAGCCGATGACGGCGATCAGAAGGATGATTACGATCAGCGCCACAATGCCAATCACAAGATTGTAGCTTTTCTTTTCCTTTTCCATAATATTCTTTGTTTTTTATTATTATCCCTTAACTTATTTTGTCTGAGCATGGTTGTTGCCTTCCGCCTTGTTCAGGTTGGCGGCGAGCATCTGGAGCTCGATCCCCGCGTCGATATATTCAGAATGAGCCTTCAGCCAAGCGGTCTGGGCGGCGAGAGCCGTGTTGGTCTCGATCACGCCTTCCTCGAAGCCGACAGTCGCGGTGCGGAGATTCTCCTCAGCGCTGGACAGGTTGTTCTGAGCCATCGTGAGCTTCTCGAACGCCTCACCTTCCTGCTTGCGCAACTGGGTCACCTGCAGGTTGATGAGGTTCTTGGCATCCTCAAGCTGGGTTCTGTAAAGTGTGGCCTCCGCCTTGGCCTTACGAGTCTTGCTCATGGCTTCGAATCCGTGGAAGATCGGAATGTTCACCATCACGCCGGCGTTGAAGAATCCGCCCCAGTCCTTCTGGAATCCATTCTTAATATTAGGATTGGTCACCGAATACGAAGCCATCAAAGCTATTTTCGGCATCATGTCGGCTCTTGCCACCCTGACTTTTCCGTCATAGATTTGAGAGGCCAGCTCAAGGCTCTTTGTCTCCGGCCTGTCGGCATATATCTGATCCAAATCCTTGTCCGCACCCATCTGAGGGACAGGAATGTCGGAGAGGGTTTCGTCAGCAAGTACGATCTCAGTGCTGAGATCAAGACCTATCTGCTTGCAGAGAAGCATTTTGGCAAGAGTCAAGCCATTGTCTGACTTGGTTTTGAGCATGTCCGCCTCGTTGGCTTTCACCTTTATCTGGAGAGCGTCAGACTCCGTGGCCACACCTTCCTTGACAGAAAGATCCACATCGTGCTCCATCTTGTGAAGAAGGTCGGCGTAGGCATCGGCAAGCTTCTTCTTGTTCGCGATGGAAACAATCTGCCAATATGCCTGATCAACATCAACTATAACCTGCTGGTACTGCTGGTCGTACTGGGTCTTTGACAGCTCTTCCGCCAATTTGGCAATCTTGTTGGCAGCTATGATCTTGCCTCCCACGAACACCGGTTGCTGAACCGTCACCGCACCTGCGAAAATATTCTGCATATCCGGATGGAAAGCGTCATCGATCTCCTTGCCAAGGGCGTTGATTGTCTGTGACATATCCGTCTGCGAAAGCGCTCCGAGAACCGTCTGCCACATAGGGCTGTTGGCATATTCAAGAGCGGCCGCCGGATTGGATTTTATAGCGGTCATCAGTTCCTGGGCGAAACCCTGTACCTGAGAATGGATAAGGGTTCCCATATTCTGCAGCTTCTGGGAAGTCACGTCGCTGACAAGGGCGATGTCATTGGCGTTATAGATGTACGCGCCTGTCGCCGAGATATTCGGAAGATAATTCGCGAACGCTATCTTACGGTCATAGCCTGCCATTTCAATCTTGGTCTCGGCCTGTTTCAAGGTCTTGTTGTTCTCGATTGCCATTTCGCGGCACTGCTCCAGCGTCAGAGTCTGCTGGGCATTCATCGCCACAGGCACAAGAGCCATAGCGACCAATGTTGAGATTTTGACAATGTACTTGTTCATATTCATAAATTTTTTGTTCTCCATGTTACATCAAGCGGTATGCTCCACTACAAATTAATTGCCAAATTTTACCATTAGTATGACCATTTGGATTTTATGATTGTCAAAAGGTAGAATATTGCGAAATTTTGCAATACCACAAATATTTCCTAATTTTGCCACCTGACACTAAAAACATTTTACGACATGGCGGATTCATTATTGAATATAGGTCTGAAACAGATCAGGAAACTCGTTCCTGTCCAGAACGAGATCCAGCTTGAAGACGATTTCTTCATCATGGACGTGAAGTATAGCGACAACCTTCATTTTCTGAAATATCCTTGCCGCAGCGATGCGTACATCGCTATTTTCTGCAAATCAGGAGAGCTGAACGTGGAGATCAACCTTCGGTCTTACAAAGTGGTCAAGGGTACGCTGTTCATCGGCACCCCGGGGAACATCATAAAGATAAACAGGCTGGGCAATGAAGGCGACAACGGATTCGAGTTCATTGTCGTGGCGATCTCCAAGGAGTATCTTTCCAGCATAAGTTTCGACTTTAAGAAAATTTTCGACGATCGGCTGAAATTGCTGACGGAACCATGCATTCAGCTTGACGACAGGAACATCGCATTCTGTTCCAAATATTTGGATCTTATAGGGGTAATCCTGTCCTCGGATGTGCCGAACAAAAGGGAGGCGGTCGGTTCTTTGATAGCTTCGTTGTTCTATGTTCTCGGAGGACTAATGGAGAAGAGTGCGGCCAGAACCCCCGAGTTGCCTGGAGCGGCGGTCAACACGAGAGTAAAACTGATTTTCGAGCATTTCATGGCGCTCGTCACCGAGCATCACACCTCAGAAAGGAACATGGCCTTCTATGCGAGCCATCTTGGCCTGACACCCAAATACCTTTCCAAGCTTATCAAGCAGGTAAGCGGACGGTCGGCGCCGGACTGGATCGACTCGTTCGTGATTCTGGAGGCCAAGAATATGCTCAAGTACACCGACGACAGCATTAAGGAGATCGTTTTCAAACTGCATTTCCCGAATCCGTCCGTGTTCTACAAGTTCTTCAAGGCACACACAGGAATGACACCAAGTGAGTACAGAAACGGGTAAAAACCTTTTAAATCTTGCCGCCACCAATGGTGCGGTCCAGACGGAACATCGCCGGATCATCTTGCACAGAATCCCCCTCAGAAGTGTCTCGAAGCGGCATTTTGCATCAATCTGTAAGCAAACAACGGTGCTTTCATGAACAATTGACGCAAAAATCGTTTTAAAAAATTACGAAAAAGTTTTGGATATTCAATAAATCTTGATACCTTTGTCCTTGGACAGACAAAAGTTCTTTTTGTTGTCTATTTGTTAAGTTCGTTTTATATACAACAGGCCGGAGCTTTGGGGAAAGCGACGGCCTTTCTTTTTTAAGGATTACTATGCCCGGCATGTAGATAGCGAGGCAGCAGACGGCATGACCAAAAGCCACATGATCTACAGTGTTCGAAAAAAGGGCGGCTGCTGATCTGCAGTCGCCCTTTTGAATTCTACCGATTATGATTATTTCGTACCTTCTAATAGAAGGTCATCAACACGTGCATTCTGCGAGTTCGGATTGGTTATGGTGATCGTGAATTCCTTCACTCCGGAAGGAACAGAAAGGATGAATACCTTTCCCTTTGTTTTTTCAGTCACTTTCACGTTATCAGAACAAGAGACGGTAAGGAAATCCTTATTACACTTATAGGAGAACCTCAAATCGCCGCTCATTCCCTTAAGGTCAGAAATCTTGATTGCAAGCGTGCCCTTATTCTTGCCGACAAGCATTTCCGGAGATTTACCTCCGGCAAGAGACTCTTCGTAAATCTTGGTCGAGCTGCCAGTGCAAGTGTAAGGATCCGTAGGCTTATCTTCCGCCTTATATGAACTCCAATCCTCAGACCAGATCTTCACATACTCCGGTTCCGGCTCAGCACTTCCGGCCTCATGGCTGACATAATAGCCATTTACCAACTGGATAGAACCATTGTACTCTCCCCTCTTGCCGATGACAGTAAGAATGTTTCCGACCTTCAGGCCAATATTCTCTATCGCGAGACCACCTTCAGCCGCCTTCATGCGGAAAACAACCAAAGTGGTTCCCTCATCATCAGCGATCGTCAAGGTAGCGTTCTTGAAAGAAGCACTGATCTCTTTGATGTCGACAATCTTGCCAGTCACGATATATTGAATGTCCGAGACCTCCTTGGCAATGAACTCCTTGATGGTGGCAGGAATATAGTGGACATGGCTCTCATAGACACCATTTACCATCTGGGCTGTGCCATTAGACTCGCCTCTCTGACCGACAACCGTAAGTTTGTCACCTACAGCGATGGTCAAATCCGTAATCTTGCCACTGGCAGGTTTCATCCTGCGGACAAGCACTGAATTGCCAAGAGCATCGGCAACCGTGATGTCCGCATTGTTGTACTGTTCAGAGACAGAAATCTGTTTAACGGTTCCGGTAAGGCGGTACTGCGCCGGGCTGACCGCCTCCTTCAGGAACTCGCCCACCGTCACTTGAAGAATCGAGCCCTTCTGATCAATATTTGCCTGAGCGGAATATACCTTACCTTTAGATGTGGTGTTGAAGGCAAGTGAAGTCGAACGATCACCAGCGGTGTTCGCGGCAGCGTTGAAAGTAACGGTCGCGTTGGAACCAGAGGTCTCGATAGAAGTTACCGAGAGCCAAGACTTGGAATCTTCAGGAACAGCCACAGACACACCTTCGCCCTTTACGGTAAGGTGAGCCTTTATCTCAGCGCCTTCCAGAGGAAGCGGTTCTGAATAAAGCTTGAATTCTTCGCTTCCCGCAACCTTTACCGTCACTGAATCAACCTTGATCAGAGACTTGACGAGACTAACGAAAACACCACCCTGAGCCATCTGAGGAGATCCTTTATATTCCCCCCTCTGACCTTCAACGGTAAGGAAATCGCCTACCTCCATTCCGAGATCCTCTATCTTCTTGCCGGATGGAGCCACGAAACGATAACAATAAACAGAGTAACCCTCATCGTCGGAAATAGTAAGCGTCGCATTCTTGTAAGATGCGGAGATTTCCTCAATAGACGTGATGGTTCCCGCTATTCTGTATGTCGTAGGACCAACCTCGGCCGCAAGGAAATCCTTCAAGGAAGTGACAGGAAGGTCAACCTTCTGGGTCATCTGAAGTAGGTTTATGTTCTGAGTCTTGCCATCACAAACAAGATGCGCCACAGCCTCACGCGTCTCTGTCGCGGCACCGGCCGAGAATTTCACATCAACCTTTCCGGCTTCTCCGGACGCAGGGGTAATTGTAATCCACTCAGGTGCGTCCTCTATCGACCAAGCCGCCTTAGCATTGACAGTGATTGTCTGGTCACCGCCAGCGGCTGGGATCGCCACATATGATGACGAGACCCTTACCTCATCAAGATATTCCGCCTCAGACTCACATCCGATGGCCAATGTCATCGTAGCCAAAAAAGCGGCAATAATATTCTTAAGTTTCATATAATCCTGACAATAATTTAATTAAACATGTACTTGATACCAATAGATGCATACCAGCACTGAGAAGCATCCTGATAGTAAGTGTAAATCTGGGTGTCCTTGTTAACAGCCGCAGGAGTCGCAAATGTCGGGTAGCCCTCTTTATCCACACCCTTATACTCAAGGATTCTTCCACTGTCAAGAGAAGGATTCAGATGCTTTATGACTCCCCACGAAGAATTGAAGAAATTCAGAATGTTCTTCACATCAAGACTGAGCTGGAGAGTGTTCGTAGATTTACCAATATTCAGTTTGAAGTCATGCTTGTAACTGAAATCAAGACGATGAACCCATGGGTTATACACGCTGTAGCCTTCCGTGTATTTTCCCTGATGCTTGCTAAGATATTTGTCCTTGTGCACAAAATCCATGAAACGGTCACGGTCATCCTCAGAGACAAAGCGGAATTCATTGTTCTGAACCTGCTCGTCGGTAGGAACATAAACAGCGTCATAGTTCCTACCATCGCCATTCATATCATTCACCATCTTGTAAGAATCTTTATATCCTCCTCTCCAAGCCTCGTAAATGAAACTGTAATGGTTGCCGGACTTGTCGCTATGGGTAAGGGAGGCTACTACACGATCCGGAGTGGTGTACATTGAGTTATGAAGGCCAGGATCATTGAAGCCATTTACTGAAGTGTAATAGTCAAGGGTAGAGGCGGCATTGGAGCCAGGCATACCAGTAATGTCCTTTGATACAGTGTGGGTGTAGGCAGCCATTATGTTGAGCCCCTTGACAGGTGTCATATTCATAGAGAGGCTTGCAGACCACCCGTAGCCCTGATCGGTGTTCTCAAGGATGTAGGCGTTAGGCATGCTGACTGTCTTGCCCTTGGAGTTAACATAGGTGTACTGAGCGTCCTTGAAGATAGGACGGTTGTCAGCACCGTTGAATCTTGCGAATCCTTGATAATCCTTGAAACTTCTATCCCTCATACGCACAGCGTTGATAGTCTTGTTATAAATACCCTCGGCGCTGACGGAGAATGGGAATGAGGTTGGGAAACTGTAATCAAAGGCAAGAGAGGTCTTCCAAACCTGAGGCATCTTGAACTTTGGATCAACCGCGGAGAAATTGAACGGAATCGAACCGGATTCCGGTGAGACAGTGTCCGGATAACCGAGAGAAACCAATTTGTCGCGAAGCTCCTTACGATTAAGGATCGGGCCAGCAAACTTGTCGATAGGGCCACCTTTCGTATCGCTGATTACAGCCTGATACTGTACAAGACCCGCGTTAGTAGGCATATTGGTGAAGAACACAAGCGGCAATCTTCCTGAGAAGAAACCTGTGCCGCCACGAACCTTAAAGGATTTGTTTCCAAAAACGTCCCAAGAGAAACCGACACGTGGTGAAACAACAAGGCTGGAATTAGGCCATTTGCCTGTATCGTAATGTGTTCCACCATAGTCAAGTTCTTTCATAGCCGCGTTAGTGATCAAGTCTGCGTTATTGAAAAACAGTCCGTCCAGACGCAGGCCGTAAGTCAGTTTGAGATTGTCTGCAACAGACCAATCATCCTGAGCATAGATACCCAATTTGTTGAATCTA
>OJAR01000257.1_pt1 | contig 18453 bp, 14 predicted proteins | sample 1589431 | NCBI WGS metagenome assembly OJAR01 (sample SAMN03283242) | human gut metagenome | biome: human-associated habitat; material: feces | host: Homo sapiens | place: Peru | collected 2012 | reverse complement strand
AGAGAGGCGTACCGCCCCGAAAACAGCGTTGTGCCAACAAGGTATTCCCGCCATTATTATGATCTTTATTGTATGGCAAATTCGCCCGTAAAAGCCGAGGCTTTCACAGACTTAGACCTGCTTGATAAAGTTGTACGTTTTAAGGATAAATTCTACCGTTGCTCGTGGGCAAGATACGACGAAGCCAAACCCGGTACTATGAAATTGATACCAAGCGAGAAAAATATCAAAGTCCTCAAAGACGACTATGAGCATATGAAGAATATGATCTACGGCGAAAAACCGGATTTTGATGTGATCTTGGAAGCAGTAAAACATCTTGAAGATGAGATAAATACACTGTGAGTCCAGATTATATAGTATTTCTCAAGACATTGATTTGTTCAAAATGATGGTATATCGGAAAGGAAGTTCTATGGAATTTTTAGATAAAAAGATTGAGTACTGGGAACATCAACTTCTTGATCTTGGTAAGCGTAATAAAATGATAAATTATCGCGAAACCAAAAGAACTACCATTAAGTTGATAGAACCTTCTTTTGATGAACTCTTTAACAGGCTTGCGTTGGATGAAGCAACCTTGACTTTTCAACGCTCTGTTGATAGAGAAACAGATATTCGTGTTTTTTCAATCCTTTCGCTTTTAGAAAACCTATCCTCGCCGCTCCCAGTAACAATAGGTGATATTAAGACAGAAGGAAGTGTTCTTGAAAGACAGAGAACATTGAAAAATCTCAGAGCAAAGTCAAGATTGGCGCAAGAAGAACAAGGTACAAATATTCTCTACCTTTCTTTTGGATTTATTGAATGGAAAGACGGTAAGGGTTCGTCCGCACAATGGATAAAATCTCCTTTGATTTTAGTTCCTGTGGTATTGGCATTAGAAGCATTAAACTCTCCGTACACATTAAAAAAGTACGAAGATGATATTGTTGTAAATCCAACATTGGAATACTATCTAAAAACGGAATACGGGATTGAACTTCCTCAGTTTGATCCTGATAAAGATAGTCTTGATAATTATTTGAAAAGTCTTGAAGAAATAGCAGACCAAAGAGGATGGCGTATCCTTAGAGAAGCGAGTTTGGGATTACTGTCATTTTTGAAAATTTCTATGTATAACGATTTGCGTAGAAATGAAGAACGTATCAAGGAAAATCCTGTTATTCGCGCAATGGCAGGCGATGTTGCTGAAGCAAACAAAATCCCTGAACACTTGCATGATTTTGACCTTGATTCAATTAGCCCAGAAGATTGTTATCAAGTTATGAGTGCCGATTCAAGCCAACAAGATGCCATACTTTATTCCAAGAACAATATTAGCTTTGTTATGCAAGGCCCTCCCGGAACCGGTAAGAGCCAAACAATTACAAACATAATTGCCGAAGCCTTAGCTGAAGGCAAAAAGGTCTTATTTGTTTCTGAAAAAATGGCAGCTCTCCAAGTGGTTTATCGCAGACTTCAAGATGCGCACTTAGGTGATTTTTGCCTACCGTTGCATAGTTACAAGGCAAATAAAAAGGAAATCCTTGAACAGATCGGAGCTAACCTCAAGCTGAAGCAAACTCGCGTCAAGGATGAGGCAATCAGCAATTTGGAAGAACTACTATCAATTCGTCAAGAACTTAATAAATATGCGGAAGAACTCCACGCGCTTAATTCTGAACTCAATATTAGTTGTTATGAGGTGTATAGCAAACTTGAAGAAGTGAATGATGTACCTGCTATGACCTTTACGCTTGACGATCCATTGAGTATATCACAAACTAAACTTCAAACTTTTTTAAATGCGCTTAAAGAATATGAGCTTTCTTTAGAGCGTTTGCATTACCATATAAATAATAACCCTTGGGATGGTCTTGCTATTCGTGTGTCCGGTTATGAATACAACGAACAGATGAGAGCGGAATTGGAAACTCTCACCAATTCACTAAAAGAGTGCATTGAAATTCTTTCGGCAATTAGCGAAGTATCAGTTCTTAGTGAACATGCCCCGTACATCTCGATACTTGAAATGGTTGATATTATTGAGAGGATTTGTGATTTACCTCAGATTCCTCAAATATGGCTTGGCACATTTAATTTTGAGCAAGGAATTAAGTCTGCAACCGATGCAAAGAACACATACGCTAAACTCTTTGAACTTAGAGAGGCAATATCAAAAGTCTTTGTAGATACAATTTATCACTATAATTACAATGAATGGAAAGACAAGCTGTTAGCTCAGGCGAATGGCTTTATCGACTTGCCCTTAATTAGAAGAAATGATTCTGAGTTCTTTGTAAAAGAGGCAGTTACTTTACACGCCCATTTAACTGCCCTTAAAAAAGCTTTAATAGATACACGGAATACATACAAATCGATAAATGATAAGTTGGGAACAGATTTTTCCGCTAACGCATATAACCTGCAAACAGTTATTTCACTTTTTGAACTTATCAAAACTAACGTAATCCTAAATAAGATTTGGTTCTCATCTGATATAGGTAAGATAAGAAACCTTATCATCGAAGCTCAAACGATTACAAACGATATTAACAATGTAAAAGAAAAGCTATTGTCTGTGTGGGAACCTGAAATACTGAGTTTGGATTATGCCCCAATTCTTTTGAGGTACAAGACTGAATATACAAATTTCTTCAAAGTATTCAAAGGACAATATAAACAAGATAAAAAGCAAGTTTTAGCATTAAGCAAGACCGTTTTAAGAAAACTTCCTGATGATGCTGTTGTTGACTTGTTGACAACCTTGAAATACTACCACGATAAGCTAAATTGGTTAGAGCAAAATGCTTCTGAATTAGAAAGGCTTTTAGGTAGCTATTATAAAGGGTTATATAGCGATTGGGATTATATCACAAATGCTGTGGACATTTGCTCTCAAATGAGGAATCTCCCTGTCGGCGAAATCTCACCACTTTTACTTGATATTGTTTCGGTTGAGCATACAGAAGAAGCAGCAAAATTCGATGTTCTTTTTTCTGAACTTACAACTGCTTTGATGACAGCAAAAAACGAAGTGGCATCTTTAGAAGCTAAAATTGATATTGATTTAGCAAACTTTGATGTAGAAGAAACTATCAATACAATAGACACATATTTGTACAAACTTAATGAAGTATCGGCTCAGACAAAAATGATTAAACCGTACTTGGTTAATACTGATGGAACTATAGATGTCATCTACAAGGCTATCGAACAATTAAATTCGTATAGTGAAACCGAGAATCTTGTCAATGTTCTCTCTCAAACTTACAAGCAAGATTTTGAAGATCTGTTTGATGATGAACATACGGATTGGGATAATATTGTTTTCTTGCTGAGCAAAGTTGAGGAGTTGAAAAAATCCGAGTGCTTTCATCTACTTCAAGGACTTGTTAATGTCTCCGAAGAAAGAAAGCAGTCACTCAAAGAAATAGCAGATAATTTACGTAACGCCCATAACAATGGCTGTGCAGCATTTGATTGGATCAAACAACAGTTCTTTAAAAGTTCTGCTTTGCAATCTTTAACCATAGCTACCCTCTCAGAGAAAATGAGTGGTTGTTTGAATAATCTTGCCAACCTTGACAAATGGATTGATTATCAGGAAGCAAAGGATAAATGTAATGAAACTGGACTTGAAGATTTTATCGTCAAGTTTGAAAGTGCATACCTCGGAGAAAATATCGAGAAGGTATTCTTGAAAGGATTCTATCATATGTGGCTTGGCGCAGTTTGTGACAAGTCTGTTTCGGTGCGCCGATTCAGAAGAAATACGCAGGATGAAAAGATAAAGAAATTCATTGAACTTGATGACTTACAACTTTTGATTGCTCAAATGAGAATTCGAGAAAAACTTATTGAAAATTTGCCATCCTCACATCGTATGCTTAAAGCCACGGATGAAATAGCAATATTAAACAAGGAATTAAGCAAAAAAAGTAGGATTATGCCCTTGCGAAAGTTATTTAGAATGATACCCAATTTGCTAATGAAGCTAAAGCCCTGTTTGATGATGTCACCACTTTCGGCTTCCTACTTTTTGGAAACTGAAGCATATCATTTTGATTTAGTGATTTTCGATGAAGCTTCACAGATTTTTCCAGAGGATGCAATTGGAGCAATTTTCAGAGGTTCACAAGTTATCATCGCCGGCGATAGCAAGCAATTGCCTCCTACAAATTTCTTTTCAGCCACTACAAATAATTTTGACGGTGATTACGATATAAGCGATGAAGAAGATTACAGTGAAGTGGTATCGGATTCTATTTTAGAAGAGGCTACATCTGTATTGCCTAACAGAACACTGCTGTGGCATTACCGCAGCAAGCATGAAAATCTAATTGCTTTTTCCAATAGAGAAATATACAAGAACGAGCTTATTACCTTTCCAAACAGCATTACGAAAGTTCCTGATATGGGTGTTGAGTACATATATGTGGAAAACGGATGCTATGAGGGTGGCGGCAAAAACTGCAATATCAGAGAAGCGCAAAAATGTATAATATTAGTCCTTGAACATATTCAAAAGCACCCCGACCGTTCTCTTGGAATTATTGCTTTTAGCGAAAAACAACAAAACGCTATTGAAAATGCAATTATTGATTTCAGAGAGCGAATGCCACAATACGAATGGTTTTTTGATGAATCTAAAGATGAACCTTTCTTCGTCAAAAATCTTGAAAATGTTCAGGGAGATGAGCGAGACACTATAATCTTCAGCATTTGCTATGCAAAAGATAAAAACGGGAAAATGTATATGCGGTTTGGACCACTTGGACATATGGGCGGTGAGCGGCGCTTAAATGTTGCCATTACCAGAGCCAAATGCAATGTGAAGTTGGTTGGATCTATTCTTCCATCAGACATTGACCTTAGTAGAACAAACTCCGAGGGCGTTCGCATGCTCCGCTCCTACATTGAATTTGCAATGAAAGGCTCAAGTGTATTAAAATCGGCAGAAAGAGAAGAAGCATTTGAAACCGTTGACGAGTTCTGTAACATTGTTGCCAAATTTTTAGAGAACAATGGATATAAAGTTCAAAAGCAAGTAGGATGTTCAGATTATAAAATTGATATAGCAATTGAGAATCCAAATGTTGACGGCGAATTCATTGCAGGTATAGAATGTGACGGTATATCGTATGTTCACGCAAAAACTGCTCGTGACAGAGACCATTTACGAAGAGCGGTACTTGAAAACATGGGTTGGAATCTGTATCGTGTGTGGTCCACGGAATGGAATCGCAATTCGAAAGCAGAAGGTGAAGCTTTAATTAGTTTTATCCAATCTATTATCAATAAAAACGGAACTGCCACCCACACATTTAAGCAAAGTAATGAGAATGATATGGATGTTTCTATTGACACAATCGCAACTGAAACTGCTAAACCTATCGAGAAAACATCCACTCGAAATCCGTATGGCTTTGTTTATTACAAGGAAGCTAATTGGTGGGATACAGTTCATTCCGGTTCAAACGATAATTTGACTCGAATCAGCGAGAATATTCTTTATATCGTCAGTGTGGAGCAACCTATACATATGGAATTGCTGTACAAGCGCTTAGGACCCTCTTTTACGACTGGCAAAGCAACGGATGGTGTTAGACAGACAATTGATGTAGCTATTTCTAAAAAATTGAACGGTCGAGTTGTTATCGATAAGGACAATTTCGTTAGGACGCTTCCCCTGTCCCCCATTACTGTACGCATCCCCGAAGAGTATGATACACCACGTCCAATGGAGTTTATAAGTACCGAGGAAGTGGCGTCAGCGATGATTAAGATTATAAGCAGCTCCTTCGGTATTATGGAAGACGATTTGGCATCCGAGTGCGCACGTGTATTTGGATTTGAGCGTAAAGGACCAAAAATCAAGATAAAAACTGATGCAGCCATCAAGTGGTTGGTGGATAACAAACAAATCCGTATTATTGATGGAAAAGCACAGTTAATAGGAGATTGAATATGAGTAACAGAACAGAAATTAACCCTAATATCAATGCGACTGTAATTAATTCAGAGATTGGTAAGGCAACTGCAATCAACCCCAATCTTGCTACATCTTCAGCCAAATTAGTAGCAGGAACATTGCTTGCAGGAAAATACGAAATTGTTGAACCTTTAAGTGTTTCTACGGGCGAAGCAGATCTTTATGTGTGTAAACTCGATGGCAAGGAATATGTAGCAAAAGTATATCGTCGCAAAAGAGCAGTAAAGCCTGAAGTAATTACTGTCTTAAAGTCAATCCGTTCTCCCTATGTAGCTTCTCTTTTTGATACGGGTGTTTATAATGATTTGCCTTTTGAAATTCTCCCTTATTATAAAAATGGTAGTTTGCAAGGCAAACAGTTCAGTATGGAAGAATTGAAAACAACCATTATTCCTTGTATAAATGAAGCACTAAAAGTTCTTCATCAGAATGACATCATTCACAAAGACTTGAAGCCTTCTAACATTATGCTGTTAGATGATAATAAGAGTGTTGCCATTATTGACTTTGGTATCAGTTCTGTTGTTGAACAAGGAAATACAGTATTAGTCACCAAAACAGGTATGACGCCTGAATACTCTGCCCCTGAAACATTTAGAAATCTGTTTTTGGAAGAATCAGATTATTATTCTTTTGGCATTACTCTTTATGAACTATATTGTGGATATACTCCTTATAAAAATATGAATGCGGAGGAGATTGCGCAGTTTACTGCCGTGCAGCGTATACCGTTCCCAAAAGACATGCCACAGGAACTTCAAAACTTGATTTCTGCTGTTACATATTTTGATATTACAAATCGTAACAAGAAGAATAATCCTAACAGAAGATGGACTTATGCAGAAGTCGATAATTGGTGTAAGGGCAAAAAGCAAGTGATACCCGGCGAGGGTGTGGGGTTTGGATCAGGAAAAGCTATTCCGCCATATACCTTCTTAGGCCAGCAATATAAAGACATTCCTTCGTTAATTACTGCACTTGCAAGTAATTGGAATGATGGTAAAAAGCAACTTTATCGTGGTTTGTTGTCGGCTTTCTTCAAAAACTTCAATCCTGAAATTGCAGGATACTGTATGGATGCCGAAGAAGAAGCAACTCGTACTGCTGGAAAAGACGACATTATCTTTTGGGATCTTCTCTATAAAATTTATCCTGAGCTTAATAGCTTTTATTGGATGGGACAAACCTATGAGTCACTCCCCGCATTAGGTAGAGATATGCTCGAAAAACTTTGGCGAAACGCTAAGTCCGATTACTCTTATTGGGATAGCATTTTGGAAAATAAACTTCTCACCAATTATCTTTCTAAGGTTAAATCTAAAAATGATAAATTGGTCGCGGCCTCTTCAGCACTTGAAACCGCACATAATGTCGGTAACAGAAGTAAGCGTGATACTATGATGAATTACTACACGATGGCTTATCTGCTTTCCGGACAAAAGCTCTTTGCGATTGGCGAAAAACGTCTGAAGAATGTTGGTGAGCTTGCAATGCATATGAAAGGTCTTTTAGATTCTTCCTATGAAGAATTTGAGGATTTCTGCCATTCTCTGATTGACTATGACGATACTTTGGATGTCCAATTAGAAGCTTGGCTTATTGCTTTAGGAAAAAGAAAAGAACTTGAGTCTTGGAGAAAACAATTAGTTCAGTAAGGCGGTAAAAATGAATTCTGAGAATAAACCAAAATTCCTTTCAAGCGGATTTGTAGGTACATTAGCGATTATTGGAGCGATAGTTGGCACGATCTTCTTTGTCAGTTATGTATTTGGAGAATGGTATGCTGATTTTGATCTTGAACCAACAGGTCTTATAACCGGAATATTAACAATAGCAGTTTTTCTTCTTCCTTTTGCAATCTCTCTTTTAGTTGGAGGAGGAATCGGGTTTTTGATAGGTGGGGTTCTTGGAACAATAATCGAATTGACATTTGTAGCAATTAAAACTTACATTAACAACAAAATCAATGCTGCCCGAAAGAGAAAATTGACTCGGAAAGCGAGTGCAAACATTCGCAAAACAAATAAAAACATAAACGAGGATATTGAAAAGCTAAACTCTTTGAGAATAAAATTGATGTCCGAGCCTAAAATGGTGGTCGCAAATTATAACCTTTGTAAGTTGATTAGTGTTGCTTCAAATAATTATATTGGGTTTGAAGTTTGCGAGAATTTCTATGCAGCTCAATACTCTTTGTTGAGTGAAATCCGTTGTATTGAAAAGCGAGTTTATGAATTGGCAAATGAGTATGATAAAATTGGAAATATAAAGCAGGCGGAGTTTTATCGTAGTATTGCGAATGGGTAAGTAAAAATTAGAGAAGGTGAAGTTATGGATGGTGTAATAGGCTTAATAGTATTGGTTGGATTGATAGCATTGACATATTATCTTGTGAAAAATACAACCGTAAATATCAGAAATAAGAAATTACGATCTTTGATAGTGACAAGTGTAATATTTTTAGTGGTTATGCTATTCATAACTTGCCTGCCTATGGTTGGAGGTTATTCGTATGATGACTTCCGAGATGTTTTAGACGTTCTTTTTGACGAAGAAACCGCACCAATGCTGATTATAACCATATTGGGATTTGCAATAGCAATAGTGTATTTTGCTTATGGAGCTTATTCGATATGGTCACAAGAAAAAACAGTTGAGCAGATAAAAAAATGTGAAAATGAAGTTCTGATGTTACAACAGAAGATTAAAAGAAAAGATACCATTGTTCATTTCATAGAATTATTAAATAAATGCGATGCTGATACTACGATGATTGAGAAAGAGCCGAAAGTTTATGAAATTACAGAACTGACACAAAAGATGGAATGTAAAAAGAAGGAATTGCTTTTGCTGAAACAAAGGCTTCAACAGTAATATTGAGTCAGTTTATGCGGGAGGGTTCCAGTTATGTTTTGGGTTATAATTGCAATACTTGCAATTATTATCGGTCTTATCGAAGATCTTGCACCGTTTATCTTGATATTGATAGTTGCTGGTGTCATATATATATGTGCTATCAGTCCATCAAAACAAAGCTAAAATAAAAAGAGGCTGAGAGAAAAAGAACGGTAGCTAAAGAAGTTGAAGAATTTGTTAATGAAAACACACCAAAGCCTTCAATTACTTTTGATATACCTGAAAGAGTATTAGTGTCTACAGACGAGATTAACAAAGAAATTCTATTTATTGTAAAAAAGCATCAGGATACAATCAAGCAACACGTTGTTGCTAAAAAGGCTTGTGACGCTCAATTAAAAAAACTATTAAATTGCGAATACCATACAGACATTGATGCCAAAAAAAGTTATTTAGATGCTCATAAGGATACAATTTGTAGGTTAAAGGAAGAAAGCGATAACCTTTTCTCTGCTATTTATGAAAGGAGAATGCAACTTTTTAATAGCAGCAGTATGTTGTCATTGGATTTCAAGAATTCGGCTATTGCATTAAGAGATAGCAAAAAATGTACTTGTGATACAGTCAATGTTGAGGATTTTTTGAGTGAAGAAGAACCTTTGGAGCTATCAATGTTTTGTTGCGCTAATAAACCTGCAATTTTTCGTATAGAGAGTTTTAGTTACTGCGTATTTGAAGATGTGATTTTAGTTTTTGATAAAAAAGGTTGCTTTTCAACGGCACTTGACACTTCCGCATTAAAAATAGCAGTAAAAAGGAAACACGCTGACCATAAGTGGCACGAGAACATCGGAGAAGATTCACGTGCAGTAACCTTTAAGCAAACAAGAAATTACTGGTCGTATGATGTCTCAGGTTTTGAATATGGTGTGATAACAATCGTGGTTGGCAACACTCAAACAACATTTACAGTAAATTCTTCTTTTGCATTGGATGCTTGGAAAAATTTAGCACCCAAATTCAAGAAAAAACGTAACACGATGCACGATCCCATACCAAGTTTATTGTTGCTGATTAAAATGATGTATCATCACTCAGTATCAGAAAAAATGCTGTCTGTTTATGAAGATACAACTCAATATAGAAACAAATTTTGTGGAATTAAGTAGATAAAAAGGAGCGTAAATATGTCAGGACCTAAAACCTCACATTATACATTAACACCTGAACAGAGAAGAATATTAGCCGAGCAAAGAGCGCTTGAACGCAGAAAATCAGTGGCTTCTGAAAACATCAAGAGAAACAATAAACGACTTTTGCAGATCAGAAGTATGTTTTCAATGGCTAAACAAGTTTCCGGTGAGTTATTAAATCGTTGCGGAAATGACGGAGGTTTTGCTGATAAATTGGCTGAATTGGACGGTCTGATCACTCCGGTTGCTCCTATTATTTCAAAGACAGATAGAAACGATGTGAATTCTCTTGAAACCACATCAAAGGTGGTGGCAGCGACTCTTGCAAAGACAGAAAAGATGGCGGCTGAATTGTCCGCAATTTCTGCGAAAAACGAGATGGAATTGCACGCCTCATTAAGTGCAGATATAGATAAGGGATTTAGTACGTCTTTTGCTGACATAGAAAATGTTTCTCAAACTTCAATAAGTGATAGCCTATCCAAGATTAAGGCTCAACTAATTGAGATGAAAAATACGCAAAATCTTCCGTCAGAATTGGTTAACGAATTTAACGTAACGCTCTCAAAAATTGACACTATTGATGATGAAGCTTTTTTGAAGAACTATTCTTCGCTTACAGTAGTACCGTTGCTCAAACGTTGCAAACAGTATTTGAGTGAATATGAAACTTGCCACGAAGAATTTGAAATGCTCTATGCAGAATATATTGCCCTTTGTGATTTGTATTTCTATGTAGCTCAAGATTATCCGTGCTGTAACACTTCAATCGAGTTTCTAAAAGCCGAGATTAAACGAATCAAGGATACTGTTGATGCTGATGATGAGCAGGCTTATATTAGCGACTGCTTGGATGAAGTAATGGAAGAAATGGGCTATTCGGTAATAGGTAGTCGTGAAGTCACCAAGAAAAACGGCAAACATTTCCGTAATGAACTTTACACTTACGGAGAAGGTACAGCCGTAAATGTAACCTATTCTTCCGATGGAAAAATTGCAATGGAGCTTGGAGGCATTGATTCAACGGATAGACTTCCTGACGATCACGAAACTTCTGTTTTGTGTGAATCTATGGAACACTTTTGCGATGACTTTAAGGAAATCGAAAAACGTTTGCTTGCAAAAGGTGTTATCCTTGCAGATCGAATTTCCCTGCTGCCACCGAGTGCTGAGTATGCACAGATAATAAACACAGCCGACTATCAAATGACAGAAAAGACAGAAACGTTGCAAACAAAGAAGCAGCGCCGAGCTACAACAAAGCGAAAAGCTTTGAGGAAGGAGTAATAAATGGAAAAGTATAAAATTTGTCCTTCTTGTAAGACGAAAAATCCTCCTGCTCTGTTTGAGTGTATGAATTGCGAATCAGATCTTACCGGAGTCAAAATTACTGATGAAGAAACTGAAAAGATGATTGCAGAAAATGCTGCTGCACAAGCTGAAGCCACGCAAAAGAAGATGGTTAGAATATGTGAGTGTGGCACAAAAAATGCTCCTAATGCTCGCAAGTGTAGCTCTTGTAATGAGGATATATCCGACATTATACCTACGCCCGATACCGAGGATGAAAAAACAGAAACTATCTCCTTTGTGTTAAGTAGCCTTGACGGTCAATTCGCATATAAGGTTACTGCTGATGATGTGATAATTGGTAGAGAAAATGCTATGAGCGAGTATCTATCAGTAAAGAGTTATGTTAGTAGATCACACGCCAGAGTTACAAAAGAGAATGATGAATTGTTCATCGAAAACCTGAGCAACACCAATTTTACCTATGTAAATAATAAAAAGATAACAGAAAAAACTAAACTCCAAGATGGCGATGAAATTGGACTTGGTGGAACAAACCTGAACGGTAAGTGTCAAGAACAGGCAGCCTATTTTTTAGTGAGGATCGGACAATGTATGTAGCAAGAGTTTTATATCCCGTCGAAGTTCTTGGCCCCGGCAAAAGAGTTGGGATTTGGTTTTGTGGTTGTCCTCGTAGGTGTAAGGGGTGTAGCAATCCTGAACTCTGGGAGTTTCAAGAAAGGTATAAGACTACTCCTGAAACAATATTTGAAATGGTTAAATCTGTTTCAAAAGAGCATACAGTTGATGGCTTTACAATAACCGGCGGAGATCCTTTTTATCAAGCGAATAATCTTAAGAAGTTACTTGGTTTGCTCAAGGAGATTTCCGATGATATTATCGTATACACGGGTTACAAAATAACGGAGCTTGAACCTGATAAGTTAAGGAATATAAGTGTGTTGATTGACGGAGAATACATAGAAGAACTGAATGATAATTCTCTATTAAAAGGATCTTCAAATCAACAAGTCCACATTTTGGATGATAGAAAAGAAGAAAAATATAGCATCTATTTCAAAACTGAAACCAACAAAGTTCAAAACTTCTTCACTTCGGACGGTGTTGTTTCAGTAGGAATACATAGACCTGATTTCTGAAAGGAGAAAAGAATATGGCTGATTACATATCAAAATGGCATAAAGAACTTGGCATTTTCTCGAAGATAAAGCCGTTGATTATTTTAGAAGGAAATGTTTTAGATTCATATCAATATCCCGAAGAAGGAAGTACGCCTAAAGGCAGTATTTTGAGATTACCTGAATATCTGCATTATTATTTCAAGGATATGGGATACCAAAATATCGTTTTCTACGATAGCTTAAGGGGGTTTTATAATACTTGCGAAGAAGGTTATCTTGAAAATTTTGCAAAACTTGCAGAGGTATCTGCAAATCACGGTTTTATTAAAGCAGACTTTAAGGGTGGAAGTAAAAATGACGGTGCTTCGAATATCGTCAGAAAGACACTTTCTCAAAATAAGGAAGCAACTGTTATTGTAATGGATTTTGCTTCTCGCTACATCACCTCGCCTGACAATATGGAACAAAGCGAAGTAGATAGCTTTACGGTGCTTTTGCAGGCTTCGCTTGAGGCAAAGGATGTAAGAACCAAGAGCAACGGAATTCTGAAAAACCTGCTTGTCTTAATTACCAATAAATCAAATGACATTCCTGCGTGGTTTTATTTACAAAATCCTAATGTTAAAATGATTACTCTTTCTGCACCTTCTAAAGAGGAACGAGAAGCATTAGTAAAGAGTCCTAATTTTCCAAGCTTCTTTGCAGGAGAGATTTATATGGAGGATAGCGCCTACTATAACGATCATCCTGACGAACTTGAAAAGATCCAAGACAAGTTTGTTGCGCTTACGGAAGGCTTTAGTTTTACAGAGATTAACGGTTTGCGTAGACTTTGTAAAAATGAAAAAATCCGTATGAAAGATTTATGCGATGTGATAGACCTCTACAAGTATGGTATTAGAGAAAATCCTTGGAAAAGCCTTGATCTTGAAGAAATTAGAAATGCAAAATCGAATTTTGAAAATCGAGTCAAAGGTCAGAATTATGCTATCACCAAAACCCTCGATGTTATTAAACGTGCTATTACCGGAATGTCAGGACTACAAGGTTCTTCTCATACAAGGCCCAAAGGGGTTCTGTTCTTTGCTGGACCTACAGGTACCGGTAAAACAGAAACCGCAAAAACACTTGCAGAAATATTGTTTGGTGATGAAAGTTGCTGCAAGCGTTTTGATATGAGCGAATATGGTCAAAGCCATAGTGACCAAAAGTTGCTCGGAGCGCCTCCCGGATATGTTGGATATGAAGCCGGCGGTCAATTGACAAACGCTGTTAAGAGCAATCCATTTTCTATTCTCTTGTTCGATGAAATAGAGAAAGCCCATCCTTCAATTTTGGATAAGTTCTTGCAAATCCTTGAAGATGGCAGAATGACAGATGGACAAGGAAATACCGTCTACTTTTCTGAAACAATTATCATATTTACCAGTAACCTTGGCATCTTCACTATGAATGAAAACGGTCAACGTGAAGCAAATGTTACCAGTGATATGCCTTATCAGGAAATGTCAGTGTGTGTAAGAGATGCTATCGAGGATTACTTCAAACTGCAACTTGGTCGTCCTGAAATTCTTAACAGAATTGGAGAAAACATAGTTGTCTTTGATTATATTCGACCCGATATTGCAAAACTGATTCTGAATTCTCAGGTGAGTAAGATTATAAAGAATATGTCTGCTGAAAAGCATATCACATTAACCATTGCAGATAGTGCTATGGCAACTCTTACTGAGCAGGCACTAAATAATCTTCAGAACGGCGGTCGTGGTATCGGAAATGTTGTTGAAAACCTTTTAATTAATCCATTGTCAAGATATTTGTTTGATAATGAGATTTTCAATAATGCGAGTGTTACAATTGACAATATCAACACAACTGAAACACCGCCGTCCTTAGAATGTACGAAGGGTTAAGTTATGAATGTTATAGCAGTAACCCAAAAGGGGTTAAACAAAACAGAAAATGAAGATAGAATCATAGTCGGCAAGACAATCGTTGCAGATGGTACGCTTATTTCTGAGATCGAGAACGGCATTATAGCGGTAGCTGATGGCGTTGGTGGCCATAATGCCGGAGCAATAGCATCTCATTTTGTTGCTAATAAACTGTGTTATTTGCAAGAGATAAGCGCGGAACGACTAAAGACAATTAACTATGAGTTGATTAAAATTTCAGAAACCACAGACGGACAACAAGGGATGGCAACTACTTTGTCAGGAATTTGTTGTGTCAGAGATAAAACGCTATTGTTTAGTATTGGCAACACACGGGTATATCTACTTCAAAGCGGAAAGTATTTAAAACAACTAACAACTGACGATACAACCCTTAATTACCTTCTTGCAACAGGTCAATTATCACTGGCGGATGCAGTTAACTTTGAGCGAAAAAATGAGATTACTGCTTGTTTTGGCGGCGGCTCTGCCGATTTGTTTAAAGTAAAGGTAAATTATATTGACCAATTAGTAGCTCCGATTATGATCACTTCCGATGGAATACACGATTATTTAAGCGTTGACCAAATGGAAGATATAGTTGAAGAATACGGGCTCAGCAAAGAATGTTGTATTGAAATGATACAAACAGCAAGGAACTATGGTTCACTTGATGATGCAAGTATTATTATAGGGGGTGTTTAAGTGGGGCTTCGATTTAGAAAAAGTATTTCAATTATTCCTGGTGTGAAGTTGAATTTTGGGAAAACGGGAATTTCTGTTAGCACGGGTGTCCCCGGATTTAGAAAAACGTTCCATACAAGTGGTAGAGTTACAACAAGCGTTGGCATTCCTGGTACGGGGTTGTATTATGTAGATACCAAAAACACAAGAAAGCAAAACAACAGAGATGATACACAAACACATCTGGGTAATTCGATAAATTCTTCTGAAACTGAATACAACGGAAATTGTCAAAGCTATGCAAATGAACATTCCGGTGTGGAGCACAATGATGCTGAAACGCCAATATACGCGAATTGCAATTTAAGCCCATCTGTTGATTTGGATATGGTAACGCAGCTTGATACAAGTTCGCTCAAATCAATACATAAAACCAGCGATGATTCGATTGATTGGACGGAAGTATTAGTTTCACCCGTTGCGCCTGATGAAACCTATAATCAACAAATGTGGTCATATTACCATAGCATAGCACCTAAAATACTCGCAGGCGATATTGATGCATATTTGCAGTTGGTTTATGAGGTGAATCCTCTTGATGATCTATTGATGTATGGTAGCAACTATGAATTTGGCACGGATAATGCGAAAAAGATCGAAGTTGAGTTCAATATCAATGTAGCCGCTCTGGCAGAAGCAAAAAAATCCATGAGCAATTTAGAATATAATTTTTTGCTACAAGATTATGTGTGTAGCGTTTGCATCCGTATTGCAAGAGATATGTTTGCTCTTTTGCCGATAAGAAATACTATCATTCACACAGTTTTGGATGGAAAAACCATTTTATCCGTTGATTTTGATAGACAAAACTTATCAAAAGTAAAGTTTGGATATATTGATCCGTCAGATACCTTGGAACAATTCAAGCATAATATGGACTTTGATGAAATGAACGGTTTTTCACCCGTTAATAATCTTGAATAAAAAGAGGAATAGATATGGGCTTTAGATATAGAAAAAGTATAAATTTAGGCGGAGGATTTAGAATAAACTTAAGCAAGTCGGGCGTTGGATATAGTTGGGGCGTTAAGGGGTACCGTGTCACAAAAACCGCAAAAGGTACAACACGAAGAACTGCCTCTATTCCCGGTACTGGCATTTCTTATGTTCACGAAACAGGAAAAAGCAGAAACAATTCGGGATACGGTAGCATTCCTACTAATCAGCACCCTGTTCAGTCAATTGACAACAATCATTATGACACACAAAACATTGTCAACAACGTAGCTACTGCAATGGTATCTGATGGATTAGAGGATATGCTTGCATCTGCAAGTAAAGCTTTAAAACTGAACAAATTATCTACTGTCGGTATATGTACAACTGCAATTTTGGGATTTGGTTTTCCGGTGCTATTTCTCTTCACAGCTATGTTTTTGGCTTTAAAAATTATTGTCAAAACAAAAGGCTGCATTGATTTAGATTATTCTATTGAAGACGATCAGCGGACTGTGATTGATGAGAGAATAAATCCTATGATAAAAATTACTGAATGTGCAAAGGTTTGGAGAATAATACAAACCAGCAAAGTGATTGATAGGAAATATGCTTCTGGTGCAAACAATACGGTCAATAGAACTGCTTGTAAAGCTACAACAAAAGCCCCTTATCCTTTTAAGACTAATCTTCAGATTGCTTCGTTCAAAACCAAAAAGGAAACTTTACTTTTTATGCCTGATAAACTCTTTATTATGCAAGGAAGCAAAATTGGTGCATTGAATTATTCTGACATCAATTCAAATACGCACGCAACACGTTTTATAGAAAGCGAGAGTGTTCCGAGCGATGCTCAGATCGTTGGTCAAACATGGAGGTATGTTAATAAATCCGGTGGACCGGATAGACGTTTTAAAGACAACAGACAATTGCCAGTCTGCTTGTATGGAGAAACTGAACTGCGCTCAAACTCCGGATTAAATACAGTCATTATGTTCTCAAATCCAAACATCAATAATTAGATAAAAATATTCCAAGGTGATGAAATGAATAATTGCATCAAATATACACCCGCTCAATTAAACGAACTTCAAATATTTTTTCAGCAAAGCGATTTTACAGCTAATATGACGCTGAACTGCGAATATGATTTTAGCGGTGAACAGTCGCATATTCATGTTTGACCGTGCAATTTCAGAGCCTGGCTGACTAAACGGCAGATTGAATTTGTGAAAACTTTCTCAATAACACATTATTCAAAAGCTAAGTGCATATCGGCTCTTTCCGATCAAATTCGGAAAGAGCTGTTTTTATGCAAGAGTTTGATTAAAATTATCATTTTTCATAAAATCTTTTATTCGACACCTGATAATGTACAATAAGTTGCGCAAATTGAAAACCGCAAAAAAGAAGACATAGCTTGCAGGCTCTGGTAGAATGAAGTTACCACACAAACATTCGAAAGGAGCAAGCAAACTATGTCCGAGAAAATTGTACAGCTGAATGAGGAAATTATCAAGGGGCAAATCAGGGAATTGGTCCGCGGCAGCGTGGAGGAAGCCCTCATTGAGATGTACCTGGCAGGTGTTTCTGTGCGCCGTGTGGAGGACATCACCGAGGCGTTGTGGGGCAGCAAGGTCTCTCCTGCCACCATCAGCGAGCTGAACAAGAAAGCCTACGTCCACATCGAGGACTGGCGCAACCGCCCTTTGCGAGGCGGACGGTATCCGTATGTCTACGTGGACGGCATCTACCTGCGCCGCAACTGGGGCGGAGAGTACGAAAATGTGGCGATTCTGGTGGCGATCGCCGTGAATGAGGACGGTTTTCGTGAGGTTTTGGGCGCTGCCGAGGGCATGAAAGAGGACAAGGCCAGCTGGGTCAGCTTCTTCCAGTGGCTCCGCGGACGCGGCTTGGATGGCGTGAAGCTCATCGTCGGCGACAAGTGCATGGGGATGCTGGAGGCCGTGGGCGAGGTGTTCCCGGACGCCAAATACCAGCGCTGCACGGTGCATTTCTACCGCAACGTTTTCTCTGTTGTGCCCAAATCCAAGGTCAAAATTGTGGCAAAAATGCTCAAGGCGATCCACGCGCAGGAGAGCAAAAGGGCGTCCCGCGAGAAGGCGAAAACCGTGGTCGCCGAGCTGCGTGCTATGAAGCTGAAGGAGGCTGCCAAAAAGGTCGAGGACGGCATCGAGGAGACGCGGACCTACTGCGATTTTCCCGGCGAGCACTGGGTGCGCATCCGCACCAACAACGTGATTGAACGGCTGAACTGGGAAATCCGCCGCAGAACCCGTGTGGTGGGGACATTCCCCGATGGCAACTCCGCCCTGATGCTGGTTTGCGCGAGGCTTCGCCATGTGGCGGGTACCCAGTGG
>OJAR01000249.1_pt1 | contig 18699 bp, 18 predicted proteins | sample 1589431 | NCBI WGS metagenome assembly OJAR01 (sample SAMN03283242) | human gut metagenome | biome: human-associated habitat; material: feces | host: Homo sapiens | place: Peru | collected 2012 | reverse complement strand
GCCGCCATTATGTTGCTCGGATCGGTGCCGTAAAGCTCGTGCATTTTTTTAACTGTCTTTTCGCCTATTCTGCCAACCGTTCCTCTCCAGCCTGCGTGAGCAAGCCCGATAGCTTTGTTTTTAACGTCAACAAAAAACAGCGGCGTGCAGTCGGCGTAGTATGTTACAAGCGTAACGCCTTTCTCGTTTGTGATTAGTGCGTCAACGCTTTCAATGTCCTTTGGCTTGTATATTCCGACTCCGATATTTTTGCGTGTGACGGCACGCACAAACGTGTGATGATCCTGAGAAGAGGCAGTCAGACTTTCAAAATCAAAGCCTGCGCTTTTGCACAGCTGTTTGTAATTTTCGGTAACTGCTTCGGGATCGTCGCCCCTGTTAAATGCCATATTCATTGAAGTGAATTCACCTTTTGACACTCCGCCGAGGCGCGTTGAAAAGGCGTGGTTGATAAAACTGATTTCCGACAGGGAATTATAAGTGAGATATGGAACGCTGTCGGGGTTGTTGAGCGTCATAACATTTGATGAAAAATTCAAAATAAAAGCCTCCGATAATATATTTTACTTGAAACTGACAAACACGAATGTTATAATTTAGAGGAACAAGAGGTGATTGTATGAAAAACAAGCTTTTCGGAAATCGTATTCCGCCAAGCTGTACATATTGCAAAAATGCTTTGCCTGATGGATATGCAGTTGTATGTTCAAAGTCAAAGCAGATAAAAAACGGCAAATGCAGATCGTTTGATTATGATCCGCTTATGCGTGAGCCAAAGTCGATAACGCTCCACGGTACATACACTGCCGAGGATTTTAAGCTGTAATCCTAATATACCGATTAAAATTATGGGCGAACACCGTTCGCCCTTAGTTTTTTTGCGGTTACGCCATCTGAAAATCCCTTATGTAACCGTTGATAGATTTTTGCAAAACTTCCTTTGCTTTTTCAACCCCGGCAAATTCGGTCACGCTGGTTTCCTTGCCGTTTTCAAGCGTTTTGTATACCTGAAAGAAGTGCTTTATTTCCTCAAAATAATGTCTGGGCAGTTCGCTTATGTCGCCAAAGCAGTTGTAGTTCGGATCGTTTACGGGAACGGCGATGATTTTTTCGTCGTTGCTGTCGTTGTCAATCATATTAAGCACGCCGATTGGTTTGCACTCAACAAGCGTCATCGGTCGAATGTTTTCACTGCAAAGCACCAAAACATCAAGCGGATCGCCGTCGTCGGCAAAGGTTCGGGGAACAAATCCGTAGTTTGCGGGATAATGAGTGGACGTAAATAAAACACGGTCAAGCTTCAAAAGACCTGTTTCCTTGTCAAGCTCATATTTGTTTTTGTCGCCCTTTGAGATTTCAATAACGGCATAAAACTTATCTTTTGTAATCCTTTTTGGCGAAATATCGTGCCATATGTTCATACATTAACCCTCCGTTTAATTATGATCAGGTTTAAATCGAATTTCACTTAGATTTAAATCGGAGCAATACTACACTTAGATTATAAATAAAGCATCGGGCGTTGTCAAGAAAAAGACAGCGCCCGATTAATTTATATGTGATATTTATGAAAAACTATTCTTTGAAAACCAACAGCTTGTAGCTATCAATTTGCAGGGCGTCGGCTATGTTAAACAGAAGTTCAATGGAAAACGCTTTTATGATGTTGGGTGCTTCAATGGCGCTGAGGTGTGAGCGGCTGATGTCAACCATTTCGGCAAGCTCCTCCTGAGTATATCCCCTCAGCTTTCTGAAATATGCGATGTTCAAACCGAGCTGTACATACTTTTCGGCGTTGTTTGCCGAAATTGCTTTTGCTTTAGACATATCTTATCACCCACAAAAAGCATAACCTATCTAACAAAAAATATAAATAACTTAATAAAAAGCACTTGCTTTCTGTTAGTGAGCGTGATATAATCAAAGTGCAATTATTCGGCATACCTGCGGCACAAAGCGAGTGCGGCGTTTCGGTGTGAGCGTATATTTCAAGCCAAACACCGAGATTTTAATTAATTTACAAAAAGGGGAATCTGTATGAAAAACACGTTTAAAAAAAGTATCAGACAAACAATGTCAATTTTTCTTGCAATATTTCTTTTGTTAGGCACAATTCCGATTGTCGGAGCAAGTGCCGCTGAAGTAACAAGCAATTTTGAATATACTCTGCTTGATGACGGAACAATCGAAGTTACAAGATATGTTGGAACAGACAGTTATGCCGTTATTCCTGAGGAAATTGACGAAAAACCGGTTACCAAAGTAAACGAATTCTGTTTTTTAAATGATGATGATTATAATGGGGTTAATTATACTGTAAAAAGTATTTTTATTTCAAAAAATATCAGAGATTTTTCTAATACTGATAATAATGAGGAGTGGAGATGTTTAAACAGAATATTATATTTGGAGTCAATTAGTGTTGACAAAGATAATTCAGTATATTCTTCTGATTCGGGAATTTTGTTCAGCAAAGATTTTACCAAACTTATATATTATCCAACAAAGAAAGCCGGAGAGGAATATATTGTTCCTGAATATGTAAAGGAAATTGGAAGCGCAGCTTTTTCAGAATCCAAGAATTTACATTCTTTAAAATTTAGTTCGTCCTTTGAGAAAGTGGGGCGTGCTGCTATTTTTAGTGGTAATATTGAAAAAGCAGAGTATCCTGTTTATCCAAAACCTTCATATAAAATGGGTCTATTTATTTTTTGTAAAAAATTAACTAAAGTATACATTAGTAAAGATGTAAAATGGATGAATGATGAAGATTTTTATGAATCTCCAAATGTTACTCTTTATGTTTATAACAATTCATACGCACTTGACTGGGCAAAAGAGCATGGTTTTTCATATGTGATTATGGAAGAACCACCAATTGAAAAAGCTCTTGTTGATGAAGGTACAGGGATAAAAGTAAAAGGAACTATGGATTCTGATGCAACTCTTAAGGTTGAAAAAATTGAAAACACGGCGGAAAATGCCGTGGCAACATATGACATAACCCTTTGCAAGGACAAGGAGGCTGTTCAGCCAACTGATACGCTCACAATTTCAATTCCGTCGGAGCATTTGGGTTGTAAGGTTGTTTGGTTAAAGGACGACGGAGCAAGGGTTGATATGAAAGCAAGCTATCAAAACGGAAACTATGTTTTTACAACCGACCATTTAGGCAAATATGCTCTTGTAAGACAACGTATTTACGGTGACATAAACGGCGACGGTGCGGTTACCGTAAACGATGCAACCGAAATTCAAAAAGCAAGCATAGGCTTGGTTGAGCTTAGCAACGACCAATTAAAATGCGCCGATGTAAACGGCAACGGAATTATCTCTATTACCGATGTAACTTTGATTCAAAAGTACATTGCAGGCGATTATTCCTATATTGGAAGCATAGGGCAGGAAGTAAGCTTGACTAATGATGTTTGATTTACGGCTGTGATATAAAAACGAAAAGTTATAAAATATCACATATTTTCCGAAGTAAATGCTCCCCGAAGAAAAGGGGAGCATTTTTGTATAGGTTATTTTTTTATTTTTTCGGCGATGACCTTTATTAATTGAATAACGACTGTCGGGATAAACGCCAAAAGTCCGATATAACCGACTTGTGCTGCGGAGAGTATTTCAACGCTGAAAAGCGGCTGCATAAACGGTACAAAAAGTACGAATGAAAGGAAGAATACGCCTGCCAAAAATGCGGCGATACTGTAATAGTTGGAGGTCAGTCCCAGCCTGAATACCGAGTGCTTACTGCGGCAGTTAAAGCCGTGGAACAGCCGTGCAAGCGTTAGTGTTGAAAAAGCCATTGTGCTTGCCGTTGCGGCGTTTACCTGCAATCCGATATAAAATGCAATTATAGTTGACAAAGCGATCAGCGCACCCTGACCGAACATAAGACAGACAAAATCCTTGCTCAAAATTCCCTGCTTCGGGTCACGGGGCTTTTGCGACAGAAGGTCTTTTTCGGGCTTTTCCATACCTATTGCGATAGCAGGCAAAGAATCGGTCAGGAGGTTGATAAACAGCAGATGCACAGGCTCAAACGGAATCGGAAGCGACATAAGCGATGTATAAAGCACCGCAAATATTCCTGCCATATTGCCCGATAGCAAAAACAAAATTGCGTTTTTGATGTTGCGGTAAACGTTTCGTCCGTTTGCTACCGCTTTGATTATGGTTGCAAAGTTGTCGTCCTGCAAAATCATTGAGGCGGCGTCCTTTGAAACCTCTGTTCCCGTAATGCCCATTGCTACGCCGATGTCGGCTTTTTTGAGCGCAGGGGCGTCGTTTACGCCGTCGCCCGTCATAGAAACAATGTTGCCCTTTCTTTGCCAGGCTTCAACAATTCGTATTTTATTTTCGGGTGATACACGAGCATATACCGAGATTTTTTCAATCTTTTTATCGAGCTCTTCGTCGCTCATTGCGTCAAGCTCAAGCCCTGTAACCGCAAGGTCGCCCTCACGCATAATTCCTATCTGTTTTGCAATCGCCGACGCGGTTATCTTGTGGTCGCCTGTTATCATAACGGGCTTTATGCCGGCTCTTATTGCGTCTGCGACAGCCTGCTTTGATTCCTCTCTCGGCGGATCTATCATAGCGACAAGACCGAGGAAAATATAGTCGTATTCCGTGTCAACGCTAAGTTCCTCATCTGATTCCTTGTATGCAAATGTCAGAACTCTGAGTCCGCTTTCGGAGTATTTTTTGTTCTGCTCAAGAATGGATTTTTTGTCATCGTCGGTGATTTTGCGTACTCCGTCCTTTGTTGCGATTTTTATGCACCTTTCAAGGATAACGTCGAGCGCACCCTTTGTGAGAATATGCGGAACGCCGTGCATTTGGTACTTTGAACTCATCATCTTTCGGTCGGAGTCAAACGGAACTTCTTCAATTCTTTTCAGTCCGTATCTTATTGTGTTTTCGTCAAAGCCGATGTTCCTAAAGGTTTCAAGCAGGGCGTATTCCGTAGGGTCGCCGATACCTTTTCCGTCAACTATGCTTGAATCGTTGTTTAGCACCATATCATAGAGCAGATGACGGTGACTTTCGATATTCATATCAAGCTGTTCTTCAATAATACTTTCGCCGTTAATGTATATTTTCTGAACGGTCATTTTGTTCTGGGTCAGCGTACCTGTTTTGTCGGAACAGATGACCGAAACGCATCCAAGGCTCTCAACCGCCTTTAAATCTTTGATAACGGCGTTTTCCTTTGCCATTTTCTGAGTTCCCATAGCCTGAACGATAGTGACGATTGAACCAAGTGCTTCGGGAATTGCGGCAACTGCAAGCGCAACCGCAAACATCAGCGCATTAAGTATTGTGTCCTGATTGATTGTTCCTGCCTGCCACAGGTTAAGTCCGAACACAACGGCGCTTATTATCATAATGATTATTGCAAGTCGGCTTGAAAACTTGTCAAGGCTTTGCTGGAGCGGAGTTTTCTTTTCCTTTGCCGAATTCATAAGCTCGGCAATTTTACCTATCTCGGTGTTCATTCCCGTTGCCGTGACGGCGACTATCGCCCTGCCGTAGGTGACAAGACTGCCTGAATATACCATATTAGTTCTGTCGGCAAGCACAACTTCACCTGATATGATGTCTTCGCTTTTGTCAACGTTCGTTGATTCGCCTGTAAGCGAGCTTTCGTTGACTTGCAGAGAATAATTGTTGATTATTCTTCCGTCGGCAACAACAAGGTCGCCTGCTTCCAAAACGATAATATCGCCCTCAACAACGTCCTTTGAGTCAATCTCAATTTTTTGCCCGTCACGAATTACTTTTGCACTCGGTGATGACAGCGATTTAAGGCTTTCAAGCGATTTTTCTGCTTTGATGTGCTGAACAGTACCCAATATCGCATTCATCGTAATAACTGCAAAAATAACTATAGTGCTTTCAAGATTGCCCGAAAAAATTGAGATAATTGCCGCTATAATCAGTATTATTACAAGCAGGTCGGCAAATTGACTTAAAAACACCATAAACGCTGATTGCTTTTTTGTTTCCTGCAAAACATTTCTGCCGTTTTTTTGCAAAAGCTCTTCGGCTTTTTCCGAGGTGTGACCGTCGCTCGTTACGCCGAGTTGTTCCAGCACCTCTGATTTTGAAAGCTGATAAGGATTTTTCATAAAAATTCCTCCAATTATTTTTTACGGAATCAGGCTTGTTCCGTTGTTTTTGGTGTAGTTCACAATATATTATACAAACAAAAAAGACTTTTATTGCAAGGCACAGCAATGCTTTGCAATAAAAGTCTCGTTCTTTAAAATATATCCGATACCCGCATCGGGGTATGTGTACTGACGAAATATATCACAGATATTTCTGCGAACTACTCCCCTTTATTAACGCAATTCTATCATAAATTTTCATTGGTGTCAACACTGAATTTTTCATTCGGTATTTTTGGAGCTTTGGGCTTTTTCGGCTTGCTGAGCATTACAAGAATTATTCCGATAAAACACAGCACACAGCCGCTGCCCGTAAAAACAGCCGAAAAATATACTCGGTTAAACGCATACGCAACCACAATTCCGGCAATGAGCAACCCAACCGCTACGCAGAGCAGGATAAATGCAATTTTGAACAAGGCGTTCATTTTTTTTGGCTTTTCCATTAATATCATCCTTTCCCAAGGTTGTTTGCAATATCGGCAAAGTTTTGCATACTCAATTTTTCGGCTCTTGCGTTTATCGGAATATCGGAGCCTTCAAGCAGGCTTATCACCATAGCTTTTTCTATTCCAAGTCCCGAACTCAGTGAGTTTGCAACAGTTTTTCTTCTTTGAGAAAAGGCCGATTTCACTACGGCAAAAAACTTTTGTTCATCTGTTTCAACAGGCGGTTTTTTCAGCACATCAAGGCGCATTACCGCCGAATCGACCTTTGGAGCGGGCATAAACGAACCTGCGCTCACTCCGAACAGCATTTGCGGCTTTGCATAGTAGTTTACCGCAACGGTGACCGCTCCGCTTGCCCGTGAACCTACCTCGGCGCAGATACGCAGGGCGGCTTCCTTTTGCACCATAACCGTAATTGCTTTTATGGGCAGTTTGCTTTCAAGCAATTTCATAATAACGGGAGAGGTTATGTAATAGGGGAGGTTAGCGCACACAACGACTTCCATACCGTTAAATTCTTCTTCAATAAGTTTATTCAGGTCAAGTTCCAAAACATCTGAGTTAATTATTTTTATGTTGTCATATTCCGCAAGCGTTTCGTCAAGTACGGGTAAAAGCCTTTTGTCAAGCTCTATGGCGACTACCTTGTCGGACAGCTTGCAAAGCTCGTTTGTAAGCACGCCGATTCCCGGCCCTATCTCTATAACACCCACGCCTTTTCCGGCTCCCGAAAGCTCGGCCATTTTCGGACAAACAGAGGGATTAATTAAAAAATTTTGACCGAGTGATTTTGAAAAAGTAAAGCCGTGTTTACCGAGAATTTCTTTTATAACGCCTATATCTGACAGATTGTTCATCTTAATGTTCGCAGTCCTTTCGGATATTTGTTTTTGAGCCTGCCGTTTGACGCTTTGCCAAAACCCGTTGTGATTCCGTTTACGCATACCGCAGTATAACCTTTTGCGTCAAACGGAGCCGGAATCTCATCACCGTGAAGATAGGCTTTTATCTCACTGCTGTTTAGGTCGAGGTCAACAAAGCTTTTGCAGTCGCCTTTTTTTGCCGCCATAAATGCGCTGTGATGCGGTTCAATCCTGTTTTTTGCAAGTTCTCCGAGAATTATGCCTGCACGCAGTATCTGCAAGCCCTTTAGCTCAAAATTAAAATTCTTTGGAAGAATAATTATTTTACCGTTTGAAATAATAATTTTATCTCCAAACGGACGATTGTTGAAAATGCCGTCGTAAAAATCAAGTACATCTTTATCGGTTTTTTTATTGTCCGACTGAATGACAAGAGTTTTGCGGCAATCGCCTTTTTTACGCAGTTTTGCGGCAAAATGTCCTTCGCCGCCGTCCATTGGGAATATTCTGCGTGCGTATTCAAGCGCATGTCTGCCGAAATCAACCTTTGGGTCTTCAAGCTCAAAGTCGGGGTTGTCCGAGAGAAATTTTGTGATAACTACTTCATTTTCTTCCCGTGAAAACGTACAGGTGGAATACACCATAACGCCGCCGTCTTTAAGGGCATTTTTGGCACTGTTCAAAATCAAAAGCTGGCGTTCGGCACAGCTTTTGACGTGTTCAACGCTCCATTCGTTTTGTGCCTCATTGCTTTTTCTGAACATTCCCTCGCCGCTGCACGGAGCGTCAACAAGCACCTTGTCAAATTGATTTGCAAGTCTTTGGCACAGTGTGTCGGGGTGGCAGTTTGAAACAACGGCGTTTGATATGCCCATTCGCTCAATATTCGATAAGAGAATATTGGCTCTGTTTTTTACTATTTCATTGCTCCACAAAAGTCCGGTTCCGTTCAGCTTTGCGCCTATCTGAGTGCTTTTTCCGCCCGGAGCCGCACAAAGGTCAAGCACAAAGTCGCCCTCTTTAACGTCGAGCATCTCAACCGCAGAGGTAGCCGACGGCTCCTGAATATAAAATGCGCCTGCGTGATGCAGAGGATTGTTTCCCAAGCCGTCAACGCCGCTCGGAATATAGTAACCTTCCTTGCAAAACGGCGTGGGGGAAAGCGGAAAGTCAATCAGCGACTTTAGCTTTTCACAACTGCATTTTAAGGCGTTTACACGCAGTCCTCTGAAATTTTCGGCGGAATAGAATTTTAAAAACTCGTCAAATTCTTCGCCCAAAACAGATTTCATTCTAAATAAAAAATCATTCATTGAATATTACCAAAATTTCCGTCAATAATAAATGCACAAAGGAGGTGTTAATATGAATCAGAATCAGAATAACAACCAGAACAACAACCGGAATCAGAACAAAAATCAGAACAACAACCAGAACAAGAACCAGAATAACAACCAGAACAAAAACGAGCAGGAAAACAGATAACTACATTGTTCCTGTCAGGGACGAACCGTGTGTTACCGCACGGTTCGTCTTTCTGTCAGCTTTGATTTAAAGGCTCAATATCCGTATTCTTCGCCGATAATAATTACCTTTATCCTGCCGATGTGCCGCTGTTGAGCGGAAACTACATAGTTACAGCATATCCTGCCGGGTGAATGACAGCCGTCGCAAAGGTCGGAATCGTCTTTTTCAAGGGATACGCATTTGCCGGATTTTGAGCAGTAGGTGTCAATGTTTAATCTTATTGTGTTTTGGGGAGCGGCAACGGTTTTTACACGGTAAACAGCCTCGTTAATATCCTTTACGAGCTTGTTTATGCCTGCAACCACAATAACGCTTTTCGGACCGTAGAGTATTGCGGCAACGCGGTTTGAGTTGCCGTCAACATTATACAGCTCGCCGTTTTCGGTTATGGCGTTTGCGCTTGTAAAGAAAGCGTCGGCAGAAAAAGTCTTGCGGTAAACTTCCTCGACCTCTTCACGGGTAATTCCCTCACGGCTGCGGTCAAGATAGTTGTAATCCGCCGAGCGGATAATATCGGAAATTCCTGTTTGCTTCAGCGTTACCGAGCCTCCGTTCGAGACTGTGTCGCCCTTTTTGATAAGAGTTTTTACAAGCTTTTGTGCTTCTGCTGCATTTTCGCAGTAGTAGGCGTCCATATTGTTTTGCTTTAGGTTTTTGATAGTTTTTTCAATTCTTGATTTGAGTTCGTCAGTCATAATATCACCACTTTTTATATGATAAGATAATTATAACTCAAAACTTATCTCAAAGCAACAGCCGCCCTGCAATTTTACAGAGCGGCTTGCTTTACGGTTCAACAAACGGTACGCCAAGATATTGTGCGACAGATTGCGACAGGCTTCTTGCTATGTTGTTTATGTTGTCCCTTATCCATTTTGCGTCGGTCGGGTTGTCGTGATAGGCTACTTCAACAAGAGCGGTGGGTGCTTTTGTTCGGCGCACCTCTGCAAGTGAGGTGGTAGGAATGGTTTGCACCTTGTTCGGATATACATTCTGATAGTTATCCTTAATGATTTCGGCGAATTGCTTTCCCTTTGTACTTGTAGGATAGTAGTATATCGCCGCTCCCGTGTTTTGACCTGCCGTTGCGGGCGGAGAAGCATTGCTGTGAATCGCAAGATGCAGGTCGTAATCGCCCTTGTTTGAATCTGCGATAGCCTGCGAGAGAGTCATATCGGGTTTGTTGCGCGAAAATTCAATTCCGCTTGCCCTCAGATACGGCTCCATTGCGTCGGCAACAAGGTTCATATAGTATTCTTCGTTTCCTCCGCCTGTGTAGGGATTGTATTCCTGCAATGACGGGCTGAGATAAATTTTAGGCATAAGATCTCCTCTTTCAAAAGCTTCATTTCATTTTATTCAGATATTTTAAAAAAGTACATAAATTAAATTGTTTAATTCCGGAACTGAATTAAAATTAAAAGCTCGTATGCTAAAATAATCAAAATAAATAAACAAATGAATACATACATTTGTTTATTTTGCAAAAACTAAAACTAAAATTTTAGGAGGCTGATTATTATGAAATGGGTATGTTCAGTATGCGGATATGTTCACGAAGGTCCTGAACCGCCGGAAAAATGTCCTGTATGTAAAGCTCCTGCCGACAAATTCAAGCAGATGAACGAGGACGCAGATTTTGCAACGGTACACGAAGTAGGCGTTGCAAAGGGAGTAAGCGAGGATATTATCAAGGACCTCAGAGCAAATTTTGAGGGTGAGTGCAGTGAAGTCGGTATGTATCTTGCAATGGCAAGAGTAGCCGACAGAGAGGGTTATCCCGAAATTTCCGCCGCATTTACAAAGTATGCTTTTGAAGAAGCAGAACACGCAGCTAAATTTGCAGAGCTTTTGGGCGATGTTGTAACCGACAGCACAAAGAAAAATCTTCAGCTTCGTGTTGATGCGGAAACAGGCGCATGCGAGGGCAAGTTTGACCTTGCAAAGCGTGCAAAGGCTCAGAACCTTGACGCTATACACGATACCGTTCACGAAATGGCAAAGGATGAAGCCCGCCACGGCGCAGGATTCAGAGGTTTGTTAAATCGCTATTTTAAATAATTTTTAATCAAAAGCAACATCGGCTGATGCAGAAATTCTGTGTCAGCCGAATTTTGTTTTAAATATATTACCGCATATATTCAAAAAACGACCACATATATAAAATCGCTTGCATTTAAAGCGGCGGTTGATTATACTGATGTCGAAAGGAGGGAACAAAATGAAAATTGAAATTATGATTGACGAAGCCTGCTCCGAACCTAAGGTGATAGTTGTTACCGACAAAATGACCGATGAGATAAATTCCATAATAAATAATTTGTCGCAGGAAACTCCCAAAATACTTGTGGGGTTTAAGGACAGCACCGCAGTTATCCTTGATTTATCGGACATATTCAAGATATATTCGACGTCGGGCAAGATCTTTGCGGTAACGGGAGAGGGGGAATACGTCCTGAAGACGAGGCTGTATGAGCTTGAAGAAAAACTCGGTAAGGCTCAGTTCGTTAGAATTTCAAATTCGGAGATAGTCAATTTTAAAAAGGTCAGACGCTTTGATATGGGGCTGACGGGAACCATATGCGTTACGCTTGCTAACGGCAGTACAACATATGCATCAAGGCGATATGTAAATAAAATTAAACAAATACTTGGAATATGAGGTGTTATTTATGAAAAAAAGATCGGTATTTTCAAAAATTATATTGCGCACACTTGTCGGAGCACCGATAGGACTTGCAATCAGCACGATAATTACGATAATAATTTCTGTGTGTATAGGCAACGGCAGTTTTTATCCTACTGTTCCCGAACTTGTTAATGACTGCGGCAATGAAATCAATGCGGTTTTGGTACAGACGGGTTGTTCCTTGCTTTACGGTGCGGCGTTTGGAGGAGCTTCTGTCATTTGGGAGCTTGAAAGCTGGAGCTTACTTAAGCAGACCGTTGTTCATCTGATCATTTGTTCTGCAGCAACATTTCCGATAGCATTCTTTATGCGCTGGATGCCGAGAAATGTGTTGGGAATAGTTATATACTATGCTATTTTCTTTGCGATATATTTTGGAATATGGATGTCGCAGTATTTTTCAATGAAAGCGCGTCTTAAAGAACTTAATGAAAGCGTAAAAGCAAACAGATAACTCAAAAAGTCGGGAGCAGACATATTGTCTGCTCCTTTTTGCTAATCATCAAAATCATTTTCTATTGTTACGGACAAATCGGGACAATGGCGCTTGTTCATTTTTTTGCTTGCCTTGCGGTTTGCAACAGTATCAAAAATAATTGAAAAGTCATAATCCGGCGGATACATCTGAGCGGCGCTGACCTTTAGCTTGAGTCGTTTATGATTAACAAGTCGTTTTTTGCCGCTTATTTGTACGCCTACGTTACCATTTTCGTCGGCTGTCCGAAAAACAATGCCAATCTTTTTTTCGGGATAGACTGTTACGCTGTCGCCGATATTAAAGCTTTCGGCGTGCTCACAGCTCTTATCAACGGCTTTGTTTTTCCTGATTTTTTTGCCGTGGTTCTTTTGGTTGTACAAAAGCGGAACGTCAACAAATTCCTCATCGGTTTTTTTGCCGCTTTGCGCTTTTGCATATTCAAGCATAGGCTTTGGAAAGCCGAGCTTTTCGGCAATATAAAATGCACAGCTTTCGCCCGCCTGACCGATAACAAGCCTGTAGTCGGGTTTTAGCGTATCTTTATTGAACGTCATTTTTGCATTGAGCAAGTTAGGCATTGCGTCGGCATATGATTTTACCTTGTCGTAATGTGTAGTTGCAACGAACAGACAATTTGTGTTTCTGAGCTGTTCAAGAATTGCAATGGCAATTCCCGTACCCTCGGTGGGGTCGGTGCCTGAGCCAAGCTCATCAAGCAAAACAAGGCTTTCGCTTGTTACGCTGTCAAGTATAGCGACTACGTTTTTTATATGAGCCGAAAAGGTTGAAAGGTTTTCCGAGATGTTTTGACCGTCGCCGATGTCGCAAAGTACGTTTCCGTTCATACAAATGTCGGCGCTTTCACACGGAACGTGCAGTCCGCACTGCGCCATTATGCAGAACAATCCCACCATCTTAAGAGCAACGGTTTTGCCGCCCGTGTTAGGTCCGGTAATAACGATTCCCGTAATATCGCCGCCGATTTCAAAGTCTATCGGCTTGCATATGTCTTTGTTTATAAGCGGATGCCTGCCCTTGACGATATTTATATATCTGTTTGTGTTAATGCTCGGACTGACGGCGTTTTGCTCTGTGCTCAGCTTGCCTTTTGCAAAAACAAAATCTATATTTTCGATTATAGATATGTTAGCTTCAATACTGCTCTTACAGCTGTCTGTCAGAGCGGCAATAGTGTAAAGAATCCTATCGGTTTCAATGGCTTCTTCGATTTTAAGCGAGGCCGATTTGTCGGTGTATTTTTGTATTGCACTCGGCTCGATAAACACCGTTGTGCCGGTTTGTGAAACCGCAACTACCGAACCGCTTACCTGATTTTTATATTCTTTTTTTACAGGAATGGTGTAGCGGTTGTTTTTTATGGAAACAAAGCTTTCGCTGCAATATTTTTTCTTGGCTTTTAATATCTCGTCAAGCTTGGATTTCAGCTGATTTTCACAGGTGTTAATTGCTTTGCGAATGTTAAGCAATTCCTTTGTCGCATCGGAATTGACTGTATTGCCCGAAATGCACCTGTTTATCTCGTCCTGTATTTCGGTGAGCTCGTCTATCCCGTCGCCGATAAAGGCAAGGCTTGCGTCTGTTATCCGAGCTTTTTTCAGATATTGTTTTATACGCTTGCACGCCGATATAAAGGCTGAAAATCGGCTCAGCTCGTCGGGGTAAAGAAGCCCGTCCTTTTCGATTTTGTTAATCAGAGCCTTGGCGTTTTCTACGTTTGGCAGGGGAGGAGTTCCGCAAACGTCAATTATCTTTCTTGCGTTGTCCGTATCAAGCTTAAGCTTTTTGAGCGTAAGCTCGGACATTTCAGGTTCAAGTGCAAGGGCATTGGCTTTTGCGCTTTCGTTTATGCAGAAGTCTGCAAGCTGATTTTTTATCTTGTCGAATTCAAGAGTGTAGTAATTTGTATTCAATGTTAATTCTCCTTAAAATAAAAGTCTGTCAGTACCGTTCACGCACTGACAGACATATAATAAAGGCTTAATTAAATAAAATACATATGAATTGCCTCAAAAGTAAATTGCCGATAGAAGTGCGTAAATGGCATAACAACAAAAGCACCGGTGTGCTTTTAATTGAAAATTCATTACTGCCGAGGCTTACGCCTCAGCTGCCACACTTAATATCAGCAAACAAAATCCTCCGATATTCATAGATTACGGTTATCTTAACATATTAAAATTATATTGTCAACAATTTTAACGTACAGTCGGTCTGATTATTCCGCAGGCTATTTTTTCGCCCGAATTTCCCGACGGCTGAGTCATAAAGTCATCAGGGTGAGCGTGGATAATAACCGCTTTTCCGATGACCTCGGGAATAGAGAATCTGTCTGTTAAGAATATCAAAAACGCATTGCCGTTCACGCCGAACAACGGCGGCATATCACCTGCGTGATAAGGGTGAAGACAGTTATTAGGATTATAATGTGAGCCTGCGTTTGCAAAAGCGTCCTCCGCATTACCCGTACACGAGGTTCCGCCGTGAATATGAAAAGCAAACACGGGATCATTGCACTCATTGCTTGCTTTCGGAAGTCCGGTTATCTCTGCACGGACAATAACAGAACTGCAAAGCTCGTAAAAAAGCACTCGCCCGTGAATACTTCTGTATTTTTCGCTTCCGTCAATAAACGCCGCAGCATTTGCACGCCGTCCGACTATTACAGAGCATAAATTATTTATGTTTCTCATAACGCACCTCTTTCATATCCATTATATTCAGAGGTCGGCGTGTTGTTAATAAAACAGGGCTGAGCAGTTTTGATTTCTGCTCAGCCCAAAAGTATTACGGATTATTTATTTGCCTGATACGGTTGCGTTAATGCCTGCAAGATATTTTTGAATGTTTGTAGCGGAAGATACGGTGATTTTTTCATCGCTTCCGTTGACTTTGGCAAGCACGGTTTGATAGCTTTCAAATTCTGAGATATTTGCAAGATATTTTTGAATAAGCGTTGCGTCGGCAACGGTAATTACGCCGTCTGTATTAACATCACCTAAAGGTGCACATAAAAGTTGATAACTGCCGGTGTTTTCGTAGTCACGCTTAACTTTAATATAGTAATCTCCTGCACTTAGCTTGCTTGTGTATGAGCGTTCACGAATTCCTGAGGTTACCCCTGCATATCCGCCAAAGCTTTCAAGCGTTTCGTCATTGCTGTTGAGAACATCTATAATGCTGTAATATATGTTAGCCTTTGCCCAGAATACATATTCGCTGTCTTTGGCAAGAGAGATTTTGTGCCAGTCGTATTCTTCATTACTTGCCACAAATCCGCTATGGAGTTTTGAAAGGTTAATCAAAGTTGCGGTGCCTTTGGTTTCGTTTTGACCGTTCTGATATTCAACAACTGTTTCGTCAGACGACGTGAATACTGTTTCAATGCTGTATTCGCCGAAATGGTCGGGACGCCAACCGTCAACGGCTAATTTAGCGCCTATCATAATATAATATGAACCCGCATTTAAATCCAACTTGATTTCACGGCTGTTTATTCCGTTACTGCTTACATATGTGTTTTTTGAATAAATTTGTGTTTCGGATTCATCATATATCTTTATTTCTGTATAATATGCGTCGCCGTTAAAGATAAAATCAAGATTGCCCGATTGCGGCAGGGTAATCTTGTAACCGTCATTTGCGTGATTTTGGTTTTCGTCGTCGTAATATTCAATAACGTCTCCACGCAAAAATGCAGTGTCATATTTCTTGTTAATATCAATGGCAAATGCAGTGTCAAAGGTGTTATTACTGCCGTTTTGCTCTTCGGGCAGGTCGTCCTTGACTTCCTCCGTAGCAGTTGCCATATTATAGGTATAGGTGTAACCCGTAACGGTATAATCCGTGTCGGCAAAAATGTCAATATGATAGTTGCCTTTTGCTATAATAAAAGTTGCGCTTGCCTTTACTAAATTGCTTGAGCCTGAAGTATATCCGCCGCCGCGGTAGATAGTATTTCCTGCATTGTCTAACAGCCGGATACGGCAAAACCTGACTGATGCGCTGAAATTGACCGTGAGCTTTGTTGTTTTATCAACCGAAAAATTATATCGGTTGGTTACATTTTCACTCAAACCTCCGCTTATATCCTGACCTAAGTCATAGTTGTGGTAAACGATAGTTTTGTCGTTTGTTTCTGCCGATACCGTAAGCGGAAAGACGGTTATCGCCATTAATACCGCAAGAATAATTGACAGTAGTTTTTTCATAGTGTTTATGCCTCCTTTTTTAATATGGTATATTTATGTTTGTTCAGGCTATAACCTAAGTGCAAATATTCCATTGCCTCTTAGGCTGCAGGTGCCGGTTCAGAATTTCAGCGGGAATTATAATCACTCGCTGAACCCCAGGGAAGCTAATGCTCCTTTGCACTGCATTGTTTGCAATCTGTCGTAAACTTTGCTCCTTGCAAGCAAAGCTTATTTTGATTTAAAATTTCACCAAAATAATTATAACATATTCAATGTTTTTTGTAAATACTATTTTAAAGAAAAAACATATTGCCATTACTGAATAAAACAAAACATATTTTTTGATTTAATTTTGCAGTACCTGTAATTAAAAATGAGAGTGGTTGCAATTTTCAAACATAAAAAGCAGCCGACATACAGCCGACTGCTCAGATAATTAAAATAAATTTAAATCAGAAAAAGAACACTTTGCGTTTTATCCAGAGTAAAATAAGCGATGAAACCGAAAATACAAGAAGTGCTACAGCTTCAATGCGGATATTGCTTCCTGTTTGAACGGTACCGTTTGTATTGCTTACTGTTGTATTATTATTTGCAACAGTGTCTGAAGTGGATTGAGAAACTGACGGAGAAACCGTGGTTTCTGCGGTATCGGGTGTGCTTTGAGCATTGTCCTGAATTTCCTCGTTTGTGGGAGGCAGGTTGAGTTCATTAACGTGAATGTCAAAGTAATCGTTTTCGGAATAAAACGTTACGCTGACTTCGCTGGTCTGTTCAAGCGTCAGAGGATAAGTGGAACTGATAACCTCGTCGTTGCCTTTCATAAAAATAGAATACTTGCCTGCTTTTAGGGTTACGGTTACTTCCTGATCTTTGCTTTCAAGCGGATAAACTCCTGTTTCTTCGGAGTCGTCATAAGCAAAGTACAGAACATATTCTGTGCTGTCTTCGGGTGGATTAGTAACATTAGGCTCATCGTTTGGCTCCTGTGCGTCCGTTCCCGATTGCTCATTGGAATTCACGGGATCGGTATCTGATTTTTCGGGCCGGGTAGGAGCAGGGGTTGTCGTTTCAGGTTCGGTTGCTTCAGGTTCCGTAACTTCAGGTTCCGTAACCTCCGGTTCAGTAACTTCGGGTTCTGAGCCTATATATTTGCAGAAGTCAAGTGCTACCCAACCGCTGTTTCCGTTATAATTAGTATAGCCCCAAACATAGCTTGAGTCTGAATCAATATCTGTAATATTCAACTCCGTACCGTCGGGGATAGAAGCTACCCAGCTTGTACCTGAACCGACGCCGCTGCGCATATTTAAGGTAGAGTCTACCGTTACCTTATATATACCTGTTGAGTAATCATCGGTAGATTTATTAGGTATATCAATACCTGAATCATTATCGCCTGAATCGTTTGAATCAAGTATGTAAATAAATCCCTGGAAATTCCACCAGCTGTTTCCTGCCGCACCGGGATTTGAAACCGATCCGTATGTAAGGTAGAAATTTGTTCCGCTCCATGCGGAGTTTGACATCGTTACCGTACCGTTGCTGATAGATTCGACAACAGCAACGTGACCGCCGCCGTAATGTGACCAGCAAGCAATAGCTCCGACTTTGGGAGTTGAGCCGTAGTCGTAAGCGCCGGTTGCTTTGTTGTAACCGTACCAGTCCTCTGCATTGCCGTGGCTCAGATTCGGTTCGGTGCCGAGAATCTCATATGCTCTGCCAAAGGCGTAAGCCGTGCAGTTGGGCATACCGTAACCTGCGGTGTAAAAAATGTTTTTACTGCCATAATAATAAGTATTATCGTATGCAGGTGCATAAAGCCTTGGACTGAATGAAGCCGCAGAGCTTGTTATTACCGATACGGAAAATACTGTTGTTAAAAATAGTATCACACTCAGAATAATTGCCGGAATACGTTTTGAATTCGGGTGTTTAAAACCGTTGTAATGCAAAAAAATCATCCTTCCTTTATTTAATATAATTTAATATCAAAACACTAAAAAATCATAAATTTACGTTTCCAATTACAAAATGTAACAAATTGTAATTATATTGTAACACGATATTCCGAGATAATCAAGAGAAAATTTAATATATTTGTTATTTTTTCATTTTTGAATATAACCTATCAGAATTGCCAAGCATATTTAAAAATGTTTTTCAGGTTTGTAATATAATAAGTATAACTGATTTAGCTCAACATGACTGCCAAATTTTGATTGCTCCGCCGTTATTTTTACTAAAATTAAAAAATAAATAAAAAAGGTGAAAAAAGGGGTTGACAAAGGAGAAAGTGT
>OJAR01000242.1_pt1 | contig 19317 bp, 21 predicted proteins | sample 1589431 | NCBI WGS metagenome assembly OJAR01 (sample SAMN03283242) | human gut metagenome | biome: human-associated habitat; material: feces | host: Homo sapiens | place: Peru | collected 2012 | reverse complement strand
CCCCGCCATCGTCCGGGACATGGACCGGGACAGCGCCATCATTTACATGGTGGATTCCAACCTCAAGCGGGAGAACATTTCCCCTATGGTTAAGGCCCGGGCCTACACCATGAAGCTGGAGGCCATGAAGCGCAAGGCGGGGCGGCCCACCAAGGCGCAGGTGGAGGCGGGCTACAAGCCTATGCGGGCCGACGAGCAGCTGGCCCAGCAGACCGGGGAGAGCCGGGCCACCATCCAGCGGCTGACCCGGCTGACCAAGCTGGAGCCGGAATTACAGGACATGGTGGAGGAGAAGAAATTGCCTGTGAACACCGCTGCGGACATCTCCTACTTGAAGCCTCAGGAGCAGAAAGCCCTGGCGGATGCCATCAAGCGGGAGGATAAGGTCCCCACCGGGGCCAAGGCCGCCGAGCTGAAAAAGGAGAGCCAGGCGGGCAAGCTGACGGCGGAGAAGATCGAGCAGACCGTGGCACCCAGCAAGCGGGAGATGTTTTTGCCGCTGAAGGTCACATTCACCGAGGAGGAGCTGCGGCCTTACTTCCCCAAGAAGGACACGACCATTGCGGATGCCAAGCGGGTAGTGTTTGAGGCGCTGGACCTGCGGCAACGGGCTCTGAACCGGCAAAAGGCCAAGGTGGAGCAGGAAAAGGCAGCAAAAAAAGCGGCGCCGGGTAAAGAGAGGTGATGGACCATGCCGCAGCGGGAGGAGCCGTTTTATAACGCCTATTCCTACGGCGACAAGCTGGAGCCGGGACAGAAGATGACCCTGGAGCACCACATCAGCTTTAACCCCTACCGGGCAGACCTGTCCTCACTGACGGAGATGACCCTGGGCAATCTGCAAGTCATGCGGGAGAAAAGCGTGGCGGAGGAGCGGAAAATTTTCAGCGAATTGCAGGAGCGGGCCCAGCTTTGGGAGGCGCAGGCAGCCCAGACCATGGTGCTGGAAAAAGCCATGGAATATGTGAAGACCCCGGAGGTGAAGAACAGTGAAAACCGCTGGGAGGACACGGAGTACGGTTGGCGCAGGATCAGCAACCGGGTCTACCAAATGGCCTACCGCATCCGGGAGGACACCGCCTATGACCACAAATTAAAAAAGCAGGTCCCGGTGGCGTGGTATGTGTCCTGGAGCGTGGAATATAACCTCCCGCCCAGGAAGGACCCGTATTACAGCAGACCCTCCCCGCTGGCCGGGCAGGACAACAAGCGCTATGGGGATAAGGCCGCGGCGGAGCGGTATGTGCAGGGGCGCATTGCGGCTTATGCGCATTTGTTCCAGGAGATTTCGCCGCCGCTGCCGGAAAACCATGTGCACCTGTTTTCGGTAAATGGGAAGCTGCTGCCGGGGTACACGGTGCAGCCGCACCAGCCCACGCCGCAGGAACTTTTGGCGTTTGTGGAGGACGGGGACACGCCGCCCAAGAAAGAGGCTAAGACGAAGAAACGAAACCGGGATAAGGAGAGGTAAGCGATGAAGGTGTTAATGGTAGAGCCGGGCATGGAGCCCTACGAAAAGGAGCTGAACGGGCTGAAGGAAATGCAGCAGGCTGTGGGTGGGCTGATCCAGGCTATCTATCCCTTTGAGGACAAGGTGGCCGTTGTGTGTGACGATGAGGGAATGCTGAAGCCCAACGAGTTTAACCGCAGTATGCCGGGTGGCTACGGCGGGGTGTTCGGGCCGTTCTTTGTGTGCGGGCTGGGGGTGGACGACTTCGTTTCGCTGACGCCGGAGCAGATGCAGGTCTATAAGAAGCAGTTTCACCAGGCGGAGCTGCTGCTGGGGGTTAAGGGCAATACGCCGGTGACGCTGCGGGTGGAGCCGTTTAAGAAGCGGGACGGGCCTAAGAAGGATGATGGTTTGGAGAGGTAGAAGGTATGACGGTGGATATGCAGAAGACCCGATTTGAGGCGGTGGAGATATGCGGTGTGCAGGGGCTTTTCACCGTGGAGCGCGTGCGCCGGTCTGCATTGCCGAATGGCATCTACGCCTACGATATGCAGATCTCCCCGGAGGATTGGTCGCAGCCATGTTTACTGGCCTGCCATATCACGGTGGAGCACTACGGGACCGTGCTGACCGGCCAGCGCATCGACCTGCCGGAAAACGGATACCGGGACCTGGCTCCCGGCGACTTCAACTGGCCATGCTCCAGGGACAGACCTACCATTGCGGAGTTTGCCCAGCGGCATGGGCTGTCTATTAAGCCCCGGTGCCATGCAAAGACGGCACCGACACGGTAGGGATGGACAGCGCCGTTCGGTGCTGTCCACGCAAGCATGGCATTTGGTAGCACAAATGCCGCTTGTTAGGGGCGCGGCCCCTAAGACCCCGGCGGTGCGTAATGCGTCTCAATTTGAGACGCATTTTTTATGGGAGGTGAGAGACACGAGAAAACGAAACCGGCATGTGAGCGTATGGCTGAACGACGCGGAGCTGGGGCATTTGCGCAGGCAGGCGGCGGCTGCGGGGCTGGGTGTGGACCCGTTTCTGCGCAGCCTCATCCTGGGCGTGGAGCTGCGGCCACGGCCACCCGACACCTACGCCGCCCTGCTGCGGGAGCTGTCGGCCATCGGCAACAACATCAATCAGATCGCCCACACGGTCAATGCACAAAAGTACGCGGCGGACAGCCAGGTGGACCGGGCCGTGGCCCTTGTGCAGAGGGCGTGGCGGCTGGTGAAGGACAGCTTTTAATGGCGTATACGAAGATCATTGTGATCCGCGGGCGGCTGGATAAGTGCCTTAGCTATGTGGAAAACGAGGAAAAGACCTATTTGGAGACGGCTGTGGACTACGCACTGGACCGGGACAAGACGGAGCGGGTGTGCTTTGAGACGGCCCTAAACTGCGGGCGGGACACGGCCTATGAGGACATGGCGCAGACGGCCCGGCGCTGGGGTAAGGAGGGGCGCGTGCGCAAGGGGTATCATGTGATCCAGTCCTTCCGGCCCGGTGAGGTGACGCCGGAGCAGGCCCATGCCATAGGCGTGGAGCTGGCCCAGAGGGCCTTGGGCGGACAGTATGAGGTGGTGGTTGCCACCCATTTGGATCGGACGCATCTGCACAACCATGTGGTGTTTAACGCGGTGTCCTTTGTGGATGGGAAGATGTACCGGGATAGCTTTCGGGATTACTATGAGGGCATCCGGGGTATGTCGGATGCCCTATGCCAGGAGCGGGGGCTGTCCGTCATTGAGCCGGGCGAGGACGCCGCACCCCAAGGACAGTACCGGGCGCAGCAGCGGGGTCAGACTACGCTGCGGGATGTGGTGCGCCGGGACATGGACGAGGCTATCCGCAGGGCGCTTAGCTATGGAGAGTTCCTGCGGGAGCTGCGGCGTATGGACTACCAGGTGAAAAGCGGGGACAATGTGAAGCACACCGCTGTACGCCCGTCGGGCGGGCGGCGGTTTATCCGGCTGGACAGCCTGGGGGACGGCTACGGAGAGGCGGACATTCGGGCGCGTATCAAAGGCGCATGGCAGAGACCCTTGCAGTCCGCTAAGCGCAAGATGTATCGCGTGCGGCGGATGCCAATGCAGAGGAAGCCGCTGCCCTATTTCCAGCGGCTGTGCCTATATTATATGTACCTGCTGCGGGGGCCGCGGCGGGCGCGGAACATTTCTCCGGTTCTACGGCGGGAGATGCTGAAGCTGGAGCGATACCAGGTGCAGTTTCGGTATCTGCGGGAAAACCACATTGAGACGAGGCAGCAGCTTACCATGTTGCGGGATGCGCTGCAAGGGGAGATGGATGCGCACACAGAGCAGCGGCGACAGCTTTATTTGGCACGGCGTAGGGGCGTGGAGGGGCTGGACGCGGAGATCGCGGCGCACACGGAGCGGCTGCGTCGGCTGCGGAAGGAGTGGAGGCAGTGCTGCGCCATTGAAGCGGATGCCCGGCGGATCGAGCAGCAATTCAAACAACAGCGGGAACAGGAAATTTTAGACCAAGGAGGACCGGAACATGGATGCAGGCAGCGAAGCCGTTGACCTGATGGTGCGGGAGGGCTTGCAAATTACAGAGGCAAGCATCAAGCTGCTGGCAGCAGGCAGTAAAAATTTAGCGGCATTTATCTACGCCCTGGCGAAAGACAACAAGCGGGTGTCCGGCAGGACCAACATGGGCCGCCTGCTGCGGGAGGGCAAGGAGCTGCGGGTGTTTCAGCTACGGGAGAGCGACCTGGCGGCGTTCCACGCCTACGCCAAAAAGGGCGTTCTCTACGCGGTGGTCAAGGACAAGAACGCTCGGGATGGGCTGGTGGATCTGATCACCAATGTGGACTTTGCGGCACAGGTGAATCTGTTTTTGGAGCGCCACGGCTATGCCGCACCCCAGCGGGAGGACAGCAAAGCAAAAAAAGCAGATGCCCGCGCAGCACAAGGCAGCTCCTCACCACAGCGCGGGAATGGCTTGACGCAAGAGGAGATGACTACTGAGGGGAAGTCCTCGGTAAAGGGGCGACTGGCGGCGCTACGGCGTGCGGCGGGAGAGACGGAGCCGCATTTGCCGGGTGGACGGATGCCGTCAAAGATTCGGGAATAGGAGGTTATGCGAAATGGCAAATTTGGAGGAGATCGTTTCAAGGAAAACGGAGAACGACAGCCAGTGGAAGGCGCGGCAGCAGGCGGACCGGGAAAATCTCATGGCCTTGCAGGACGCGGCGGTCATGGAGATTACCAGCAGTCCGGAGGCGTACAGCCACTACCTGGACTTGCAGGGGGACAACCCGGCGTACAGCGCGGGGAACATCGCCCTGGCTATGGTGCAGGATGGGGATGTGACGGTGTTCGGCACCAAGGAGAAATGGAAAATGCTGGGGCGGTTCGTGCCGGTCAGCGAGAATGGGAATGGCATACATATCTTCGCCCGGTCTACCTTCGGCAAGGGCTACACGCTGGCGGATGCCTACGATGTGCGACAGACCCAGGGGCGGCCTATGAAGGAGGTGAAGCTGGAAAATGACACCAGGGAGATGGAGTCGGCCATGGCGACGCTGCTGAACTATACTGCCTGTCAGGTGGTCATTGACAAGGAACTGCACACCCCGGCTGTCTATGATCCTCAGCGGATGGAGGTAGCCATCAACCCGGACTACCCGGACGGTGAGATGTTCGCTGCCATCGCCACAGCGGTGGCTCATTCGCGGCTTCACGGCAAGGGGTATAACACGCAGTATGAATATGCCGAGTGTGATCTGGACGCGCAGAGCGTGTCGTACCTGCTGTGCCGCCGGTTTGGGGTGAAGCGTGAATTGCCGGACCTGGCGGAGATGCCCGCCCTGTATGAGGGCTGGGACACCCAGGAGCGGCGGCAGGCATTGGATCAGATACAGAAAATGAGCAAGCAGATCGGCGCGTCCGTGGAGAAAAGCATCACGCCCCAGCGGAGCCGGGTGCCGATGCAGCACAGCGGACGGTAAGGTTTCTCCTGCCTGCGGGAGTGTAAGCCGCCGCGCTGCACCCGTCAAGGCTGGGCGGCTGCCTTGCATCAGCCGCCCACGAGCCGCCCAGTGTGCGCACTGGACGGGCCTTGACCGGAGCCGCCCAGCGGCTTTTGTGGCAGGGAAGGGGGAAACCATTCCTATCCGCGCAGAGCGCGGATAGAGCCAATATGGATTAGAGCGCAGCGGGAGCGGCGTACAGAACGGGAATTGCGTCTCAAATTGAGACGCAATTTTTGCTGAAAAGGTTTTTCCTTCGATTTTTTGACATAAAAAATGCATTGCGGTAAAATGAGGGTGAACAAAAATAGGAGGCGATCTTATGAAGAAAGCAACTGTATTTTTGCTGTCGGTCTGCCTGGCGGCGCTGCTTGTAGGCTGTGGGGGACAAGAGAAAACGGCGGGCGGAGGAGCGCAGGACGAGACACAGGCCGCCACGGATATGAAAGAGGAAGCTGCACCCGGAACGACTTCGGAGGCGGAGACAGATTCCGGCGCGGAGAAAGACATACCGACCCAGCAGGGCGGGGAGACGAAAACGGACACGGATTCCTCTGCGGGAGCCACAAAGCCTGCGGTGGGGAAAACTCCTGCGCGGGAAAATGGAGCGAGTGCGCCGTCTAAGGCGGGGCCTGCTGGGGGTGAATCATCCGATTCGGCAGGGAGTAGTTCTTCCAAGCCTGCGGGGGATAGTCCATCCGCACCTGCGGGGAGTGGGACGGATGCGGCGGAAACACCTGCGCCGCAGCCAGAGGAGAAAACCTTTGACATGGATTACTGGCTGGCTTATGCCAAGGAGTACGCCGAGAGCATCGGTCTGCGGCTGGATGAAAATGCAACGGATAGCTGGGACACGCCCATCCGATGCAGCAGTAAGACGGAGGATGTTCTGGCCGCCTATATCCGGGATGATTTGACATATTATAAGAACGAGGAAGGCTGCACGGCTGTGTGGATATGGGCGGAACAGGTGGGAGATGGGCAGTACGAACTGTTCATCGGTCGCGGGTGACGCAAAATATATAGGAGAAAGGCTCTCGTGGAGGGCCTTTTTCTTATATTCAAATTTGAGAATGGGAGGTTTGTTTTGAAACAAATTATCAAGTGCGTAGCGGCGTTTCTGCTGGTGCTGGTGCTGTGTTTATGCCTGCTGACTACCACAGCTTTTGCGGCATCTAAGCAGGTGTATATTTGGAATTTTCCGCTGTCAGACGACACGCTAAAATCCAGCGGCAAGTGGGGGCATGGGGCGTTAAACCTGCGGTTTGGGTATCATGTGGCAGCCAACAATTACACGCAGTTTCGGTGCCTGGATTCCTGGCAGGGTGAGGTGGCCTACTGCATTGAGCCGGGTGTGCCGCAGAAAAACTATGATTCCCTTACGGACCACGATGACACATGGTGGGACCGCATGACCCTGCCTGCCGGGCATCCCCTTACGCCCCGCGAGGTGCAGCGGCTGATTGGGCGGGTTATGAGCTACGGCTACCACGGCTCTATCGGCGGGGGCTGGTGGGCGGATGTGGAAGCTACGGCGGAGAAAATGGCCTGGGCCTATGCCACGCAGATTCTCATTTGGGAGGTGGTGGTAGGCGAACGGGACAGCAGCTTCCGTCACATAGATGTGAAGTCTATGGGTTATAACGAAGCCTTGGAACGGGTGGATAGTACCCATCCCCTGCGGAGTAAAATTCTCAGCTACTATGATTCCATTGTAGATTCTGTGCAGACCCACAGTAAACGGCCCAGCTTTTGCGGGTCTTTGCCTTCCAATGCGGGGACGCTGGAGCTGAGTTGGGACGGAAGCAAGTTTGTGGGCAGCGTCACGGACACCAATGGAATGCTGGGAAAGTACAGCTTCGGCTGTGAGGACGCGGACTTGACTTTCAGCAAGAGCGGGAATGTGCTGACGGTTTCCACGGAGAAGCCTATCCCGGAGGCTGTCACCGTAGTGGGCAGCAAAAATGGCACTACCCATGCGGGCGTGGTAGTCTGGGGCGACGGCGTGTGGGGATCGGCTACTGGTATTCAGGATGTGGTCACCTATTCGGCCAGCGTTCGGGACCCGGTGACGGCTTATCTCAAAATCAAGACCGCTGCTATCCCCGGCAGGATCACGGTAAAGAAAGTGGACGCCGAGGGTGCGCCTCTGCCGGGGATTCGGTTTCTGCTGGAATCCTCTGCGGACCAGGTGAACTGGCAGGATGTGAGCACAGCGGAAACGGGTGCGGACGGGACGGTTTGCTGGGAAGATTTGACAGCAGACGGCGGCACCTATTACCGGGTGACGGAGGTGCAGGCGGCGGGGGGAATGACGCTGCTGACGGAGCCTTTGTTTTTGGGAACGCTGGATGCAAGCGAACACGACATCACCATTACCGCCTGCAACAACGCGGGCTTTGCGCTGCCCTTTACGGGCGGGGCGGGATTCACAATTTATATTCTGTTTGCGGCACTCATGCTCGGCATGGGTGTCGGCACGGGTGTTTATTTTTGCAAAAAAACCACGATGAAAAAGGAGAACTGAACCATGAAGAAAACGAAACGACTTTGGGCGCTGCTCCTGGCTATGGTCATGGCCTTGGGGCTTATCACCACGGCGTTCGCGGCGCCGACCATTGACTCCGGGGGAAAGGCATCCCTTTCCCTTTATAAGTACGACATCACGGCAGCCAGCGCAGACGGGGCGTGGGATGCAGCGTCCTATGTCAGCACAGGTGTGCAGGACGATGCCGTTACCGACAAGCTGGCGCAGTACGCCATCCAGGGCGTGGAGTTTAGCTATCTGCGGGTGGCGTCCATCTCCACTTACAGCCAGCGGGAGAGCGGTCAGTACAAGGTGGGTGTGCTGTACGGATTTGCGGATGACGCAGTGCTCCAGGCCATTGGACTGACTAAGGCGGACGCTTACAAGAGAGGGAACGGCGTGTTCTACTTTACCTCTGACAAGCTGAACAAAGCCCTGGCGGACGCTTTGGCCGACAATGCTACTACCGTTAAAAATGCGCTGGAGATTGCCGTCCGGAACGGCGGCAAGGCCATGCCCGAGACGAATGCAAACGGACATAGCAGGGTCATCGGTCTGGAGCAGGGGCTGTATCTGGTGGTGGAGACCCGTGTGCCGGAGAATGTCACCAGCACCTGCAACCCGTTCTTCGTGTCTCTGCCCATGACCACCATGGACGGCAAAGACTGGAACTATGATGTGACTGTGTACCCCAAGAACCAAGCCGGCAGCCCGGACCTCGAAAAGACCGTCCGGGAGGACAAGAACAGCACCGGCAAGAATACCGGCAGTCTGACCGACATTGCGGACGGCTATGCACACACCGCCACCGCTTCCGTGGGGGATGTGGTGGACTATCAGATCATCTCTAAGCTGCCCACCATTACCTCCAAGGCTACCAGTTTGACTACTTATACCTTTGCGGACACGCTGAGCGAGGGCATCCGCTACAACAGAAGCGATGTGGTCGTTGAGTTCTTCCGGGATGCCGGATGCACAGATCAGATCACCACTTGGGACGAGGATTCCGGCAAGTTTGTCGTCAGCTATGATGACGCACAGAACACCATGACCATTGGTATGACAGAGACCGGGCTGGCGGACATCAATGAATCCGCAAGTGTCTACACCGATAGCGTGAAGCGTGGTTACAGCGACTGTACCATGCGGATCACCTATGCGGCCACCCTTACCGCTGACGCACAGCTGGGTGATACCGACAACCCCAACGAGGTGGTGCTGACCTGGAAGCGCACCAATACAGGCTACTTTGATACGCTCCAGGACTGCTGCCATGTGTATACCTACGGTGTGGATGTGCTGAAGCAGTTTTCAGACGGCAAGGGTGACCTGGCCAATGTTCGTTTCCTGCTGCACAACGACACGGACGGCTATTTTGTGACGGCAAAGCTGGTGGACGGCGTGTACCATGTCACCGGCCACGAGGCGAAGGAGAGCAAGGCCACGGTGTTTGCGCCCAACGGGGAGGGGCACATCCGGGTCATGGGCCTGGAGGACGACACCTACACACTGACGGAGACCGCCACGGACAAGGGGTATGTGCTGCTGACGGACGGGGTGGAAATTGTTATTACTGCCGCGGAGAGCGAAAGCGCTTGCGAGACCTGCGGCGCAAAGCTCCTGACGGCCAGCGGCACCGTCAACGGCGACGCGGTGGATATGGAGGACGGCAATGCCATTGTGCCGCTGACGGTCATCAACAACCCCGGCTTTGACCTGCCTAAGACAGGCGGTTACGGCACCTGGATGTTCACCGTGGGCGGCTGCATGCTGCTGGGCGTGGCGGCGTTTATTGTGGTCCGGGGGCGGAAGCACAATAGGAACGACCAGTGAAGTGGCGACTGCTGGCGGTAGCCTGTGCGCTTCTGGCGCTGGGATTGCTGCTCTACCCGCTTATGGGTGAACTGGTAAGTGAAAAGTATCACTCGGATGTGGAGGCGGTGTACACCGCCGCTATTGCGGGCACCGACAATGCGGAGCTGGCCGAGCAGCGTCGGGCGGCGGAGGCGTATAACGCCTTGCTGCGGGGTGAGGCGGCGGTCAGTACGGGAGGGGCTTCTGCTCCTCCCGTGCTCTATGCGGGGCAGCTCACCGTGGGCGGGGCCATGTGCTATATTGACATCCCAAAAATCGGCGTGTATCTCCCGGTGCGGCACGGCACAGGAGCGGAGACGCTGGAACGGACCGTGGGGCATGTGGTGGGGACTTCTCTGCCTGTGGGCGGGGCAGGCACCCATGCGGTGCTGTCGGCCCACAGCGGGATGGCTTCGGCAAAGCTGTTTTCGGACATTGACCAGTTGGTGAAAGGCGATGTTTTCTATATCCATGTGCTGGGTGAGATACTGGCCTACGAGGTGGACCGGATCGCCACAGTGCTGCCTGGGGACACATCGCTGCTGCAAATCGAGGACGGGCAAGATCTGGTGACGCTGGTGACCTGTACGCCCTTTGGGGTGAACACCCACCGGCTGCTGGTGCGGGGACATAGAGTGGCGTATGTGCCGGAGCTGGTGGTAGAAAATGGAAAAACTCCGAGTGCTGCGTCTTCGTGGACGCAGCACTATCTCACGGGCTTGGGCATCGGCCTCGGTGTGTTGGCTGCGGCTGGCGGGGTCTGCTTCTTTGCAAGGAGGCGACGCCGTGGGTAAAAAAGCTGCTTTGTTGGCGGTGGCGCTGGCCGTGGCGGGGCTTTGTATTCTGCTGTGGCCGGTGGTTTCCGGGCATAGGCTGCAAGCGGACATGAGCGCGGCGGCACAGGGCTTTTTGGATGAGGTGAGACAGTCATACCCCGAGTTGCTGGCAGACTTGCAGGGATATAACCAGCGCATTTATACGGAGCGGCAGGCGGGACTGGCCGACGCTTTGGCCTGTGAGGAGCCTGCTGTATTGCTGAGAGACTGCGGCGTGGAGGACGAGATCATAGGTGTATTGGAGATACCCACGCTGGAGCTGGTCATGCCGGTCTACTTGGGCGCGTCGGATTCGCACCTTGCCGCAGGGGCCGCCGTACTGGGGAATACTTCGGCGCCCATTGGCGGCGTAAATACCAACTGCGTTATTGCCGGGCATAGAGGATGGTATGGCGCGGATTATTTTCGGCACATAGACCGCTTGCAGGCGGGCGATATGGTAACGATTACGAATCTATGGGAAACACTCACCTATGCCGTGGTTGATATGAAGATCATCCAGCCGGACCAGGTGGACAAAATCAAAATCCAGCCGGGGCGTGACCTGCTGACGCTCATCACCTGCCATCCATACGCCAGCGGCGGACGGCAGAGATTGGTGGTGTATTGCGAGCGTGTGCGGCAGGGACCGTGCCAAAATGTGTCTCAATTTGAGACGGATTAGGAGGATGGGTTATGCGGAGAAAATTTGTGCCGCCGGTGGTTTGGACGGCGCTGGCGGTCCCGGTGCTGTGGGCGGCGGTTTTGGCGGCGGGGGTGTATGAGAGCGGGGTGAATCTATTTGAGCTGCTGAGGCGGCTTTCGGAGGCGGCTGGACATCCATTTTTTGTCCGCTGGACAGTGTATACGCCGCGATTTCTATTGGTGTTTCTGCTGCTCTATGGGGGTGCGGTGGTCCTGTATTATTCCGGCAGGGAAAACCGCAGGCCGGGGGAGGAATACGGCTCCGCACGATGGGGCAGTTCCCGGCAGCTCAATGGGAAATACGCGGACAAGAATCCGGCCAATAACTCGCTGCTGACCCGCCATGTGGCTATGAGTCTCAACGGGCGGCAACACGGGCGGAATTTGCTGCAAATCATCGTGGGCGGCAGCGGTGCCGGTAAGACGAGGTATTTCTGCAAGCCCAATATCATGCAGGTAAACAGCAGCTTCCTGGTGACGGACCCCAAAGGCGAAATGCTCCGGGACCTGGCACCGCTACTGCTGGAGGAGGGGTATGTGCTGCGGGTGTTTGACATCATTGACCCCCGCCATTCGGACGCTTTTAACCCCTTTGCTTATATCCGGGATGCCAAGGATGTGATGAAGCTGGTGAATAACCTCATTCAAAACACTACGCCCAAGAACGCCCAGCAGAGTGACCCGTTTTGGGAGCGGGCGGAGGTGGCCCTGGACACGGCGCTGATGCTGTATCTGCTGTACGAAGCGCCCCCGGAGGAGCAGAATCTTGAAACGGTGCTGTATATGCTGGAGAACGGCGGGGCCAGCGAGGAGGACGAGGCGTACCGCTCCCCGCTGGACCTGTTGTTTGAGGCGCTGGAGGACGAGGAGCCGGACCACATCGCCGTGCGGGAATACCATATTTTCCAGCAGGCAGCGGGCAAAACGGCCCGGTCCATCCTCATTACCGCGGCAGTACGGCTGTCGGCCTTTATCATTCCGGAAATCAGAAGCATTACATCCCATGACGAAATGGAGCTTTCCCGGATGGGAGAGCGGAAGCAGGCGGTGTTTGCCGTGATCCCCGACAGCGACAGCACCTTTAATTATTTGGTGGGGATGCTCTACACCTGCGCGTTTCAGTCCCTTTACTACCAGGCGGACAAGGTGTATCAGGGGCCTCTGCCTGTGCCGGTGCGGCTGATGATGGACGAGTTTTGCAATGTGGCTTTGCCCAGCGACTTTGGGAAGATACAGAGCACCATGCGCTCCCGGAACATCATGTCCACCATTGTGCTGCAAAATATTTCAGGGCTAAAGGCGCTGTTTAAGGACGATTGGGAGGGGTTGCTGGGAAACGCGGACACGCTGCTGTATTTGGGCGGCAACGAGCAGTCTACCCACAAATACATCTCGGAGATGCTGGGCAAGGAGACCTTGGATGTGCGGCACAGGAGCACCACCCGGGGACGAAACGGCTCCGACTCCGTCAGCCGCCAGCAGTTGGCCCGGGAGCTGATGACACCGGACGAGGTAAGGAGTATGGATAACCGCTGCGCGCTGCTGTTCATTCGGGGAGAAAAGCCGGTAATGGACGAAAAATACGACTTGCTGCGGCATCCGAATCTGAGGCGCACGGCGGACGGCGGGGCTGCGCCTTATGTGCATAAGGCGGCGGACTACGCCTGCGGGGATATGCGTGGGGCGTTCGTCTCGCTGGAGGAACTGATCTTATTGGAGGGATTTACAGAATGAAAAAATCTATGGTGCGGCGGGTAGGCCGCGTTTTTCTTTTGAGCACACTGACGGCGGCCACCGCCTACGCCGCCGGGGACGACCCGCTGGCTATCGTCAACAACCTGTCGGACTTCATCTTTTCCATCATCAAGGCTGTGGGCATCATCATCCTGGGCTGGGGCGTTGTGCAGGTGGGCATGAGCATACAGAGCCACGACGCCAGCCAGCGGACCCAGGGCCTGCTGTGCCTGTTCGGCGGGCTGCTCATTGCCTTTGCCAAGGAAATCCTGACGCTGATCGGCGCGGTGTAAGCCATGGACAACAACTGGATCATTGACAACCTCAACTATGCCTTTACCCTGTGGAACGACAAGCTGACGGAGATGTGGTCGCTGCTGACCCAGTCGCCCCAGGCATTTAAGGGCGGGACAATATGGCAGACCATCCAGACCGTAAACGGGGCTATGCAGGGCGTTGGCTACGGACTGCTGGTGCTGTTTTTGGCCATTGGCATATTCCGCAGCGGCGTGGGCTTTCGGGACTTTCGACGGCCCGAATATGTGCTGCGGCACTTTCTGTATTTTGTCATGGCGAAGCTGGCTGTGACCTACGGCATCGACCTGATGATGGACATTTTTGCCGTCTGCGCCGGAATCATCTCGGCGGCGGCTGGGAGCGTGGGCGGCATAGAGGGCGCGGCGCTGGCGCTGCCTGGGGAGATCGTCACGGCCATTGAGGGGGTGGGCTTTCTTGCCAGCATCCCCCTTTGGCTGGTGACGCTGCTGGGGTGTTTGCTTATTACGGTGTTGGCCTTTTTGATGACCCTCACGGTGTACGCACGGTTTTTCAAGCTCTACTTATACGCCGCGCTGTCGCCGGTGGCCCTGGCGTCCTTTGCGGGTGAGGGAACCTCGCAGATGGGCCGTGCCTTTCTCAAAAGCTATGTGGGCGTGTGCCTGGAGGGAGCGGTGATCGTGCTGGCGTGCATCGTGTTCTCGGCCTTTGCCGCCAGCGGTTCCACGGCTCTGGGCGGCGGCTCGGCGGTGACGCAGGTGTGGAGCTACCTGGGCGAGGTCATCTTCAATATGCTGGTGCTGGTGGGACTGGTGAAGGGGGCTGATAGGGTGGTGAGAGAGATGTTTGGGATGTAAAATTTGTATTGCAAATAGCTATACATTGGGGTATACTATAAGGGAAAGGCAGGTGTTTATTATGGCAACAAAAAGTGCAAATGTTACGGCCAGAGTGCAGCCGGAGATCAAGCGGCAGGCTGAGACCATACTCGAACAAATCGGATTACCTGTTTCTGTGCTGATAGATACACTGTATCGACAGATCATTATGACCGGCGGTGTGCCCTATTCTCTTGCAGTCCCCAAAATTCCTACACGCGACAGCCTAACGGACGAGCAGTTTAACGCAATGATGGAGATGGGCTATCAGCAGGCGAAAAACGGGCAGACCGTTTCCGTTGACGAAGCCTTCGCGGCAATAAATGAGGGCATTTAAGCATGGAGTATAAGGTAAGGCTGACCCAGCAGGCTGTAGAACAGATCCAGCAGACGGTTGCCTATATTTCCCATAGCTTACAAGAGCCGGTAATTGCGCGGCGATGGTCGAATTGCTTGGAGAAAGAGATTCGGTCACTGAAACAGCATCCGGCGCGGTATCCACTGACATCGGAGGAGCCTTGGCGCTCTTATGGCATACGGAAAATAGTCGTCAAAAATTTCTTCGTTTACTACTGGATCGATGAAGCTAAGGAACAGGTAACTGTTACGGCTGTCGTGTATGGCCGCCGTGACCAAGTTACCGCACTGCTGGAGATGCCGCTGGAGTAACGGATCACCATAACAATATTCTGCACTGAAACCCGTCTCAAATTGAGACGGGTTTTGATATTTTTGGAGGGAACACATGGAGATCAAGATCAACAAGGAGATTCGCGCCTACAAGGAGACGGTTTATTTTGGGCTGACGGTGCGGCAAATCGATGAACCTACCAGGGTGGTACGGGAGATGTTTGCAATGTGAGGGACTGTTTTTGTTGACTGTAATGGGGATTTGCGATACAATATAAATACAAGCACAAAAGGGCGATATAATAGAAACTTGACAACAAGGAGGAAACCGCTTTATGGATAAGAAACGAACGGGGAATATAGGAACCTGTATCATATCTGGAAATCAATTCTTGGAAGTTGCTGAAGAATTAACTACTAATGATATATGTGATGTCAATCGTGTGCGACCGTTTTTTGTTAATGCCGGACTTGCAAGTGAACTGTTCTTGAAAGCTATTCAGATGTATGAACATGGTGATGGCACATTTTCGGGTGGGCATAATCTTGACAAATTGTTTAAGGGTATTTCAAAATCAGCAAGGGATTCGATATACCTATGTTATAATGCTATGTATGCAGAGAAAAGCCATAAAGTGAAACTGGATTCGTTGCTATCAAATTACCCATGTCCATTTATAAAATTTCGCTATACATTTGAATCACCAGCAGAGGGAAATGTTTGCGCGTTATTATACTTCGCGAGAAGTCTTAGGCATTACATTGAGGTAAATATCGAAAATGGAGAATCCATTGCAACAAGAGGTTGACCTAAATTTATCCGGCTATTTTTGAATATGACGCAAAAACCGTCTCAAATTGAGACGGGTTTCGACATTTTATGGAGGAACACATGGAAATCAAAATCAACAAAGAAATTCGCAGCTACAAGGAAACTGTCTACTTCGGCCTGACAGCGCGGCAGTTAATTTGTTCGCTGCTGGCGATGGGTACGGCGGTGGGGCTGTACTTCGCCCTGCGGGGCGTATTAGACCGCGAGACGCTGGGCTGGCTGTGCATCGTGGGTGCTGCACCTATGGCGGCGGCTGGCTTCTTCCACTACAACGGCCTGACGCTGGAGCAATTCCTGTGGGCGTGGTGCAAGACCAATTTTCTGCTGGCCGGTCGGCGGCTGTGGCACAGCGAGAATTACCTATACGACCTTTGGGAGAAGGAGGACAAGAAGTGAGAAAACTATTCACGGGTCGCAGCACGGAACGGGACGCTTTCCGCATTCCCCGCAGCGTGCAGCAGTCCATCCCCATCAAGCGCATCTATAAAGACGGTATCTTTCGTGTAAGCGGCAGGTTTTCCAAGACCTGGCGCTTTTTTGACATCAATTATGCCGTGGCCTCGCCGGAAAAGCAAATGGAGCTGTTTCTGGGCTACTGCGGCGTTCTCAACAGCTTGCCCATCGACGCGGGCATCAAGCTGACGCTGGTGAACCGCCAGCTCAACCGGCAGGAGTTCAGCCAAAATCTCCTGATGGCCTACCGTCAGGATGGCCGCGACTATATGCGCCGCGAGTACAACGACATTCTGCTGGACAAGGCCACCGGCAGCAACAATCTGGTGCAGGAGAAGTACATCACTGTGTCCGTGGCCAAGCGCAGCATCGAGGAGGCCCGCACCTTCTTCGCCCGCGTGGGAACTGACCTGACCGCTGGCCTCGGCCGCATGGATTCCGGTATACGGGAAATCACCCTCAACGAGCGTCTGCGCCTGTTCCATGACTTCTTCCGTGTGGGACAGGAATCGGCTTTTGCCTTCGACCTGCAAACCGCCCAGCGGCGCGGCCACGATTTCCGCGACGCCATCGCACCGGAGACGCTGCAATTCTTCCATGACCACTACGCCGTGGACGAGCGTGTGGGCCGCACCCTGTTCCTGCGGGAGTATGCCAGCTTCATCAAGGACACCATGATTACCGAGCTGATGGACTATCCCCGGAACATGATGCTGTCCATCGACATTGTGCCGGTGGCCACAGACGAGGCTGTGTCGGAGATGCACCGGCGCATTATGGCGGTGGAGAGCGATATCACCCGCTGGCAGCAGCGGCAGAACCACCACAACAATTTCTCCGCCAATATCCCCTATGATCTGGAGCAAATGCGGAAGGAGACGCGGGAGTTCTTAGACGACCTCACCGCCCGCGACCAACGGATGATGTACGCGCTGGTGACGCTGACTCACCTTGCCGACAGCGAGGAGCAGTTGGAGCAGGACACGGAGGCGCTGTCCGCCATCGGGCGTTCCCACGGCTGCCAGTTTGCCACTATGAAGCACCAGCAGGAGGACGCGCTGAACACGGTGCTGCCCTACGGCCTGCGGCGTATCGACGCTATGCGGACGCTGACCACCGAGAGCACCGCTGTGCTGCTGCCCTTTAAGACCCAGGAGATCATGGACACCGGCGGCCTGTACTACGGCGTCAACGCCGTGTCCCGGAACCTTATTATCTGTAACCGGGACGCCCTGCTGAACGGTCACGGTCTGTATTTAGGCGTGTCCGGCAGCGGCAAGTCCATGATGGCAAAGCAGGAGATCGGCTTCGTGGCACTGAACACCGACCACGATATTATTGTGGTAGACCCTGAGCGGGAATATGGCCCGCTGATCCGAGCCCTGGGCGGCGAGGTCATTACCATTTCCGCCTCCAACGGCAGCTATGTCAACGCGCTGGACATCTCTAAGGAGTACGGCGACGGGCGGGACCCGCTGGTGCTGAAAAGCGAGTTCATTATGAGCCTGTGTCAGCAGCTCATGGGTGCGGAGGAGGTGGGCGCAAAGGAGAAATCCATCATCGACCGCTGCACCGCCAACATCTACCGCAGCTATATCCGCAAATATGAGGGCGACCCGCCTACGCTGAAGGACCTGTACGACGAGCTTCTGCGGCAGAAGGAGCCTGCGGCCCATGAGATCGCCCTGGCGCTGGAGCTGTTCACCACCGGGAGTCTCAACATATTCGCCCACCAGACCAACATCGACACCGACAGCCGCATTACCTGCTACGACATCCAGGACCTGGGGGAGAATCTGAAGCCCATCGGCCTGCTGGTGATGCTGGACAGCATCCTAAACCGCGTCATCCGCAACCGGCAGCGGGGACGGTACACCCATGTTTACATCGACGAAATTTACCTGTTCTTTGCCGGCCCCGGCACGAACAGGAGCGGCATCAACAACTATTCCAGCGAGTTTTTGTATAAGTGCTGGAAGCGGTTTCGCAAATATTACGCCACCCTCACGGGCATCACGCAGAATGTGGAGGAGTGTCTACTGTCGGACACGGCGCGGCTGATGTTCGCCAACAGCGAGTTTTTGGTGCTGCTGAATCAAGCTCCCACGGACCGGGCGGAGCTGGCCAAGCTGCTGGGGGCCAGCGATGCGCAGATGGACTATGTCAGCGACGCCCCGGCCGGACACGGGCTTATTAAGGTGGGCTCCTGCCTGGTGCCGTTCATCAATGAGCTGTCCCGGGACACGGAGCTATATCGCCTTATGACCACGAAGCCGGGGGAGCGGAATGCGTGAGGTCAAGACCCGCGCCGCTGTGGAGCAGCCGAAGGTGCGGCCCCAAAGCGCCATACCACGGGCGGCGGTGCGGATCTTGCAGCGGCGCTATACCCAGCAGAAGCAGAAACGAAAGCCGGAGGAGTATGCCACAGAACAGGTGCAGCAGGGGGCGGCGGATGTGGCACGGATGACCTACACGACCGCCCCACAGCGGGGAGCGAAGCAGCATACCCGGAAAACAGCCCAAAGGAAGATGCTCCAGCGGACGAAAAGTGCTGCCCGCAAGGCGGAACAGCAGCTGGAGCAGATGGCGCAGGCAGTGGGTAAGACCGTCCGCGCCGGTATCAAGGCGATAGCCGCCGCAGGGGGCGGCGTGGTGCTGGTTTTGCTGCTGGCTTTGCCACTGTTGGCTGCGGTGGTGAGCTTGTCCCCGGCGGGGATCGTGGCGGACGGGCGCACGGTGGAGCCTACCGGGGCGGCTTTGGAGGCGTGGGAGCGGCTGCCCGAGGACCTTTCCGTGGAGCGGCGCATGGTGGTGACTTATGCACTGGCTCTGGTGAACCGGGTGGACTACTTTTGGGGCGGCAAGTCGCTGGTGCTGAGCTGGGACGACCGCTGGGGCGAGATGATGGAGGTCACGGCGGAGGGCGACGACACCACCGGCACGGAGCGGCCTTACGGGCTGGACTGCTCCGGTTTCGTGGACTGGGCGTTTTACAATGCCAGCGGGGGCAGCCATATCCCCGGCCAGGGCGGCGGTGCGGCGGCACAGCACGGCCAGTGCGCGGACATCCCGTGGGAGGAAGTGCAGCCGGGGGACCTGGTGTTTTACCCGGAGGATGACCATGTGGGCATTGCCGCAGGGCGTGACGGGCAGGGGCGGCTGCTGG
>OJAR01000241.1_pt1 | contig 19331 bp, 15 predicted proteins | sample 1589431 | NCBI WGS metagenome assembly OJAR01 (sample SAMN03283242) | human gut metagenome | biome: human-associated habitat; material: feces | host: Homo sapiens | place: Peru | collected 2012 | reverse complement strand
GCGGCGGATATCGGCGTTGCCGGTAAGGATATTCTGCTTTTTGAGGGTAGAGCAGGCATTTTTTTAGCACTGCGGAGTAATAGTTCTCGCCACGGAAATGCTCCATTTGAGCCTCGTTGCTGCCTACGGGTAATTCTTCGGAGATGAACCCGTCAAATTGGGGCAGCGTAGTGGCGCGGAAGGAGGATATATTGTGCTTGGTATACACTTTTATGGTCGCGATGACAGCCTCGCCTTTCCACAGGTGTTTTTTGGACATATTGACCGTGACGATGAGGTCGCTGGGTGATACCTTGCCTGCACGTGGTGCAGATGCTGCAGGCGCCGGCATCGAAGATGAGTTTGATTGGCTTTGCTGCGAGGTGCGGTCCGGTGGAAGTATGGTAAGCCTTTTGGCTTGGGTGCGCATATTGCCTACGCTGACAGCCGGAATGGTTACCGTGGAAGCTTTTTCGGCTTTATATAAATATGTGTATTGGCGCTGTATGGACGATTCGACGCGACCGTTAATTATTGTCGTACTTTGCATAGTCGAGACTCCGGGGCGCGAGGCGTTGAATATCTTGCAATTAGGTATTTCGGGCGCGGTTCTAACTACGGCATCGCTATTGTTGACAGAGATTGTGACGCTGAAACGGTTGCCTTGAATGACGGTGGCCGGAGCCTCAATCGAGACCGATTGTGCGGTCGCGATGAATGACGCTGCGGCCATTATCACAAGGGATGTGTAATATCTTAATGCGGACATAACGTGTACTCGATTGTTGGATATGCATTTACCAGGGCTTGTCTGTGGTGCGTCGGCCATAACCTTGGCGTTGTTCTTGGTTCTTGCGCGTTTTGTTTTCTTTGTTCTGTACAGCGTTGAGTATCTGTTGTGAGGACTGACTCGGTTTTTGTTGCTGCTGTTGTTGCTGTTGTTGCTGTTGCTGCTGTTGCTGCTGTTGTTGCTGCTGTTTATTTTTATCCTTGTCTTTGTCCTTGTTGTTGCTGCCTCCGCCTTGACTTTCCGGCGGAAGCTTGAGCTGTGCTATGCGTAGGTTCTGCAATGCCTTGATATTGGATGGATTGCGTCTAAGTATGGCTTTATAGTTTGATATTGCTTGCTGATAGCTTTGGGTAGACACCTGCGAGAGAGAGTCAGCCAATTGGTTGGATGTGCTGCCCGCCGAAGGAGCACCCATCTGGATGTCTGCACGGCGTAACGAGTCGGCAAGGTCTTTGAGATAATCTCCTATAAAAACTGCGTCGTTGCCCAGATTGTATATTGCTCTTTCGCTGATATTTGGGTCTGATGCTGTTTTACCCAAATTGGCGAGCGCCAGGCGTGCCTCGCGCAACTTTGATGTGTCGGCAGCGGTGGCGCCCATGATTGTCGCCATAGCCCTGTCGTATTTTGCCGAGTTGTTTTATAAACGAAGGCGACGTGGCGATAATGACAGTTCCGGGGTATCCCGTTTTCGGGACGCACACAAAGTATCTCGGCGGCTTTATCGTAGTCTTTGACGGCATCGACATAGAGTTCTTTCTTGTATTTTTCGTTGCCGGCCTTAATCGCATTTCGCTCGGTCTTGTTGGACATGTCTGAAGAGCATGAGGCCATAATGGCCGCAGCAAGTGCCAGCATGGAGGTCAGCGTGATTATATGGGCGTATTTTATCAGAACCATGTGTTTCATTTTTTTTCCCTTCTATAGCCTTTCTTTTTGTTTAGTTCGGCAAAGAAGTGTATGTGTTTTAGCCATGAAGTTTTGCGTTCGAGCAGTAGTATGTCGCAGATTAATAGTGTGAGGGCCAACCATGCAAATAAAGGGAATTGTTCGGCGCTATTCTTGTACTTTACGGCTCCAAAGTCGGACTTTTGGAGGTTGTCTAGTTGTTGCACAAGTTTGTCCAACGCATCTGTATTGGAGCCGTTGACGTATAAGCCTTTTCCGGCCTTGGCTATTTCTTTGGCTGCATTTTCGTTGACGGCTGTGATGACTTCCTTGCCATCGTTGTCCGTGAGGTATCCGCTGCCAATAGGTATGCGAGCTCCCCTTGATGTTCCAACGCCGATTACATTGACTTGTATTCCACTGTCCACCACGGCTTTGGTGGCATCGATGGCATTTCCATCATGGTCTTCGGCATCGGTAAGCAGGATTATGCACTTCTTGACGTCTTTTTTATTGCTGAAGCATTTTTTGCTAAGGTTGATGGCCTCGCTTATGGATGTGCCTTGGTAGGGCATTAATGATGGGTCAAGGTCGTTGAGGATAAGTTTGGCAGAATAATAATCTGTGGTTAGAGGTAGTTTAACCTTCGCATCACCGGCAAAAACTACGAGACCGACTTTGTCATTTCCAAGACGATCAGTGAGTTTTTCCAAAAGTAGTTTGGCTCGTTTTAGTCGTGAAATGCTTTTGGGGTCGTCTGTGGAGGCGGCAAGCATCGAGCGCGAAGCGTCAAAAGCAATCATTACTTCGATGCCGCGTTTGCTGTCAGTCTGTTCGGTTTCGCCAAAGCGTGGGCGAGCTAATATTATGACGACGGCTGCAAGTGCTATAAGTTGAAGAGTGATTTTTATTCCTGCCTTGTAATGGGAAGCGTCCGGCATCAAGGGTGCCAGTGTCGATGGATTGCCGAAGCGTGCAATCTTGCGTCGACGAGACAGCTTGGCAAGCCAGTATAAGAAGTATACTACCGGTAGCGATACCAGCAATATCAATAATATGGGATTGGCAAAGTCTAACATTGTCTATATGATATTCGAGGAGAATACGCTCCTTCGTCGTCAGTTTGATGAATTATGCATGTTAAGGCACTGTGCGGAATAGTGTGTATCTTAGGACAAGTTCGAGAGCCAGAAGTCCGAAAAGCAGCCAGCCCCACAGGGCGAAGTCGTCTTCGGTGTGACTGAATTGTCGGATGCTCATATGGGTTTTTTCCAAACGGTCGATTTCGTTAAAGATGTTCGACAGTGTCTTATTGTCTGTTGCACGGAAATACTTACCATTGGTATGTGTGGCTATAGATTGAAGCGTAGCCTCATCAATGACCACTTGCTGCATTTCGTATTGCATCCTGCCTAATGCATCGATACTTACAGGTGTGAGTGCGTGGCCGCGAGTTCCGACGGCTATTGGGTAAACTTTAATCTTGCGTTCTTGTGCTACGGATGCAGCATCCGAGGGCGTTACGACTCCGGTGTTGTTCGAGCCATCGGTGAGCAGAATCACGCTCTTACTTTTGGCTTTTCCATCAATGAGCCTGGATATTGAAGTGGCGAGACCGTCTCCAATGGCGGTGCCATCCTCGAGCATTTCGGGTTTGATGCCTTCGATATAATTAATTAGTGCCGAATGATCCATGGTTAAAGGCAGGCCTGTCAAGCTTTCGCCGGCAAATACAACCACGCCGATGTTGTCGTTGGGACGTCCGGTAATGAACTTCTGAGCCATCTTCTTGGCTGCTTCCATTCGGTTGGGTTTGAGATCCTGGGCCAGCATACTGGAAGAGACGTCGAGAGCGATAACGATGTCAGTGCCTTCGGTGTCTGTTGTGCGCCAGCTGTCGCTCAATTGAGGACGTGCAAGGATGATAATCAGACAAGAGATTGCTCCGAGCCTCAGCACAAACAGTAGGTGTCGCAATCGGGCACGCCACGACGTTGGCATATTGGCGAAAGGTGCTGTGGTTGAAACGCCCATAGTAGGGCGAGCGTTTCGTGCCGTATATACGTATCTTGCAATAAGCAAGGCTAAGACAATGGGTATCAGCCAAAGTAAATGCGGATGAGCAAACTGCATGATGGTATTCTAGCTTTTTTGTTTTGTGTTCGTAGTCTTGGGCCTCTTGTTGTTCGCGACATGTTTGCCCTTGGAATTTTCGTCTGCTTCGGGCAATGGACGTGTCGTGGACACAAAGTCGCTGACGGCATTGAACGAGCGGATGTTTTCGGAAATATCCGGACGTTGGCGTGCAAATTTTACAAAGTCGGCCGTGCGAAGCACCGGTCCGAGAGCGTCTATGAAGAGCTTGAGTGTGTCCTCGGCAGACATAGCCTCGAGAATTTGTGTCGTGGTCATTTCGCGTGCATTGACGCCAAAGCGCCCGTCAATGTATTGTCGTAGGATGTCCGTGAGCTCGGTGTAATATTCTTTGTCATGTCCGCTTTCGGCGAGGTGGCGTGCCTTCAGATGTGTAAGGCGTTTAACGGCTAACTCGTAAGGCGGAATCACCTTCTTGTGCGGTAGTAGTGTCGGACCATTCTTCTTGTACAGGAAGAATATGACGGCACCGAGGGCGATGACAAGTAGTGCCAGCAGTGGCCAGTACCACCACTCTGGAATAAAGTCATACCATCTGCCCGGAACGGAGACGGTGCCTTCAAAGGGATTGATAAGCAGCGAGTCTTTCATTACCTTTGGCATGTCCGGTTCGAGAACCTTGAGTGTCACTATGTCCGAATCAATGGTGTCGGCACCATTGACAAACCTGAACGGCCCAATGCTTTGTGTGCCGGGCTCGAAAGGTTGAATAAGGTATGTATATACCACCTGAATACGGCCGTTACCCAAGTCTGTCGAGTCGACGGATGTTTCGCGAACTTCAACTTTATTGAGCGTGCATACGCCTTGATCGTCGCGTTGCACCTGATCCATCATCAGGCCGTAGTGTCCGTTTTTGAGTACTTCGACGCGGATGTTGGTGCGGTCGCCCATGGTCAGTGTGGTCGAGTCGATTTTTGCCGATATAGAGACTGGCGCGACTGCTTCGCCGGGCTGTTGGGCAAAAGCCCCCGATGCAAAAAGCGCAAGGGCAAGGACTGTGGCAGTCTTTTGTGCCGACAGTTTGAGCGAAGTCTTTAATATATGTTTAATCATGTTGTGTACAATGTGTCGGACAATCGATTATTGGCCGTTAGCTTCGTCCGCGGTTTTTGAACAAGCCCATGAGCGCGCGAACATAGTCCTCGTCCGTGGCTACGGAAATGAAGTCTACGCGTGCCGAATGTAATGTCTCGGCCATGCGCTGCTGGTTGGTGTACCAGTGTTTGTCGTAGATTTGGCGCGCGTAGCGACTGGAAGTATCCACCCAGCGGGTCTGCCCCGTTTCGAGATCGGCCAGGCGTATAAGGCCTACATCCGGCATCTGAGCATCACGTTTGTCGTATACTTGTATTGCCATGAGGTCATGGCGATTGCGAGCTATCTGCAAAGCCTGCTTATAGTCCGTGCTGTCTATGAAGTCCGAGATGAGGAAGGCTGTGCAAGCACGCTTGGAAGCGTTGGCAAAATACTTTACAGCACCCTCTATGTCGGTTTTGTTGTGCTTTGGACAAAAGTCTATGAGTTCGCGGATAATCAGTAGAATTTGTTTTTTGCCTTTTGCCGGTGGAATGTACTTTTCGATGCGGTCCGTGAAGAATATGGCGCCTATTTTGTCGTTGTTTTGTATGGCTGAAAATGCCAAAGTGGCAGCTATTTCGGCAATGATATCGCGCTTTTGCGAACCCACGGCGCCGAAAGCACCACTGCCCGACATGTCAATAAGCAACATTACGGTCAGCTCCCTTTCTTCCTGATAAACCTTTATGTAGGGCTTGTTGTGGCGTGCGGTGACGTTCCAATCGATATCTCGAATGTCATCGCCGTATTGGTACTCGCGCACTTCGCTGAACATCATGCCGCGTCCTTTGAAGGCCGAATGGTATTCGCCTGCAAAGATGTTTTGCGACAGTCCGCGGGTCTTGATTTCGATTCTGCGGACTTTTTTTAGAAGTTCTTTCGAGTCCATGATTCAGCGCATTGAGCGGTTGGTCTGTATGGGTTAGGGAACAAGAATCTTGTCAAGTATTTCGGTGATGATTTCGTCTGTGGAAATATTGTTGGCCTCGGCTTCGTAGGTTACTCCGATGCGGTGGCGAAGGATGTCGTGGCATACAGCGATGACATCTTCAGGTATTACATAGCCGCGCTGGTGTATGAATGCGTAGGCGCGTGCAGCGCGTGCCAGCGATATGGAAGCACGTGGCGATGCTCCGAAGGCGATGATATCTGTCAGGTCGTTAAGACCATATTCGGCCGGGGTGCGGGTAGCATATACGATATCCACGATGTAGCGTTCGATTTTTTCGTCTACGTATATTTGCTCGACCAGTTTTTGCGCATCAATGATTTCGGCGGGCTTGATGATGGGACGTATTTCGCGGCTCTCGTTGGCAATATTTTGGCGAATGATTATCCGTTCCTCTTCTTTGGAAGGATAGCTTATGACGACCTTCATCAGGAAGCGGTCAACCTGTGCCTCGGGCAATGGGTATGTGCCCTCTTGCTCGATGGGGTTTTGTGTGGCCATTACCAGAAATGGTTGGTCGAGGCGGAAAGTGCTGTCGCCGATGGTGACTTGACGCTCCTGCATAGCTTCAAGCAACGCGCTTTGTACCTTTGCCGGGGCGCGGTTTATTTCGTCGGCGAGGACGAAGTTAGCAAATACCGGGCCTTTTTTTACTTGAAATTGTTCGTTCTTGACGCTGTATACCATAGTGCCTATTACATCGGCCGGGAGCAGGTCTGGTGTAAATTGTATGCGGCTATATTTTGCATCAATAAGTTGGGACAATGTCTTAATGGCGAGTGTTTTGGCAAGGCCTGGCACACCTTCGAGCAATACGTGGCCATTGGAAAGTAAGGCGATGATGAGAGATTCGATAAGGTGCTTTTGCCCAACGATTGTTTGGTTCATTCCCTCGGTAATGAGGTTGATGAAATCGCTTTTGCCCGCAACCATGTCATTGAGTTCGCGGATATTTACGGTGTCGCTCATAAAAACTGGTATCTATAAGTTTTGTCTATATGTTCGATAATTGCAGTAGCCAAATCCGGTGTGGGGATTTGGCTACTACAAAATTACGTATAACGGCCTTTCTGCCGAGACGCAATGTGTTAAAAGTTTTTATCAAACGTTTAACTCATAAAAACCTTAACCTTTTTTAGGAGATTTGCGTCATAGTGTTACTAATATTCACATGCGAAATGCGATGTGAACGGTAGAACCAAGGATGCCAGGCGCAAATGTCGGGGGTGATGCCGCAAAGGAATATATGCTCTATTCACGGAAGTATAGCCGCTTAACGCGTGAGGATACAGATGTGAGTACTTCATATGGGATTGTGTCCAAAGTTTCGGCCAAACGTTGTATGGGTGCGTGTTTGCCGAAAATTTCCACCGAGGATCCGATATGCGCCTTCGGGCAGTCTGTAATGTCAATCATGCAGAGGTCCATACAGATATTGCCGATGGTGGGGCAGGGTATTCCTTCGACCACAAATGAAGCGTGACCGCATCCGAGGTGTCGATTTACACCATCGGCATAGCCTATAGGTATGGTTGCGATAATGCTGTCGCGTGTGGTAACACCGCGACGGCCGTAGCCTATGGTCGCACCGGCTCGGTATCTGTGCATAGCGATGATGGACGTACTCAGCGTTGCCACGGTTTTTAGCGTTGATTGATCGGCATCTCCCGGTAGCGGTGAAATCCCGTACATGCCTATACCGAGGCGCACCAAATCATACGCATAGCGTGTGCGACCGTAGCGGACTATACCTGCAGTGTTGAGTATATGGCGCCGTATTTCTTTGCCGTAGGGGACGCTGTCACGCAAATAACTGCTAAGGCGGTCGAATGTGTCAAGTTGGAGCATTGTGTAGTCGTTCATGTCCGGGCAGTCGGCAGTGGCTAAGTGCGAAAAAGTCGTGGCAATGTGCAGATGTGGACACTGCGAAAGCATTGAGGCAAATGAGCTAATTTCGTCTTCGTTTTTTAGTCCGAGGCGATGCATGCCCGAGTCTATTTTGACGTGTATCGGATAGTGGGAAAGACCGGCGGCTGCAACTTCGCGCTCTATATTGGACATGATGTCGTTATCCAGGTCTATAAGTGTGGGTTCCAGTCGGTAAGCGACAATGGCGTGCGGATTGAGACACCACGGGTCGAGTACGATAATGGGCATGGTGACCCCGGCGCGTCTTAGGCGGACGCCCTCGTCCACGACTGCAACGGCCAGATGGCTGAGGCCACAGGATTGGAGCGTACGAGCGACTTCGATGTCTCCGCATCCGTATGCATCGGCCTTGATCATGGCAATCATACCGACACCTTTGGTCAAAAACGAGCGATAATGACGCACATTATGGACAAGCGCTTCAAGGTCGATGTTCAGGTGCGTGATGTGGCGTAGCGAACACAATCGGTCGCGTATCAGTCTGCCTTGTTCCTTGTCCGATATGTTTACGTACAGCATTGTACGTTGCATGTCGCGAGCATTGAGCGTAATATGGCGTTCGAATGCATCGTTGTCCGCAAAACGGGATATTTCCACACCCGAGGCCGCCACATCGGACCAGTACTCCGGGCTGCCGCCGATGACGTATGCTTTGGTGACGCCTGCCGCCTTGAGTACCTTGGCTGCCGAGGCATGCCCCCATGCATCGGCCACCGGGGCGCTGACGCATACTCGTAAGTCATGTTCCGGTGAAATGCGGCGATGTACATAGTCAAGGGCAGTGGCAATTCCATCCATGTCCCCGGTGTAATAGTCCAGCGCAAGGGCGCTGTTGCCGCTCATGTCCGTTATGTCTATGCGCCCGGATATGTAGTATCGCCCGATTTCGGCAGAACTAAAGCGTATTTCCTTGTCAAATATGGCGGCTACTTGGACGCATATATCCCATATGTCGGTACATGGATGCAAGCCCTTTTCGGGATACATATCTTTGAGTACCGCGGCTATCAAGGGGTACGAATTGTTGTAGAATATGTCCGTAGCCGAGGCAAAGAGCCGCGCCTTTTCGCGGCATTTGCTTTCTATGGAGTCGAAGCCTTCGCTATGTTCCTCGGTGATGGCTGTGAATATGCCGATGGTAGGGCGTATGATGTCCGCAAGTATTTCCATCTCACCTTTGTAGGAGATGCCGGCCTCGATGATTGCAACATCGGCACCTGCTGCGAGCCATAGCGATTCGGGTACACCGATGCTCGAGTTCCAACTGCGTGGGCTGCGAGCACAATGTTCCAGGATGTGGCAATTGTTAAGCATTTCCTTGGTAAATGTTTTGCCTATGCTGCCTGTGATTCCTATTACCGGCCCAAGGAATGTGTTGCGAAGGGCTTTTGCGCTGTCCCACAGTGCTTGGCGTACATCGTTTACAGTGATAAACGCAGCGTCAGGGTATGCGGCATGGTCTGTTATGCCTTTTTCAACTAAGAATACGCGTACCCCCTTGGCGTACATGTCCCGGATGTAGCGGTGTCCATCGCCTTGGGGTGTGCACAATGCCGCAAATACCGTGTGGCGCGGGTCGGTCAGCAGTGCACGGCTGTCGGTGATGACCGTGCGTAGCGGCAAATGAGCAGACGTGACATTGCCGGATATGGTAAGCGCGTGTACTGCCGCCGAGAGTGATTGTATGTCAAAATATGGGTTCTTGTCCATGTATAGGCTATTATTCGATGATGGTACAATGCAAAGCCTTGAGACTTTCGGCTCGGTACTGCATCGCCCGTTGTCGTGTGTCTTTGTCGAAGTATGTATTGGAAAAAAAATCGTAGATGATGTCTATCGCCATTGAAGACGGATGTTTGAGATCTCGGTCATAGAAACGGTAATCGCGCAATTGGTCACAAACAATTTCGTAAGCCGGGAAATACTCTGCGGACGGACATTCGGTGACGATGCGCTCGGTGGCAAGGTGGAGTACGGCCTTGCTTAGATTATTTCCATGAAGGCCGTCTGCAAGATGCCGCACCGGACTGACGGTGAGTATGACATGTTTGCTTCGGCATAGTTCCTTCCATGTCTCGACAATAGCATCAATGTCAAGTCGAGTGCGTTCAAAGGAACTTTGCGGAATCTTGTGACAGTTGCCGACAATGTAGCCGCCTGTTTTATAGGTGTATACCCATGCTGTGCCGAAGGTTATTATCCATGTCGAATCAGAGGCAAGTCGTTTGCCCAGCGCCTTAATGTCGCCGTTGAGTCGCTCAAGAAGTGCATTTGCATCTGTGTCCGAGTATCGAGTGTTCAGATATAAACAGCGCCATCGTCCGTCATGGAATACCAAGTCATCGTGTGTGAAGTCCTTCGATGCAAGAGCGCGATGCATAATAGTGGCAATAGAGGCCGGATTGAAGAGCACGCCAAGTGGATTGGCTTGCACATCAAAGCCGTCTCGTCTTAAGCATTCGCCGATGTTGTCTGTAAAGCAAGAGCCGAGCATGGTAATGCGGTCGTTGTGGCTGATGCCGCATACTCCGCGAATGGGTTCGACCGGTGTGTATAGGCGAATGTCTGACATTTATGCTGCTGAGGTCGACTTAAAACATTCGATAATCGATGGAAAGTACTTGGAACTCGGTGCGGCGATTGATTTGGTCTGCCGCTTCGCGATCTTCTTCCTTTTCCAGCGCGTTTATAAAGTCTTCGGATAGTACATCGCCCTCTTTGAATTGGGGATATTCCTTTGCTATGCGCTTTGTGACGGTTTTCGGGCGAGACTTGCCATAGCCTTGACTTTGCAGCCTGTCAGGAGATATGCCCACGCTGATAAGGTAATCGATGACCGAGCGGGCACGGCGTGATGATAGGTCGAGATTGTATTTTTCGGAACCATGTCTGTCGGTGTGCGAGGCCATTTCTATGGTTACGTTGGGGTTGTCGCGCAGTACTTGGGCTAATTCGTCCAAGGCTTTCTTTGACTCGGGACGCAGTGAGGCTCGGTCAAAGTCGTAGAAAATGTTTTCGACAACGACCGGCTTGGTTATGGAAGACATTACGAAATCGACGCCGTAGTCGGCATCTTCTTCGGTATACTCACTTGTGAATTCTTGGCGTGCATTCAAATACCCTTTGGCGCCCGCCATCATGACGTATGACACGCCGCGATCCAGGGGGAAAGAGAACGACCCGTCATTGCGGGCTACCTGTTTTTGGTTGCTTCCGTCATTGCCGACAATTCGGATTACGGCGTTTGGTACCGGTTCGTCATCTTTGTCAATTACCCAGCCTGAAATGGTAATTTTCAGCTCGGGCAATTCGAACGAATATATGTGGTCGTATCCGCGAGCGTCGCCGCGGTTGCTGCTGTAAAAGCCGCTCTCGCCTTTGCCGAAAGTGATGCCGAAGTCATCGCCGGCGCTGTTGAGCGGACGCCCCATATTTGTCACGTTCCAGCCGCCGGAAGGTGTCATCTCGGCACGAAAAATGTCGAGACCGCCAAATCCTGGGTGTCCGTCAGATGCGAAATATAGCACCGAGTCGGTGCGCATGTAAGGAAACATTTCATCACCGGGAGTGTTGATCCATTCTCCGAGGTTTTCGAGTGATCCGGCGCGTTCCTTGATGTTGACACGCCAAATATCCTTGCCGCCGCTACCGCCCGGCATATCGCTGGCGAAATACAGCCAATTGCCGTCAGGGGATACGGCCGGGTGTCCGTAAGATGATAGAGTGTCTGCTGTGATCTCATATTTGACCGGCGCGCTCCATTTGGCATCGCTGCGTTGCGAGGTGTATATTTCCACTCCGGTGTTTGCCGATGGTTCGCGACGAGCCTTAGTCAGGTACATTGTCTGTCCGTCAGGCGAAAAAGACACTATGCCTTCGTCCAGTTCGGAGTTTAGCTCGCCTTCGACGGGTTCGGGCCTATTCCATTCGCCGCGTTCGTTCCTTGTTGCGACAAAGATATCTCCGTTCTTCATACCGGTGATTTCGCTGCGTTTGTTCCCGGATGCTTTTTCGTTTGTAGACGTAAAGTACAATCGGTCCAATTCGGGGCTATCGTACATCGGGGCGTAGTCGCTGCGGCGCGAGTTAAAGAGTTTGGCCGCTTTGACCACGTATCGCGTTTGCAGAGCCTTGCTTTGCCCCATTCTGGCTCCTGCGAGGCCGTCTGAAGCAAGTTTGTCTCCGGGTTTCCATTGAAGGTAAGTTTCATAGGCTGTTACAGCCTGGGCATATTTGCCGTCAGCGTGCAATTCGCGTGCCAATTGCAGATACACGGTTGAGTCTTCCCATCCATAGCGTATGGCGTTTTGAAAGGCAGCAGCAGCGCGCGCGTTTTGGCGTAGGTGACTATGGCACAATCCTAACTGATAGGCGACTTCGCCACGCTGTTTGCGCTCCTCTTTTTTTGTGAGCTTGTTGTATATCTTGCGATATGTCTTTGCGGCATCGAAATATTCGCCACGGTCATATTGAGCCTTGGCGTCGGAAAGTTTTGGCCCACCGCAGGCGGTCAGGACAAAGGTGCCTGCAAGTATGGCGACGTATGTCGCTGTCCGGAGCATAATATTCATGAAGTTATCTTATTACGTACGTAATAGATTAACGTATTGTAGCGGTTTCATATTGTACACCATTCTAAACAAAAGGCGCAGAGGGTGGTGTTGTGTGTCACATCACGCCGGTTTCGCGCAGGTGCTGCTGCCAATGCCAGGCGTTGAGCATAGTCTGCTCCAAAGGCGTTTCGGCTTTCCAGCCCAGAATCGTATTTGCTTTGGACGGGTCGGCCCATACTTGAATTATGTCGCCTTCGCGTCTTGGGGCAATGGCGTAGGGAACCTTGACACCGGTGGCTTTCTCGAAAGTGTTGATGAGTTCGAGTACCGAGACGCCATGACCCGTGCCAAGATTGAAGACCTCGACATTTTCGTCCATGCCATTGTTTACGATACGTTTTACGGCAGTGACGTGCGCACGGGCAAGGTCGTTGATGTCGATAAAATCGCGGATGCATGAGCCGTCAGGGGTGGGATAGTCATCTCCGAAGACGCTCAGCCGCTTGCGTATGCCTATCGCTGTCTGTGTCAAATAGGGAATGAGATTTTGGGGTACTCCGTTGGGCAGTTCGCCGATAAGGGCGGATGGATGGGCTCCTACGGGGTTGAAATAACGCAAAAGTATTGCGTTGAAGCCGGTACCGGCGGCCACAGTGTCGCGTATGATGTCTTCGCTGATTTGCTTTGTGTTGCCGTAAGGCGAAGTCGCCGGTTTAACGGGCGACATCTCCGTTACGGGATTTGTGTCCGGCTCGCCGTATACGGTGCACGACGATGAGAAGACGATGCCGCGGCACTCAGGGGCGCCGTTGATACATTCCAGAAGATTGAGCAGCGAAACGATGTTGTTTCGGTAATATAGTAGTGGTTTGTGTACGGACTCGTTGACGGCTTTGCTTGCTGCAAAATCGATTACGCCGGCGATGGCGGGATGCGATGCAAAGATTGAACGCATTGCATCGAGGTCGGCGCAGTCGGCCTCGATGAACTCGGGACGTTTGCCGGTTATAGCATCAATACCGTCCAAGACACCGAGGTTGCTGTTGGAGAGATTATCGACTATGAGAGCCTCGTATCCGGCATTAATAAGTTCGACCACGGTGTGTGATCCGATGTAGCCCATGCCTCCGGCTACGAGTATAAGCGGCTTGGTCATAAAAGTGAATGTTTTATATATAGGTGGGATTCTGTCTATAAATGTTTTGACTTCATATTTTCAGAAGGCGGAAGTTGTCATTGCTTTATAGTTTTGTTGCATTAAGAAGCAACTCTTTATATATCAAATGTAGCATTTAGTGTCTTCTTATATAGAATTGTGCGCGCAACAAAATATACCATTCTGAGCAAAAACATCGTCTGAAATCGCTGTTTCGACATCCGGGTGGCAAATACAGTGATGACTTGACTGCCATTGCTGATGCAAAGGTAGCAATTATTTCGGAAACGTCAATCTACATATTAAGATAAGAAAATATCGCGTCTATTCATCACTCTCTTTCTTAGGGCCTGGCGCTGCTTCGACCGCTGCGACCTTGATGCCGGCCACCTTTGTCGTATCGAAAAAAGACGTATGAATGTCACGTTTGACACTGTCGCCAAAATCTGCGAAGCCCTCGGCCTGCGTCTTGCGGTTGTGCCGACTTCTGAAACGAAATAAAGCGAATGCGACCGCGTCTGCTCTACATGGTGCGGTCGCTTTTTGTTCTCTTGATGCTCGCAGTCTGCGGTCGTTAATCTTCGGGCAAGTCGTGCAGCACGTCCAGTCCCTCGGTGTCATTCGTCCATCGCAGCGTGTCGCCTTTTGCGAGGATGTACTGCGGAAGCCCGATAAAATGTTCCTCGTCATCGTTGAATATGGGTTCGTAAACCTCGAAGTCGTTCCATCGCCCTACATACTGAGCATCATCATAGATGCTTTCCTGCGCCATTTTTCGCGCTCTTGATAAAATTTTCTTATTCATATTTTGCTGTTTTCCGCAAAGTTAGTAAATTTGCATCGAAGATTGAGCCACACTCACAAATCGGCATTTCGGTGCGCAGATTCGGGCTGTCGCTCAATCTTTATTTTTGTAGTCGCATTGTGTATATTGGTTCGTCGGGTAAATCCATTGTTTTGTATATGATTGTCCGGCCTTTATATTTGACTTTGTATACTTTGAAATTGCAGGCGTGATGCCGCCCTTTCTCTTTATCAATCCTTTGTCCTTTTCCAATCCATTTTTCAACTTCGGATGCAAATCTCATAACAAGCGGAAGTTCTTTATTGTGCAGGTTTTTTGCAAAAGTTTCATTAAAGAAACGCCGTCCAATTGTGCAACCATTTACTATTAACTGTTTTGCTGTCGTGCCGTTTGGCATTTGAACGTCTGTTGCCTTATTCTCAAATGCTCTAACTGCTTTGTCTTTATATTGTTTCCGCGTTAAATCGTTTCCCGATATCCCGCCCTGCGCTGCCGTTCCTGTTGCCGCTTTGGCTTCGCCTTTGGTGAGTACGTCCTTGACGATATTGGCGTTTGGCGCGAGGTTGTCAATGCGGTATATTCTGGCGTTTCCGGCAATATCTTTTTTTGTAAAGGTCAAGCGCACCCGACATGCCGTTCTGTGGGTCGTAAAACGTAGGCTTCCATCGGGGAGGCGTTTGGCGGTGATGATATGCCCCGAGCGCTTGCGCTTCCATCGCCATGCGATATGATAGCGTCCTGTCTCGGTCATCGGGCGGCCTCGCTTTATGCCGAGGTCTTTTTCGATTTGCAGGTATGCTTCGATATTGGCCAGCTTTTGCTCGGCGGTCAGATAATCGGGTTCGAAGCGTTCCCAATATCGGCGCTTGATGTCCTGCGCATGCTTGCGCAACAGAAACGCAACACAACCATTGCGTCTATTTCGTATACAGATGCACTTCCCGGGAAAAACAGAAGCAAAGCACCGCAATCGTTTTAGCTTGATATGCTATGCGTTGCGGTGCGTGTGTATGTCGGTGGTGTGTCTGAGAAGATACCGCTTTTGGAGGCTAAAACTCGCTCGTGAAGTGGAACTTTATGTCAGGGAAGTCGTGTTGGGCCATTTGCAGTACGTAGTTTGAATCGGCGAGGAAGACGTCTCGACCTTGGGTGTCGGTTGCGATATACTGGTATTTGCGCTTTTTGAAGGCCTCCAGCGCTGCATCGTTGTCCGACTCAATCCAACATGCTTTGTAGAGAGATATTGGCTCCCAGTGGCATTGGGCTCCATATTCGTGTAGCAGTCGGTATTGTATAACTTCGAATTGCAGTTGTCCAACGGTGCCAACGATTTTGCGGCCGTTGAATTGGTTTGTGAAGAGTTGTGCCACGCCTTCATCCATCAGCTGGTGTAAGCCCTTGTCAAGTTGCTTTGATTTCATCGGGTCGGTGTTTTCGATGTACTTGAACATCTCGGGCGAAAAACTTGGTAAGCCTTTGAAGTGTAGTTCGCGTGAACCCTCAACGAGTGTGTCACCGATTTTGAAATTGCCTGTGTCCGGAATTCCGACGATATCGCCCGGGTATGCTTCGTCTACAATACTTTTTTTCTGGGCCATGAACGCTGTTGGAGCGGCAAATTTCATGATTTTGCCTGTGCGCATCTGTTTGTAATTGTGGTTGCGAAGGAATACGCCTGAGCATATCTTGACAAAGGCTATGCAACTGCGGTGGTTTGGATCCATATTGGCGTGTATCTTGAATACAAATCCGCTGAAATCAGGATCTTCGGGTTTTACGGTGATACTTTCGGCTGTCACGACGGGACGCGGAGACGGGGCTATTTTTACAAAGCAGTCAAGCAATTCTTTGACACCGAATGTATTGAGTGCCGAGCCAAAGAATACAGGCGCCATTTGGCCTGCCAGATAAAGTTCGCGGTCGAAGTCCGGGTATACGCCTTGTATCAGGTCCAAGTCTTCGCGTAGTTTGGCTGCATCCACCGGACCTACGGCAGTGTCTATGGCCGGGTCGTTGACATCTGTGATTTCGACGCGTTCGCTGACTTTTTGCTTATTGGGCGTGAATAGGTCAAGTGTGTTTTCGTAAATGTTGTAAACGCCTTTAAAGTGCGCGCCTATGTTTATGGGCCAGCTTAGGGGACGTACGCCGATTTTGAGCTCGGCCTCGAGTTCGTCCAGTATTTCAAATGGATCGCGGCCTTCGCGGTCAAGTTTATTGACAAATATTATGACCGGCGTGCGTCGCATGCGGCCATCAGTCTGCGAGTCTGGGCTTCAACGCCTTTGGCAACATCGACGACTATGATGACTGAATCGACGGCTGTGAGCGTGCGATATGTGTCTTCGGCAAAATCTTGGTGGCCGGGGGTGTCAAGGATGTTGATTTTGTATCCATCGTATTCAAAGCCCATGACCGATGTTGCAACAGAAATACCGCGCTGTTTCTCGATGTCCATCCAGTCGGATGTCGCGGTTTTCTTGATTTTGTTGGATTTTACGGCTCCGGCGATGTGTATTGCGCCACCAAAGAGTAGCAATTTTTCTGTAAGGGTTGTTTTGCCGGCATCCGGGTGCGAGATGATGGCGAATGTTCGCCGGCGTTGTATTTCAGTGTCGAGTTCGGACATAAGTTATTATGGTGTGTATTGTCTGTATCGATAGTGTTGTGTAGAGAGATGTTATTGTAGTTGTTGTACTACCCGGCATAGCGCTGATTGCCAGTCTGGTATCCTGATGCCGAAGGTGCGGCGTATGAGCGAGGTGTCCAGTACACTGTAGGCCGGGCGTGCGGCTTTGGTCGGATACTCAGCCATGGTGATGGGGGTGATGGATGATTCATCGAGCCTACCTATGCTGGCTATGGCAGTGGCGAGGTCGTACCATGATATTTCACCATTATTGGCGAAATTGAAGATGCCGGAAGATTTTTGTCCGGACACAATTATGTCGCGCACGACATCAACTAAAGTGGTGGCCTCGGTGGGTGACATCAACTGGTCGGCAACGACACGGAGAGGCTTATGGTCTTTAAGTCTGCTATAGATAGTACGGACAAAGTTGTGTCCCCATGCGGCATATACACCGGCAGTGCGTATAATCAGGGCATCCGGACATATAGACAATGCAGCAGTCTCTCCCGCCAATTTAGATTGGCCATAAACATTGAGCGGTGCAGTCGTGTCTGATTCGAGATAGGGCCGTCGGCTTTGACCGTCAAATACATAGTCTGTGGAGAAATGCACCAGCTTTACGCCCAGATGGTTACATGCGTAAGCTATGGCGGCTACTGCCTTATGGTTGACAGCATAGGCTTCTTCCGGATGGTCCTCTGCAGCGTCTACGGCTGTGTATGCGGCGCAGTTTACCAATATGTCAATGCCGAAATCGGTGATGGCTTGGCTGACGGCTTTTTCGTCGCGGATGTCGAGGTCGGAGTGTCCGCAGGCATGTACGTCAAAACTGTCATCATTGTCCAATGATGACACAAAAGCCCTGCCGAGTTGCCCGTTGGCACCGGTGATTAGTATTCTATGCTTTGTCGAGCGCATATTTTCTGCAAAATTACAAAAAATCTCGGGATTAATGTGTACTTTTGCTCTTGCTTGGCAGGCATAAATGCGCGGAGCCGAGACATCGAGGTGTTGTCTATAACGGCGTCGCAGGATGTGCCTTACCGGCATTGTTTTATAGTTCAGAACGATAGAGTTGCATGAATGACACAGGTGAAACAAAACGGCATAAGCAGAAAAGACGCTTGGCCGATGGCGTAGGTGCAGCTAAGGCACTGCTAAAAAGGCAGTGGCAATACTGTGCCGGCGGTGTATGGAGCGACACGCGTGATACTTTTGGGGTTAGAGTGGTCAAGACCCTCAACCTATCGGTTAAGTCCTTTATGGATGCCAATTTGCAGTCGCAGGCATGTGCTATGACATATCGCACGTTGCTGGCTATAGTCCCTGCGTTGGCCATGCTCTTTGCCGTAGGGCGCGGTTTTGGCATACAGACATTTCTGCAGAATCAGTTGTATGAATTATTGCCCGGACAGACTGAGGTGGTGAACCATGCCATGGAGGTCATAGACTCGTATCTCGGATATACGGGCAAGGGCGTCTTTGTCGGTGTAGGAGTTGTCTTGCTGCTATGGACGCTGATTTCGTTATTGAGCAATGTTGAGGGAGCTTTCAATCGTATTTGGGGCATACGTCAGGGACGCAGCTTTTGGCGTAAGATGATGGATTACACTGCCACGTTGCTTATTTTGCCCATATTGCTGATATGCTCCGGGGGCTTGGCTTTGTTCGTCTCCAATACGTTACAGCATCTGTTTGATTACGAAATAGCCACTCCGATGATTTCGATACTATTGAAATGTGCATCCTGGCTGCTGACATGGCTGTTCTTTGCTGCGGCTTATATATTGATACCCAATACAAAAGTGCGTATATCCAATGCTTTGCTTGCCGGAGTCATAGCCGGCACCGGTTTCCGGCTACTGCAATGGTTGTTTGTGACCGGGCAGGTGTATGTGACGCATTACAATGCCATTTACGGTAGTTTTGCGTTTTTGCCGTTGCTTTTGATATGGCTTCAATTGACGTGGGTGGTCACGCTTAGCGGTGCTCTGATATGCTATACATCGCAAAATATCTACCATTTTTCGTACAACGAGGACATTAAGCATATTTCGTGGAACTATTATCAAAAAATAGCGGTGGCAGTGAGCGCCGTGGTAGCTTATCGGTTTGATAAAGGCATCACACCTCCGACGGACAACGACCTATCTCGGGTGTACAACATACCGCCGCGACTTGTGACAACAATAGTAGATGAATTGACTCATGCAGGAGTCATCAATTGTGTTTTACTTGATTCCAAGAACATGCTTGTCGGGTATCAGCCGGCGCGGCCTACTTCCGAATTGACTGTCGGACATGTTGTGGATGTGCTTCATCGGTACGGGCGCAATGATTTTGTCGAAGATTTTGATAATACTTTCGGCAAGGTGGGCACTGTGCTCGACCGAATAAGCAAAACCGCCGCAACAGC
>OJAR01000236.1_pt1 | contig 19640 bp, 16 predicted proteins | sample 1589431 | NCBI WGS metagenome assembly OJAR01 (sample SAMN03283242) | human gut metagenome | biome: human-associated habitat; material: feces | host: Homo sapiens | place: Peru | collected 2012 | reverse complement strand
CCCTCGACTATGTCGAGCCGGAGGACCTGATTACCTTCGGGCTCATCCCCGAGTTCGTCGGGCGCCTGCCGGTCGTCACCGCGCTGAAGGAACTCTCCAAGGACGATTTGCTCCACATTCTGACCGAGCCGAAGGACGCGATTGTCAAGCAGTTCAAGGAGCTCATGTCAATCTCCGGCGTCGATCTTGAGTTCACGCAGGACGCGCTGGAGGCTGTCGCCGAGATCGCCTGCGTCCGCAAGACTGGCGCCCGCGGCCTCCGTGCAATCATCGAGAAGAGGATGCTGGACGTCATGTTCGACATTCCGAAGATTGCGAAGAACCAGAAGGCGAAGTGCGTCATTGACGGGCAGATAATCAGGGGCGAGAAGAAGGCCGTCATCACAATCGAGGAAAAGTAGCAACGCAAGGGGGACGATGAAAACAGCTGCGGCAAAAACACGACTGCTCATCGCAATCGCCATCGTCGCGCTTCTAGGCACGCCGGTGACTGGCATCGCCGCGCCGCGCCCCCCGCTTCCCAGGCTCCCCGACTCGGTTAAGCCCGCGCCGCGCCCCTCGCAGCCCCGCCCAAAGCCGCCCCTCCTGCGAAAAAGCCTGTCCAACGGAAGCCCGTTGTGCTGAAGGAGACTACGCTCTCTGGGCGTAAGTATCTAAATGTCAGGCAGATAGGTGAAATGTTCGGCTTCCGGGCAACCGTCTCCGTCAACAAGGAGAAACTCCAGGCAATCACCTTGACAACTCCGCGTGGCGAGAAGATTGTCTTCACTGCGAAGAAGCCTCTCTTCCAAGTTTCGGGGACGAATGCGAGCCTGAGCTACCCTGTCGTCTACCAGAATGGTGTCTTCTTTCTTGAGAAGACCGACTACACGGAGTTTTTGGAGCCTCTTCTGCGGACGTCGCTGCTTCCGCGCAGGGAGATTCTCCGCATTGTGGTAGATGCGGGTCATGGTGGGAAGGACCAGGGTGCGTCTTCGAGTTTGCTTCTTGAGAAATCCCTGAACCTGGTCATGGCCCGCAGGGTAGCTGCGATTTTGCGCAAGCGTGGCTACAATGTGATAATGACCCGCAACACCGACAAGACGGTCACCCTTGAGGAGCGTTGCAAGGCCGCGGCGGCAGCCAAGCCGGACCTCTTCCTTTCGATTCATTGCAACTCCGCCGAGGATTCCTCAATCCACGGAATCGAGGTCTTCATCGCGAACCCCCCGGGAGTCCCCTCATTTGGGACGACGAACATCGGCAAGAAGGGCGCCTCCACACCGCACCAGCGCACCAGCGCCCTCTGGGCATACTACACCCAGCGCGCGCTGGTGGCGTCCACGAAGGCCGAGGACCGTGGCATCAAGCGCAAGCAGTTCAAGGTGGTCATCGACACGCCGGCCCCCGCAATGCTGGTGGAACTCGGCTTCATCTCAAACAAGGCCGAGCGCGCGATGCTGATACGCGCGGACTACCAGGACAAGCTTGCAGTCGCAATCTGCGACTCCATCGACAAGCTTAAAAAGACTCTTAAACCAAAGAAGTAACCCATTGAAAGGCAACCTATTATGAACGAATCAGAAATTCTGAAGTACATGTCCGAGACAGGCGCCCTGCTGAACGGGCATTTCCTCCTGAGAAGCGGACTCCACAGCGACCAGTACTTCCAGGCCGCTCTCCTTCTCCAGTATGCCGAAATCGCGAGCAAGCTATGCGCCGAAATGGCCAAGCCCTGGGCAGGTGAGCAAATCGACGTCGTCCTCTCGCCGGCCATTGGCGGAATCGTGGTGGGTCAGGAGGTCGCAAAGGCGCTCCAGACACGGGCAATCTTCGCGGAGAAGGACGACCAGTCCAACCTTATCCTTCGCCGTGGCTTCACGCTGAAACCCGGTGAAAGAGTCCTTGTCGCCGAAGACGTGGTCACCAAGGGGGGGCGCGTCCAGCAGACAATCGACCTGGCGCGTTCCTACGGCGCAATCCCCGTCGGCGTCACTGTCCTGGTCGACCGTAGCAAGGGCGACGTCGACTTCGGGATTCCCTTCCGCAGCCTCGTCAAGCTCTCCCTCAAGACCTACAATCCTGCGGAATGCCCGGTCTGCGCCCAGGGGAAGCCCCTCGAACACCCGGGATCGAAGTAGGAGGAGAGCCGGAGGAGCTGCCCGCTCCCTGCCTTCCCTGGCTGACGGCATGGCTGCGGCGAAGGCGTCTCCCCGTTTCTTCTCCTCGCCCACGGGCACGCGCAGTCTGACATATCACCACACAACATTTCACTAGCATGTTTCTCGATTGGATTATAAAGAAGCTCTTCAGCAGCCGTAACAAGCGCGTTGTCAACAAGCTTTGGCCGCTGGTCCACAGGGTCAACGAATTGGCGGAGTCCTACAAGAGCCTGAGCGACGAGGAGCTCAAGGCCAAGACCCCCGAGTTCCAGGAGAGGCTCAGGAATGGCGAGACCACCGACGACATCCTCTGCGAGGCGTATGCCGTGGTGAAGGAGGCGTGCCGCCGCCTGAAGAACTCCACCAACGAGGAGGAACACTTTGTCGAGGTGACAGGGCACCGCCTGGAGTGGGACATGGTGCCCTTTGACGTCCAGATCATGGGCGGAATCGTCCTGCACCAGCATAAGATTGCGGAAATGGCCACCGGCGAGGGCAAGACCCTTGTCGCGACGATGCCCCTCTACCTGAACGCCCTTACAGGGAAGAACGTGCAGCTTGTCACCGTCAACGACTATCTTGCGAAGCGCGACTCCGACTGGATGGGCCATCTCTACAAGTGGCTGGGGCTCACGGTCGGATGCATCCAGAACAACCAGTCCCCCGACCTCCGCCGCGAGCAATACAACTGCGACATCACATACGGCACGAACTCCGAGTTCGGCTTCGACTACCTCCGCGACATGGGCATGGCCCATTCCAGCAAGGAACTGGTCCAGCGGGACCACTACTACGCAATCGTCGACGAAATCGACTCGATTCTCATTGACGAGGCGAGGACCCCGCTCATCATCGCAGGCCCCGCCAAGGTCTCCACCCACATGTATGACAAGGTGAAGCCACTGGTCGAATCCCTCTACAGCCGCCAGTACAAGCTGATGGCGAACCTCCTCCAGGAGGCGAAGGAGCTGCTGGACAAGCCGGACGCCACGGCGGACGACAAGGACCTCGCGTACCATCTCCTCGCAAAGGTCCAGATCGGCATGCCTCGCCACAAGCTTCTCAGGCGTTTCATGGAGGAGCCGGCTGTCCGAAAGGGGCTTGAGCGCGTGGATGCCGAGTGGCACTCGGATGTCAACCGCGGCCTTCTCCAGCAAATCAAGGAGGAACTCTACTTCACGGTTGACGAGAAGGGCGGCGAGTCCGAGCTCTCCGAGAAGGGGCGCACGGAGCTGATGCCCTCCGACCCGCAGGCCTTCGTCATTCCCGACCTGCCCACCATCTTCAGCGAACTGGATGCGGACACCACGCTCTCCGAGGAGGAGAAGCTGGAGCGCCGCAAGAAGGTGCAGGTGGAATACGACAACAAGGCGGAACTCCTCCACAACATCTCACAGCTGCTCAGGGCATACTGCCTCTTCGAGAAGGATGTCCAGTATGTTGTCCAGGACAACAAGGTGATCATCGTCGACGAGTTCACCGGCCGTCCGCAGCCCGGGCGTCGTTTCTCGGAGGGCCTCCACCAGGCCCTTGAGGCGAAGGAGAATGTCAAGATTGAGCGTGAAACCCAGACTCTCGCCTCGATTACAATCCAGAACTACTTCAGGATGTATGAGAAGCTGGCGGGCATGACGGGCACCGCCGCCACCGAGGCGACGGAGTTCAAGTCAATCTATGAGCTGGACGTGGTCACAATCCCCACGAACAGACCCTGCATCCGAGTCGACTACGACGACAGAATCTACAAGACGCAGCGCGAGAAGTACCGCGCCATCATCCAGGAGATTTCCGAGTGCAACAAGAAGGGGCAGCCCGTCTTGGTCGGCACGATTTCGGTCGAGGTCTCCGAACTTCTCTCCAGGCTGCTCACACGGGAGCACATCATTCACAATGTACTGAACGCAAAGCACAACCAGAGCGAGGCAGAGATTGTTGCGCGGGCGGGACAGCGCGGCGCCGTCACAATCGCGACCAACATGGCCGGCCGAGGCACCGATATCAAGCTGGGGCCTGGCGTCAAGGAGCTGGGAGGGCTCCATGTCATCGGCTCCGAAAGGCACGACGCACGGCGAATCGACCTGCAGTTGCGCGGACGTTGCTCACGCCAGGGCGACCCCGGCTCCTCAAGGTTCTACATCTCCCTCGAGGACAATCTGATGAGGCTCTTCGGCTCCGACCGGATCGCGTCCATCATGGATCGTCTTGGCCTGGAGGAGGGGCAGGAACTCTCCCATCCCATGCTGAGCCGTTCTATTGAGAAGGCGCAGAAGCGGGTGGAGCAGCAGCATTTCGGCATCAGAAAGCGCACCCTTGAATACGATGACGTGATGAACAAGCAGCGTACCGCAATCTACGGCCTGCGCCACGAAATCCTCACCACCGAGGACTCCCGGAAGCTGCTGATGGACTTCATCAGGACGGCAGTGGGCGAGCGCGTAGACGCGGCATTCGCCGCGCGTCCCAAGGGGGAGGCTCTTGACACCACGGAACTCCAGGGATGGCTCAACCGCACAATCCCCTTCTCCTTCGCAAAGGAAATCTTCACCGACGAGAAGAACCAGAAGGAGAACGAGGCTCTCATCGATGCAATCATGGAACGCATCGACGAGGCGTACACAATCAAGGAGACCGCGGAGGGACCCGAGGCAAGCCGCTGGCTGGAACGCTACATCATGCTAAACGCACTGGACAATCTCTACCAGATGCACCTCTATGACATGGACGACCTGCGCCAAAGCGTCCAGCTGCGCTCATACGGACAGAGAGACCCACTCGTCGAGTACAAGCAGGAGGCATACAACCTCTACTCCACGCTCCTGGGAGGAATCAAGGACGCCGTCTGCACAAACATCTTCAGATACAGGCTCATACGGCGGACCGCCGACGACAGCCGCGACGTCGAAAGCCCGGACGGGCAGAGCGAGGACACACGCCGCAAGCAGGAACGGGCAAAAATCCAGATGATGCACCAGAGCCTCGGGCAGTTCGAGGGGGATTCCGGACCCGCAAGGCCCGCCAAGACGGTGACGGTCCGCAGGGAACACCCGAAGGTCGGAAGGAACGACCCGTGCCCATGCGGCTCGGGAAAGAAGTACAAGGCGTGCTGCGGACGCTTCGAGTAGAATCCAGCTCACACATGCAAGACATGATGCCCGAATCCCACGACTTGTCAATCGCGGACCATATAAGGGAGGTCCTTAAGCTCTCAGGGGAAAACCCCGACAGGGAAGGGCTCCTCAAAACCCCGGAAAGGGTCCAGAAGGCCTTCGAATTCCTCCTCCAGGGAATGAACCAGAACCCCGACGACATCGTCGGGGACGCAATCTTCAGCGAAGAGTGCAACCACATGGTCCTGGTGAAGGATATCGAGGTCTACTCGCTCTGCGAACACCATCTCCTCCCATTCTACGGACGATGCCATATCGGATACATCCCAAAGGGAAAGGTGTATGGCGTCTCAAAACTGGCCAGAATCGTGGATTGCTTCGCACGAAGACTCCAACTCCAGGAAAGGCTCACACAGCAAATCGCATCATATATCCGCGAAAAAATCGGCGCCGAAGGAGTTGGAGTTGTCATGGAATGTCATCATTTGTGCATGATGATGAGGGGAGTCCAAAAACAGAATTCACTCATGGTCACAAGCGCGGTCCTCGGGTCGTTCCGGAGCAGCCAGGCAACCAGGAACGAATTCCTGGACCTGGTCAGGTGAGGACACGCCGTCTCCCCTCCCCGGCAGGGCGGCGGCCTGAAGTCCAATGCGTTCCCCTCCATGATAATTTCCCCTTGTCTTGTTAAAAAAATATCATGAGGGACTCGCATATCGCGGTTCTTCCGTTACATTATCCGTGTTTCCGCCACGGCAGGGGTTCTGCCGTGACAATCTTGAACGGCAGTCGGAGGTGAATCCGTCATCCTTTTGCGTCGTCATTTTTCTTTGGCGCGTGCGGGTTTTGGGTTTTCCTCCATTTTCAGGAGCATCAAGGAAATGGCAAGTCGCATCATTTTGAACGAGACTTCGTATTTTGGCAAAGGGGCGATCAACGAGGTTGCCACTGAGATCAAGGCGCGTGGCTGCAAGAAGGTCATGCTCTGCACCGATCCCGATCTGATTAAGTTTGGCGTTGCCACGAAGGTCACCGACGTGTTGGACAAGGCTGGCATTGCCTACAAGGTCTACAGCGGCATCAAGGCGAATCCGACGATTGAGAATGTGAAGGAAGGCGTTGAGTTCTGCAAGGCCGAGGGCGCCGACATTCTGGTTGCGGTTGGTGGCGGCAGTGCGATTGACACTTCCAAGGCGATTGGCATCATCATGACCAACCCCGAGTTCTCGGACGTGCGGAGCCTGGAGGGTGTCGCCCCGACCAAGAAGCCGTGCCTGCCCATCATCGCGGTCTCCACCACGAGCGGCACGGCGGCCGAGGTCACCATCAACTACGTCATCACGGACGTTGAGAAGCACCGCAAGTTCGTGTGCGTCGACCCCCATGACATCCCCGTCGTCGCGATCATCGACCCCGACATGGTCATGTCGATGCCCCGCGGGCTTTGCGCCGCCACTGGCATGGACGCGTTGACCCACGCAATCGAAGGCTACATCACCAAGGGCGCCTGGGATTTGACCGACATGCTCCACATCACCGCCATCAAGATGATTGCGAAGCATCTGCGTGACTCCGTGAACAAGGATGCCGACGCCCGCGAGAAGATGGCAGTCGCCCAGTACATCGCCGGAATGGGCTTCTCCAACGTGGGCCTCGGAATCGTCCACTCGATGGCACATCCGCTCTCCGCGCTCTATGACACCCCCCACGGCGTGGCCTGCGCGGCAATCCTGCCCACCGTCCTCGCCTACAATGCCCCCGCCACCGGCGAGAAGTACAAGGACATTGCAATCGCGATGGGAGTCGAGGGCGTTGAAAAGATGACCCAGGACGAATACCGCAAGGCCTGCGTCGACGCAGTCCGCCAGCTCGGAAAGGATGTCGGCATCCCGCAGCACCTGGCCGAGGTCGGAGTCAAGGAGGCGGATCTCGACTTCCTGGCGGATTCCGCGATGGCTGACGCGTGCACCCCCGGCAACCCCAAGGACCCCACCAAGGAAGACATCGTCGCGCTCTACAAGTCGATGCTCTAGCCTAGCGCTGGAAGCCTGAAGACATGCCCTCGGCGCGGAGACGCGTCGGGGGCTTGCCGTATACCGGCGGCGCGGAAGAAGACGTGCCTCACGACGCGAGCATCTTCTCCAGGATGCTGCTGACCTCCCGGGACGCGCGCCTGATAAAGGCGCTTCTGAGTTCGGGGGACGAGGCGAGCATCCGGCAGCATGCATGGAAGCGCTGCGCACACAAAAGCGCCTCGTTGGGCAGGGGCTTCAGGTAGGCGTTCACATTCGCGGCGCCCATCCTTCCCAGGAGCGCCTCGTCATAGAGTCCGTCAACGAAATTCCTCACAAGCGAGGCGTGGCGCTGCAGGCAGCGTTGGGTCTGCCCCAGCTCCCATTTTCGGACAGTCCCCCATGAGATTCCCAGGAACCTGCCGAGCGCGACGTATGTCAACCCAAGTGACATCCTCTTGGTGCGCAGGGAGTTGCGTAGTTCATTGGTAAATACCGCTCCTTCATTTCCCGATTGCTTCATCAAAAACTCCTCTTTTCTGGCGGCGGCTCCATGCCAGTCGTCGGAATCGACTATATGCCCCCTTTGCCGTATGTTGTGCAAACGGCCTTGTAGTCATGAAAGTCATGGAGTCCCTTCGCGCCATTCCGTCCCCGCGGTCGAGTTATATGGTGTATTAGCCATCGCCAGGCCGCCTCCACCGGGATATATTCTTCGAATTGTCGCCATAACCAACCCAAGGAGTTCCCACTATGATTCATGTATTTGCCCGTGCGGAAATCAAGCCCGAGTGCCTTGACGCATACGTTGAGATCCTGAAGGACATAGTTCCGAAGGTCCGCCAGGAGCCTGGCTGCGTCTACTACGCGCCGTGTTTTGACTGGCGCAAGCCCGGCGACGATTCCGGGAAGGTCTATGTCACCATGGTCGAGTCCTGGAAGGACAAGGCTTCCCTTGACGCCCACGGCGCGGGTCCGGTCCTTGCGGAGTTCAAGAGGCGTTTCGAGGGCATGCGGGGCAGCGCAGAGGGGTGGGTGCTCCAGAGCATCATAGACTAGTTCCCCGGCTTTCCCATGAAGCATCCCTGGATTGACACAAACTCCGTCTTCGCAGAGTTCTGCGCATCGCTCCCGAAGGGGCGCCCCGTTGCGCTCGACACGGAATTCAATTGGACGGTCACCTACTTCCCTGAGTTCGCCCTTCTCCAAATAGGGCTTGGGCGGGAGGAGGCGGCGCTTGTGGACCCTCTGGCAATCACCGACTGGTCACCCCTTGTCGAAATACTCGAGGACGCATCACGGGTCAAGATTCTCTTCAGCGGCGCCAACGACCTCCCAATCCTCAACCGCGCATGCGGCGGAAGCGTGATTCCCAGATCGGTCTTCGACATCCAGCTGGCGCCGGCATTCTGCGGCGAAAAGAACAACCAGAGCCTCAAGTCCGTCATCGAGAAGAACCTGGGAATTGTCCTGCCGAAGAGTGAGACGCGCAGCGACTGGCTCCACAGGCCGCTGAACGGGAAGCAGCTCGAATACGCGGCCGACGACGTGGAGCTCCTCCCCGAACTCATGGAACTCTACAAGGAGAAGATGGCCGCCTGCGGGAATCTGGCGGATTTCCAGGAGGAGATGGAGAATATCTACGGCAACGGGAGGCTATATGAGCTGCCGCCCGTCGAGGATGCGGCCATGCGCATCAGGCCAGCCCACGGATGGTACGACGACTCGCCGGCCATACGCCAGCGGACACTCGCCCTGGCAGTCTGGCGCGAAAGACGCGCTCGGGAGCTCGACATCTCACGAGGCAGAATCCTCTCCGACGAGCAACTCCACTGGTGCGCGCACACCGCCCCTGATGATGAAAGGGCACTCTTCAAAATGCCAAACTGCTGGACAAAACGGGTGCGGCGCTTTGCAGGGGAAATCCTCGAAATCGTCGCAAATCCGCCGCCGGTGGCGCCGAAAGGCAGCGAAACAAGGCACACTCCCCACGACACCACGCTGGCAAAGCAATACACCGAGCGAATCCTGGGCATCACGAGAAAGGCCGCCACTGAAAGGCAAATCGACTCCACAGTCCTTTGCCCGAAACACCTCGCCGAATCCACGTCGTACGGAATTGTCTGCAACCATCTCATCAGTGGGCGTCTCGTGGAGGGATGGCGCGGCGAAATCCTGCGCGAAAGGCTCTCGGCCGCACTGGAAGTCAAGTGCGAAGCGAAAAGATGATTTCTGGAATGCGTGCGAAGGGGGCACGTCGAAGCGTATGTATGATTTGAGCATTGGCGGGTGGATTCTGGCGACGGTATGCGGAATTGTCGTCGGCATGGCGAAATGCGGCATTCCCGGTCTTGGGTCGCTGGCGGTTCCCATGCTGGCAAGCGTCCTGCCCGCAAAGACTGCGACTGGAGCCTTGCTTCCCATGCTCGTTGCAGGTGACGCATTCGGCGCATTCCACTTCAAGCGCAGCTGCAACTGGAGACTCCTCCTGAGGCTCCTGCCGGTCTCATGCGCAGGAATCTTCATAGGATACCTCCTCCTCGGAGCATCCTGGATGGACGACACGGCAATCCGATACGCCACCGCGTGCATCGTCCTCGTACTGCTTGTGCTTAACCGCTTCAAGGGGATGTTGAGCAGCATGGTGAGCGACCGGAAGGAGAACCGGGCCGCCATGTGGTCGATGGTGGTGTTCTTCGGATTGCTGGCAGGCATCACGACAATGCTCGCAAACGCGGCCGGCCCCGTCGCACTCATCTATCTGCTGGCAATCGGGTTGCCAAAGGACGACTTCATCGGGACAAACGCCTGGTATTTCCTCGTGCTCAACTGGATTAAGGTCCCGTTCATGGTGGGGCGGGGAATGATCAATGCGGAGAGCCTCCTCTTCAACCTGAAACTCATCCCCGCGCTCGCAGTCGGATGCGTCCTCGGAGTCGCTCTCAGCCGACGGCTCACAAACGAAAGATTCCGCATGTGCATTGAAATCCTCACCGCGCTGGCGGCAATCCTGCTATTCCTGCCACCAGGGGCGTTGACTAATGTCTTCCGGACAATCCTGCCATTCTCCGGATAGCTCCCTTCCGCCCGGATGAATTATCCCAGGCAAGTCGGAAGCGCGGAGGTTTCACATGATTGCATAACCTATTGGAAATAAGGATGTTATGTAGTTTTATCCTCCGTTTCTCGCTCTTCCGGGATGGTGTTTTCTCCGGGAAGGCTTCGCTTGCGGACAAGCAGCCAGAGCAGCGCGGCGTAGAAGAGTGTTGCTTCGGTGGCTGTGAATCTTCTGACTGGGAGGCACGCCGTGCTTGTGGCGCCGCATGACGCGAGAAATCTTGTCAGGTGCATTGCCTTTTCAAGGATGGATGCCGCCAGGTCGCACCCCGGTGGCAGCGCTCCCTCCGCCAGAATCTTCAGTGGGCAGAGCATCAGAGTCAGGTAGACCATTGTTCCGAGTGGGATGTTGACAAGCGGCGCCGCGAGGCTGGCCCTTCCGTTGATTCGGAAGGAGATTCCGGAACTGCCAATCCAGGCGATTGTCGAGACGACGAGTCCGGAAGCGCACCACCGCAGGAGATTCATGGCGCGCCGTCTCCTGCGTTTCCGTGGAATCCACCTCTCCCGTTCTGAGATGACCTTCATCCACCTGGCGAGGGCAGGCGCTAGCCAGATGAGCAGGGCGACAGTAGCGTATGAGTATACAAAGCCGACATTGCCAATGACCCGCGGGTTGACGAGCAGCGCGGCGCATCCGGCAAGACCGATGGTGTTCAGGTACGACGGCATACGCCAGCGCATGTTTGCGTAGAGGACGAGCAGTGTCATCACCAGGGCGCGGACTCCCGAAGGGGCGGCGCCTGTCAGGATTACGTAGACTCCTGACAGGAATCCCGTCAGGAGCCATCGCCAGCGAAGGGGGACTCCGGTCCATTTCAGCAGAAACGCCAGCATCAGCGCAACCATCCCCACGTGCATCCCGGAGATTGCGAATACATGCACCGTCCCAGAGGCGACCTGCTCCTGGCGGAGCTCCGTCGGGATGAACTCCGCAAGCCCAAGCCCCAGCGCCAGGAGGAGACGCGCGTCATCGCCGTCCCTGATGCCGCGGACAAGACGCAGCCCCAGCTCCTCGCGGGCGCATCTGACGGCGCGTGTCCAGAACACCCCGGACGACTCGTCCTCGCCCGCCACCCGCCACCGGTCCACGATGAGCCCCCTGAAGATCCCCCTGGATTTGAGATACTCTCCGTAGAATCCGGTGGGCGAATCCGGCGTCTCCGTGAATGCGACGAAGGTGCCATGGCCCGCCAGTATCTGACCCTCCTGGAGAAGCCGCAGCAGGAGGCGGTCCCTCGGGGTGCGCCCCTGCAGGAGAACCAGGCCGGAGACCTTCCTCGGCGCCTCGTCCACGAGGGTCTGAAGCGAAGTGACCTCTGCGACGACGGCTCCCTTGCCTTCGTCCCAGGGTCTGAGCGGGCCGTTCCCCATCGGCGCATTCCTCACCACGAGCTGGAAATCCCCACCGCAGGTTTCTCTTGGCAATGCCCGCAGCAGTGTCTGGTCGCTCCCCTGGAGCGCCCCCTTCGAGCGCGCGAATGCGATTGCCGAGAGCAGTGCGACTGCGAGAAGCCGCCGCCGGTCCATGCGCACTGCCGCCAGGAACGCAAGGAGACCCGCGACGGCGGCCGCGACGCCCCACGGAGGCCACCCGGAATTGTGGCCGAGGCAGACGAGGAATACCGCCGCAAATCCCCAGAACGCGGGGGAAGTCTCCGTCGTCCGCCAAATCCCGTCGGCCTTTCCGCCTGTTCGCCCCGTGGAATCGTTCCCATTGTCCGCCCTGAAATCCATCATGCGGCCACTTTATTCCAGGCGAGCGAAACTGCCACCTAAATCAAAGGTAGTCATAACAATCTTACAATGAGAACGATATTGGCCCTTTTTCGTCTTCTGTGGCATTTTTCGGGAATCTGTATAATCGCTTGGCGCCTTTTGGGGCTATATTAGCCAACTGTCTAGTTTCACACGGCGGATTTTATCCATTGTGCAACCGCCTGACACCATCATCCGGAGTAAAAAGCGTGATAGGCCAAGAAGATTTCATTGTGGATCTCCTCAGTTCGAGGGGGCTGATTACCGAAGCCCAGCTTGAGGAAGCCAGAAAACGTGTCCAGGAGGAGAGCGCCGACAACATGCTGGCGGCTCTCTATGCCATCAAGGCAGTCGACGACACGACGGTGCTCAAGATGCTCTCCGAGGAGTACGGGATGGACATATTCGACTTCGACTCCCGAAAGGAGAGAATCCCCGAACACGTCATCCAGATGCTCCCCGCACAGATCGCCATGAGATACCGCATGGTGCCCGTCGACTACAGCAATGACTGCATGAAGGTCGCCACTTCGGACCCCGCGGACATCGAGTCGCAGGACGCAGTGAGGCACCTCACGAAGATGGACGTCGTCTTCGTAATCGCCTCCGACAGGCAGCTCACCCAGGCTCTTGACTACTACTACCGCCGTGACGACGCCGGCGACATCCTGACGGAGATGACCGAGACCACCACCGACGTCACGGTTTCGGCCACCACGGAGTCCACCACCGACAGCGCCCTCGGTGAAGGGGAGGGGGACGAGGCGGCCCCCATCATCCGCTACGTCAACCTCCTGATTCTCGAGGCCTTCCGTTCCAGGGCATCCGATATCCACCTGGAGCCCATGGAGAAGCGCTTCCGCGTCCGCTACCGCATTGACGGCGTCCTGAACGAGGTCGAGGCTCCCCCGAAGTATCTCCAGAACAAGATCCTGAGCCGTCTGAAGCTTCAGAGCGGCATGGACCTCTCCGAACACCGCATCCCCCAGGACGGGCGTATCAGAATCCCCGCCATGGGCCGCGAACTCGACCTCCGTGTCTCTGACATCCCGACAACCCACGGCGAGTCGATTGTCATGCGTATCCTTGACAAGAGCGGCGTCATGCTCGGCATCGCGGAGCTTGGCTTCCTGGAGGACGACATCAAGCTCATTTACCAGATCCTCAATCTTCCCGACGGCATCTTCCTGGTCACAGGGCCTACTGGTTCGGGGAAGACCACCTCCCTCTACTCCTTCCTGCACGAACTCAACCAGCCCACCAGGAAGATCATCACCGCTGAAGACCCTGTCGAATACGAACTCAGCGGAATCAACCAGGTCCAGGTCAACACAGACGTGGGACTCACCTTCGGAAACGCACTGCGCGCAATGCTCCGACAGGCGCCGAATATCATCATGGTCGGTGAAATCCGAGACGTGGAGACAGGCACCATCGCCATCAACGCCGCGCTTACCGGACACCTGGTCTTCAGCACCCTGCACACCAACGACGCGCCGTCGGCAATCCCGCGACTCATCGACATGGGGGTCAAGCCCTTCCTCGTCGCATCCTCGCTCCGGGCAGTCATGGCGCAGCGACTCGTCAGACGACTCTGCAAGAACTGCAAGAGGCCGCATACAGTCACGGAGAACGAAATCGACGGACTCGGCATAACGAAGGAGTATGTCGAAAAGAACACCTTCATGGAACCCGTCGGATGCCCCGACTGCAACAAGGGATACCGCGGAAGAATGGGTATCTATGAAATCTTCATGCTGGACGACTCGCTGGAGAACATGATCTACAATCGCGCAGACGCCGGAGCAATCAAACGGCGCGCAAAGGAACTCGGCATGAGAGACTTGCGCGACGACGGCATCCGCAAGGCGGCAATGGGAATAACTTCGATCAACGAGGTCCTCCGGTTGACCGTCACCGAATAGAACCTCCTCCCAAAACACAACATTCCTTATTTCTGTCGAGGGAAAACATGTACGACAACACTATTGAAGTGAAGCCAGAGGTGACGATGATCTGGCAGATCCTGCGCAGGCGAAAGCTGGCGACGGAAGACCAGCTCCAGGAAGTCCTGGAGGAAAGCCGGAATACCGGACAGGACTTCGAGGAAGTCCTCTACAACTACCAGATCATCACCGAAGACCAGCTCCTGCAACTCGTCGCGGATGAACTCAATACGCAGTTCGTCGAACTCCATATCAGTTCGATTGACAAGGAGGTCGCAAACGCCATCAGCGCAGATATCGCCAGGACGTACAGCATCGTCCCAATCCAGGAGGACGGGGAGACCCTGACCCTGGCGACTGACAAGCCCTTCGACACCAAGCTCATCGACGAGCTGCACTTCGTCGTGTCCAAGGACTGCCGCATCGTGGTGGCGCGGCCCCGCGACATCGTGGAGGCGCTGGAGGCCTTCTATCCAGAAAGCGGGTCGAATGTCGCCGATACCATCAACGAGCTGATTGCCGAGCACAAGTTCAACCAGGAAAAGGACTTCAGCCATGCGACCGATGCGGAGCTCCTGGCGGCCGCAAACGACACGCCAATCGTCAAGTTCGTGAATGTCATCCTGAACCAGGCAATCCGCGACAAGGCCTCCGACATCCACTTCGAACCATTCGTCGACGAGTTCCGAATCCGCTACCGCATCGACGGCGACCTCTACGAGATGACGCCGCCCCCGAAGCACCTGGCCATCCCCGTCATCAGCCGTATCAAGGTCATGAGCGGAATGAACATCTCCGAGAGGAGAATCCCCCAGGACGGGCGTATCGAGCTGCGTATCAACCGCAATCCCGTCGACCTCCGTGTGTCAACCCTGCCGACAAGATACGGCGAGTCGGTGGTGCTCCGTATTCTCGACCGGAGCGTCGTCAACCTCGACCTGGACTCCCTCGGAATGACTCCGGAGACCGTGGCGTCAATCCGAAAGCTTATCAGCCGCCCGAATGGAATCTTCCTGGTCACTGGTCCCACCGGTTCGGGCAAGACCACCACGCTATACTCGGGAATCAAGGAACTGAATGTCCTCGAGGACAAGCTCCTCACCGTCGAAGACCCCGTCGAATACGACCTGGAAGGCATCATGCAGGTGCCTGTCCACGAAGCCGTCGGAATGACCTTCGCAAATGCGCTCAGGGCATTCCTCCGACAGGACCCCGACCGAATAATGGTCGGTGAAATCCGTGACAAGGAGACCGCCGACATCGCAATCCAGGCGTCTCTCACGGGACACCTGGTCCTCTCGACCCTCCATACCAACGACGCGGCCGGCGCTGTCACACGTCTGATTGACATGGGAATCGAACCATTCCTCATCAGCTCCACCGTCATCGGAGTCCTGGCACAGCGGCTTATCCGCAGATGCTGCCCGAACTGCCGCCAGGAATACGACCCCACGGACGACGAACTGGACGCATTCGGCATCACGCGGGAACAGCTCGCGGGGCGCAAGTTCTACCGGGGCGAAGGGTGCGACTTCTGCAATGGCTCCGGATACAAGAAGAGAATCGGCATCTTCGAACTCCTGAAGACCTCCCCCGAAATCCAGGTCATGATCAACCGCAGGTGCCCGACCCAGGAAATCAAGCAGAAGGCAATCGAACAGGGCATGAGGACTCTCCGGCAGGACGGGCTCTGCCATGTCCTGAACGGCATCACCAGCGCGAAGGAGGTCATACAGTTCACCTTCGCGTAGCCACAGGCTTCACTACAGGCAATTCAATGGAAGCACGACCCCGCTGCCACGGCGGAGGCCGACAATCACCCTAGGAGCATATAAGACAATGGCCAAACTCGAAATGGCGGATTTGCTGGACCTGGTTCTTGAGGAAGGCGCCAGCGACCTGCACCTCCCCTGCTTTTCCCCGCCTACCCTCCGACTGCACGGAGAACTCACCCCGCTGGATGTCCCCCCAATGCAACCCGAGGACACCGAGTACCTCATGAAGTCAATCACCAGCGAGGCAAACCAGCAGAAACTCCAGCAGGACGGAACCGTGGACTTCGGTTTCGCATTCGGCGACAAGGCGCGATTCCGTGTCTCCGCATTCCGGGCACGCGGAAATATCGCCCTGGTCCTGCGAACAATCTCCAACAACCTGCTTACACTCGAGCAAATCGGACTCCCGATGGCGTGTAAGGACATCCTCTTCCGGCCCAGGGGACTTGTCCTCGTCACAGGACCCACCGGCTCGGGAAAGTCCACCACCCTCGCCTCGATGATCGATGTCATCAACCACGAAAGAAGCGACCATATCATCACCATCGAGGACCCCATCGAATTCTACCACACCAGCCGGAAGTGCATCGTCACGCAGCGCGAAGTCCACAACGACGTCCCCTCGTTCGCGGACGCAATCAGGCGAGCCCTCCGACAGGACCCCGACGTCATCCTCGTCGGAGAAATGCGAGACAACGAGACAATCTCCGCCGCAATCACGGCGGCTGAAACCGGCCACCTGGTCTTCGGAACCCTCCATACCACGGGCGCCGCGGAGACAATCGACCGTATCGTCGACTCGTTCCCGACAAACCAGCAGGCTCAGATCCGCACACAGCTCGCGTCGACGCTTATCTGCGTCATCTCGCAGCTGCTGCTGAAACGCATCGACAAGAAGGGGCGCGTCGCCGCATTCGAGGTCATGATCTCCACGCCATCCATCCAGGCCCTTATCCGAGATGGAAAAACCTTCCGTATCACGTCGGATATCCAGACCGGTGCCAAATACGGCATGAATACCCTGGACTCCCACCTGATCCAGCTCTACAACCAGGGGAAGATCTCCTACGGAGACCTGATTACAAAGTGCCGCGACGCCGAAGGAGTCGTCCAGAAGATCCACGACCAGCTCAAGGCAGACAGGAATTCAATGCCTTCTGCCAAGCGCTAATACACACGGAGGCCACCAGATATGGCAAAATTCCAATACACAGCCTACGATGCTGACGGCAAGCTCCGCAAGGGGATTATTGACGCAGACGACGAGTCGTCTGCAATCAAGCAGCTTGAGAGCCAGGCGCTTTCGCTGACCAGCCTTACGACCATTGGCGGCGGCCAGAAGTCCAAGGGGGCGGGTTCAGGCGCGGGTTCGCTCTTCGGCATGCCGAAGATTCCGAAGAAGCACCTCTGCACCGCCACGCGCCAGCTGGCAACGCTTCTTGAGGCAGGTCTGCCCCTTGTCCGCGCCCTGAGGACTCTCCAGCGGCAGGCGAAGGGCAACCAGCCCGCGCTCTTCAAGGTCATGGGCAGCCTGGCAGACTCGGTCGAAGGCGGCTCCACCTTCTCCGAAGCGCTCTCGCTGCATCCGAAGTCCTTCGACAAGCTCTATGTCTCCATGATCCGCGCCGGCGAAGCCTCCGGCGCCATGGAAATCGTCTTGAACCGACTTGCCGAATTCATGGAAAAGGCCCAGCGCATCGCCGGCAAGGTCAAGTCCGCCATGGTCTATCCTATCGCGGTTCTCATCATGGCAATGGGCATCACCGCAGGTCTGATGATCTTCATCATCCCGAAGTTCGGCGCGATGTTCGAGGAAATGCTCCCCGGAGAGTCCCTCCCGGGAATCACCACCTTCGTCATCAACTGCTCATACGCAATGCAGCACCACTTCATGACGGTCTTCCTCTGCTTCATCGGAATCATCATCGTCCTGAAGCTCTTCCTGAAGACGAAGCTGGGCACATACCTATGGGACTTGATGTGTATCAAGATCCCCGCAATCAGCAGCCTCGTCGTCAAGAATATCTGCGCACGATTCGCACGAACCCTGGGAACCCTCATGGGCTCCGGCGTCGCAGTCCTCTCGGCGCTGATGATTGTGCGCGATACCGCCGGCAATGAGATCTTCGCCCGCGCAATCGATACGGTCCACGAGGCGGTCAAGGAAGGCGAGGGAATGACGAAGCCCCTCGAAAAGTCAGGCATCTTCCCGCTGATGCTCTGCTCCATGATCGAAGTCGGCGAGGAAACCGGTGCCCTGCCGGACATGCTCAACCGCGTCGCAGTGGTCTATGAGGAGGAGGTCGACCGCGCGGTCGAGGCACTCACCTCGCTCATCGAACCTCTGATGATTATGTTCCTCGCTGTCATCATCGGTACAATCGTCATCGCTCTCTTCGCACCACTGGTCAAGATGATCGATAAACTCGGCGGCTAGAGATAGCAGGCACTCCGCCAAAATGGGGCGTCGGGAATCATCTGCCCCGACGCCCCTGTTTTTTCGTAGGGATAAAACCAAAAGGCTCTCCTCCAAAAAAAATGAATCTCTGGGACGGCGACCTGCTGACACGCGTGAAAAGGGGCGATATGAAGACGCTCTGCCAACTCGATGCACGCGGATTGACGCCCGCCCCTGGAGAGGACGCAGAGGGCTTCGCAATGCGGCTGGAGGCACTCCAGCAAAGGTTCCAGGAGTTCCAAAGGGATATCGGTTCCTCCTCGGGAATCTCACTCGAAGGACTCAAGGTCGACGCCGCCTCGGAAATCCCACGGGAAAACCGAAGGGAACCCAACCGCCAGACGGAAAGACTATATGGATTCGAATGCGACTGGGTGCCGGGATTCTTCTGCAATCCACGGGCAAGCTGGCTCTTCGGAGGATGCACGTATACATTCCCGCCAACGCTCTTCACGGTCTTCATAATCGGAGAAAGACTCCGCACAAAAAAACGGCATCTCTTCTATGACCGCGACGAAATCCTCGCACACGAGGTGTGCCATGTCGCACGCGCGTCCCTGAATTCAACGGAGTTCGAAGAGCATTTCGCATACCAGACGGCAAGGAGCGCATTCAGACGAAGCTGGGGGGGAATCATGCATACGCAGATGGATTCCTTCGCTTTCATGCTGGCATGCCTCGCCCTGGTGGTATGCCAACTCCTGAATGCGACGTGGCACGCATTGCCCGCATGGACGGGATGGACTGTATTCGCCACCACGGCACTCTTCTTTGTCCTCAGGCATGCAAGGACAAGGCATGTGTTCAAAAAGGCCCTGGAAAACCTGAAGGGAGCCTGCAAGGGGGATGAACGAATGGCAAGAATCCTCGCCTTCCACGCAACAGACAGGGAACTACATCAACTCGCCAAGGCAAAGGACATCAACGCGCTCCTCCAAAAGTTCACCGACCTTAGATGGAAGATCGCCCTCCAAAGAGGGATGAAAGAGTAGGGAGTAGGGAGGAGAATGGAGAGGGTAGTGCGTGGTCACTATGCAGTGGGCTTCCGTTGAGTAGAGAGTAGGGAGAAGAATGGAGAGGGTAGTGCGTGGACACTATGCAGTGGGCTTCCGTTGAGTAGGGAGAAGGGGGGAAGAAGGCCCCGGGAGGCGCGGAAAATCCCTTCATCAGTTTTTTTCCGGAAAATTTCGCCGGCCGGGCTTGCAATCCGCTCTAGTCGGCTTAGAGTAAGCCCCGCGCCGGAAATGGCGCACCTCCTGCGGCTCCCCTTTCGGGAAGCCGTCCCGCTCCTTGGAAACCGGACAGCGCAATGCTGTGTGCGGATCG
>OJAR01000228.1_pt1 | contig 19902 bp, 16 predicted proteins | sample 1589431 | NCBI WGS metagenome assembly OJAR01 (sample SAMN03283242) | human gut metagenome | biome: human-associated habitat; material: feces | host: Homo sapiens | place: Peru | collected 2012 | reverse complement strand
GTTTTGGCGAAATAAACGGCAACAGCACCTATGACGATGTCTATGCCGAACTCGGCGAGCCAATGTACAATAACATAACCCACGGCGATGTTACCTATAAGCGGAAAGACGGATATGTAACTTTCACCTTTGACGATAATATGAACCTCACAAACTTTGTGTACTGCATTGAGGATACGCATTAAAACATAATAAATAAAAAAATCAGCCTGAGCGGTCGCAAGGGTTATCTTTCATTATCTGACATTGGCTACGGCACAGGTGACGGCTTCAAGGGCTGGAATTGTCGTCACGACTGGTATCCGTACTTCGAGGGTTCGACTCGTATGTATTCTGACAAAGACCTCAAGGAGCTTGATGCCGAAAATATAGAATTTCCCGACGGCTCAATGCACACGCTCTACGAAGCCGAACAGTATCAGAGAGTGTTGGAACGGAAAATTCGTGAAACAAAACGTATCCTTGCCGCTCAAGATGAATTTTTCAACAATACATCAAGCGAGTCTATGAAAAAAGCAATCAAAAATAACTTTGACGATTTCTCAATAAAGCTCAAACGGCAAGAAGCTCAAATGAATGCATTTTGTGAGAAAACCGGATTGTTGGTTGATAATGCTCGTGTTCAAAAATACGGTTTTGGCAGGAGTACGGCTCAAAAAGCAGTCAGCTCCGCAAATAAGCATTATAAAACTTGGAGTAGTGAACATAACATAAATAATATCAAAACACTTGCAGAATACTATAAAGTGAAGTATAATGATACTGCAAGATATGAGCTTTTGAAAAAATATGTAAATTCCGTAGATAGAGGTATGTTATCTCCATTGACCGGTTTTGATAAATACGAAGAATATTATAATAGGGTTCAAACTGAACTGATTGGACTAACAACTTCTGCAGACATTGAAATAAAATCTCAAAGCAAACATTTTCTTGAACGTGTATTCGGTACAAAAAACGATCCAAGCCACGAGAATAGAACAAGAAACGGAGTGCCGTTAGATGATATTAAAGATGCTTTGATTAACGGAAAAACAAAATCCACACATAATGGCAACAGTATTTTACACTATACTGATAAGTGCGGTGTAACAGTTAATCCTCACGATGGTAATTTAATACAAGTCAATTTGAAGTAGGTGTTTATATGACTTTCTTTTTGCAGAAAAAAGATTTTGATTTTCTTAAAAAACACATTCCTTATGCATACAAAATGGTAAATAATATAAAAGAAACGGACGATAAGGTCTATTTTGATGTAGACAATGTTAGTGACTTTCAGGATGAGATAACTATGGAAACTGTTGATTCAGGAATGGACAACGATGATACTGTGAATCAAAAGGGTCGTGAAATGTATTTTATATACGATACTATTCTTGAACAAAAAAGAATGGGTTGAATTTGCCTTATATCGCATTTTCTATCAAAAAGGTAAAGTTACACCACAAATTCAATTAAATGCAAATTAAACGAAATTAAAAGGGTTTTAAAGGGGTATTACACATACTCCTTTTACTTTTGCCTACAATTTCATATTTTCAGTTTATAAGCTCCCGATTTTCGGGGGCTTTTAATATTACTCTTGTCGAAGAGCTTAAAACACCGACGCCGCTCGGCGGAGCTTTAAACGCACGGTCTGACAGACCTTTAAATGCCAACACACAATTTCAAAAATTATTACACAGGAGGTAAAAACAATGGAATTAATGGAAATGCTCAAAGCCTTATTTGGCGGCGAAGCACTTACATTTGACCAGTTCGCAGAAAAAGTCAACCAGTCGGCAGATGTCAAGCTCGGCAACCTTGCCAATTCAAACATCGGTTTTGGCGAAATAAACGGCAACAGCACCTATGACGATGTCTATGCCGAACTCGGCGAGCCAATGTACAATAACATAACCCACGGCGATGTTACCTATAAGCGGAAAGACGGATATGTAACTTTCACCTTTGACGATAATATGAACCTCACAAACTTTGTGTACTGCATTGAAGATACGCATTAAAACATAATAAATAAAAAAATCAGCCTGAGCGTCAAGTAACAATGCTCAGACCGGTGTTTATTTCAGAAATAATAAATACTTCTGGTTCGATATTAGTTTTTGTCCACATTTGATACAAAAGGTTAGTGCGAATGGGTCAAATTAGAGATTTATTTGGTTTCAATCGGTTTTAATCTCCACAAATTTTACACAAAACAAATCAGAATGCAAAAAGCTGCTTGAGTTTTCAACATTACGCTGTTTTGGGGAATGGGAAGTATGCCCCTTTTTAAACAATTGCCTTATTTTTTACAAAGATTAAAAGGAGCTGTGAAGTGTACTCAGCCCCTTGTTCTTTTGTGAGGTTATGTTATGAGACTATCTTTTTTTACAGTAGATTCAAAGTATTGTGATTTTTTAAGAAAATTTGATAAATGCGTTCCCTACACAATGGATTATAAATCTACTCGTCCCTTTTTGGGAGTAGTTTTTAGCGTAAATAACAACACATACTATGCACCATTGTCATCACCAAAACCAAAGCATAAAAAATGAAGAACCAAAAAGACTTTATTAAAATTAATCACGGTCAATGGGGAGCAATTAATTTAAACAATATGATACCCATTGTCAGCAGTTGCGCTTCAAAAATTAACATAGATAACCTACAACGTAGTTATGATATAACCGCATATAAAGAGCTTCTTAAAAACCAATTGTCTTGGTGCAATTCAAATAAAGATTACATAATCAACAAGGCAAAAGCTCTATATGATACAGTTGTATCCGGTAACGCTAACAAAAATTTAACTAACCGTTGTTGCAATTTTAAATTACTTGAAAATAAATGTTTAGAGTATCAAAAAGCGCAGAATATAACGTCAACAAAAGATATAACTCATTTTTCATACTTAGAGGTAACACCGGAGCAGGTGAAGGATCTGCAACTCGCAAATATATTCTTTGAAGAAAGAAATTCCGAAAGCGGTAAGAGCATTATTAAGATAAACGCTGCCGATAAAGAAAAAGCAGAGGAAGTTCTCAAACTTCTCCCCACAAATAAACTGAAATAAATCGAGCGGTGGACAATTTGTCCACCGCCTGTTCTTTTTTATGATATTATTTGACAATGTTCACATATATGTGAACGACATTTCTAAACAAAAAATCAAATATTATCAATTTGTTATTGACAATATCTGGACAATATCTGTAAATAGATGTATAATGCACCTGATGGATGCACCTGATGGATAGAAAAATCCATAGCCGGCAAGTCGACTCCCAATCAACCTGCCGACCCATCATAAAGCATAACTGGTGCTTAGTGATGTTATGGCTAAATCAAGTATTATAATACTTGGAATAAGTTGTTTTGTCAATAGTCCTGTATCTGTTTTGCTTCCCGGCTGCGGATACAGGTTTTCTTTTTTCATCTACAAATTGAATACCGTCGAAAAACTGAACTTTACTACGTAATTGCCATATAATAGCTGTGCCGTGACCTCTGCTGTTTTATTAAGCAGCTTCCTAATTTTGTAAACATTAACGGTCAAATCGGTATCTACCGTGACGGTTTTCTTCTCTATTGGCTTACATACACATATCCATACAGCAAGAAAAACTTTAAGGATACCGATACTGTTGAAATTACAGAAGCCTTTCCCGAAAACCTACGGCTTTTCGGTATGGAAGTTAAAAATCAAGCTCGTCAGTAATGTAATAACGCCATTCTCCGTGTATTTTTTTAATTTGAATGTAACCTAATTTCCTAATTAGTAATCGAGCGATTTAAGCAACACAGAAATGCTGTTTAAATCACTCGATTGCTACTGTTGGCGCGCCGGAAGGGACTCGAACCCCCGACCTTCTGATTCGTAGTCAGACACTCTATCCAGCTGAGCTACCGGCGCATATGCGGTTGTTTTCAACCGCAAGTATTATATTACCATAGATTAATTTAAATATCAAGTATTTTTTCTTTAAAATTTAAAAATACTCCAAAATTTATAACCTAAGTGCAGGTGTCCCCCACCTAAAAAGGCAGGGGACATTACAATTAATAAATACACTGTTATCAGTGGTTTCCTCTCGGAACATATGTTGTGTGCAGAAGTTCATGAGCTTTGTGTGCGCCCGGCTTTTCAAAATAATCACTATAAATCATCTTAATAACCGGACTTTCATCACTGCTTCTGAACTCGCAATTTTCATCATAATCATAGAGGGCTTTTGAACGAAGTCCTTTATAATCAACATAATTGCTGACCTTGTCGCTTGCGAACGGCTGGCCTGCGCCGGATACGCAGCCGCCGGGACATGCCATTACCTCTACCATCTGATAGTCGGCCTCGCCGCTCTTGATCTTCTCAATAAGTTTCCTTGCGTTACCGAGTCCCGAAGTTACGGCTACCTTAACTTCTACGCCCGCAACCTCGTACTTAGCTTCTCTTATCTGCTCGGGGCCTCTGACTTCTTTAAATTCAACTGCTTTAAAGTCGCCGTCCAACATTCTTGCGGCAGTACGCAAAGCAGCTTCAAGCACGCCGCCTGTTGCGCCAAAGATTGCAGCGCCTCCCGTAGCTTTATTGAACGGAGCGTCGTAATCTTCATCGTCAAGGTCTGTAAAATCAAGACCCGTGCTCTTAATCATTCTTGCAAGCTCTCTTGTTGTCAAAGCTACATCAACATCATCAAATTCTTTTGAACGAAGCTCTTCACGGGTTACCTCAAATTTCTTTGCGGTACACGGAATTACACTGACAACAAACATCTTTTCGGGATCAATGTTGTACTTTTCTGCATAATAGCTTTTCAAAACCGCTCCAAACATAGCCTGCGGCGATTTGCAGCTTGAAATGTGCGGAAGCATTTCGGGATAATAATGCTCTGCAAACTTAACCCAACCGGGACAGCATGATGTAAACATCGGAAGCGTTTCATGGTTTGTTATTCTCTGAACAAGCTCGTTTGCCTCCTCAAGAATCGTGAGGTCGGCAGTGAAATCCATATTGAAAATCTTGTCAACGCCGAGCCTGCGAATAGCAGAAACCATTTTTCCCTCAACATTTGTGCCGATTGGCATATCAAAGCTTTCACCCAATGTTGCTTTGATTGACGGGGCTGTATAGAATACAACGTACTTTTCGGGATCTGCGATAGCGTCCCAAACCTGATCTACATTGCTCTTTTCATAAAGCGCTCCTACGGGACAGCTTACGATACACTGACCGCAGCCTACGCACGGAGAATCATTGAGGCTTCTGTCAAACGGAGAACCGACATGGACATTGTGGCCGCGGCGGATAGGTCCGATAACCGATACCGACTGCACATTTTTGCAGGCTGCAACACAACGCATACAATTTACGCACTTGTTGTTGTCACGAACTATATACGGCGACTGATCGTCGATTTCATATTTAGGTTCTTCCGACGGGAATCTGTCCTCGTCTACATCATATTCCATAGCAAGCTTCTGAAGCTCACAGTGGTTGTTTCTGATACAGGACAGACATTTTTTGTGGTGAGTTGAAAGCAAAAGCTCAATAGTTGTTCTTCTTGAAGCCCTTACCTTCGGAGTGTTTGTAAGAACCTCCATTCCCTCCTCTGCGGGAATTACGCATGCGGCGGTCAAACCGCGTCTGCCCTTTACCTCAACCATACAGATACGGCATGAACCGATGCAGTTGATGTCCTTGAGATAGCAGAGAGTAGGGATTTCGATTTTTGCAGCCTTTGCAGCCTGCAAAATCGTATATCCTTTCGGCACCGATACCGGAATGCCGTTAATTGTAAGATTTATCATATCCATAATTATCCCTCCTTAATGCACTTCAATAGCCTGGAAGCGGCAGTTGTTCATACATACACCGCACTTGATACACTTGCTCTGATCAATAACGTGCGGAGTTTTAACCTTACCTGTAATTGCACTTACAGGGCAGTTTCTTGCACAAAGCGTACAGCCCTTGCACTTGTCGGGGATAATTTCATACTTCTTGAGAGCCTTACATACTGCGGCAGGACAGGTCTTATCCTGAATATGAGCAATGTATTCATCTCTGAAGTAGTTCATTGTTGAAAGGATCGGGTTAGGAGCGGTCTGTCCGAGAGCGCAGAGAGATGAAACCTGCATATGCTTTGCAAGCTCCTCTATCTTGTCAAGGTCTTCCATAGTACCCTTGCCCTTTGTAATCTTTTCAAGTATCTGGAGAAGTCTGCGTGTACCTACACGGCAGGGCGTGCATTTTCCGCAGCTTTCATCAACAGTGAATTCAAGATAGAACTTGGCGATATCTACCATACAGGTGTCCTCGTCAAGTATAATCATTCCGCCCGAACCCATCATTGAACCGAGTTTGATAAGGCTGTCGTAATCAATCGGAGTGTCGATGTGCTTTGCGGGAATACAGCCGCCCGAAGGTCCGCCTGTCTGCGCTGCCTTGAACTTTTTGCCGTTCGGGATTCCGCCGCCGATTTCTTCAATAATTTCACGGAGCGTTGTACCCATCGGGATTTCAACAAGACCTACGTTTGTGATTTTGCCGCCGAGAGCAAATACCTTTGTACCGGGGCTTGTGGGAGTTCCCATTGAGGTGAACCACTCGCTGCCCTTTAAGATAATCTGTGCAATATTTGCATATGTTTCAACGTTGTTGAGGACTGTCGGCTTACCGAAAAGTCCCTTTACAGCCGGGAACGGAGGACGCGGACGAGGCTCGCCTCGATGTCCCTCGATAGAAGTCATAAGCGCAGTTTCTTCGCCGCATACAAATGCGCCTGCGCCAAGACGAATTTCAATGTCAAAATCGAAGCCGGAGCCGAAAATATCTTTGCCCAAAAAGCCCTTTTCTCTTGCCTGGTCGATTGCTATTTGTAATCTCTGAACTGCGATAGGATACTCGGCTCTAATATATACAAAGCCGTGGTGTGCGCCGATAGCGTAACCTGCGATAGCCATAGCCTCAATAATACACTGCGGATCGCCTTCAAGTATGGAACGGTCCATAAATGCGCCCGGGTCGCCCTCGTCGGCGTTACAACAAACATATTTCACATCGTTTACGCTCGCCTTGGCAAAGGACCATTTTCTGCCGGTCGGGAATCCGCCGCCGCCTCTGCCTCTGAGTCCCGAAGCCGTTATCTCGTTAATTACGTCGTCGGGAGTCATTGATGTAAGCACCTTTGCAAGAGCCTGATAACCGTCAACGGCAATATACTCGTTGATGTCCTCAGGGTCGATTACGCCGCAGTTGCGAAGCGCAATTCTGAGCTGCTTTTTATAGAAATCGGTTTCTGACAGCGAAATAATTGAGCCGTCGGTATGTACGGTTTCTTTGTAAAGAAGATCCTTTACTATGTTGCCGTCTTTGAGATGTTCCTTTACTATTCTTTCTACGCCCTCGGGAGTAGCCTGAGAATAGAATGCACCCTCAGGATATACTATCATAATGGGACCGAGTGAGCAAAGTCCGAAACAGCCTGTTCTTACCACGAGAATTTCGTCCTCAAGTCCGTTATCCTTGAGAGCTTTGTGAAGTGCGTCAAGCACCTTTTTGCTTCCCGAAGAAGTACAGCCTGTACCTCCGCATACAAGCACCTGTTTACGGTAGCCTGTTTCTTTTGCAAGCTTTTCGCCCTCGGATGCAACGATTTCTCTTACCTGAACAACCTTTTCGTGTTCTTTTTTGATTCTGTTGAGTTCTTCAAGCGTCATAATCAGTTGCCCTCCTTGTCGATATAGCTGTCAATGATCTTTTCAACCTGATCGGGTGTGAGTTTTCCGTAAACCTCGTCGTCGATCATCATTACGGGTGCAAGTCCGCACGCACCTACGCAACGGCAGGAATCTATGGAAAACATACCGTCGGGCGTGCACTCGCCGCTTGTTATACCAAGCTTCTTTTCAAGCTCGGCAAGGATTTTGTCTGCGCCTTTTACATAGCACGCAGTACCAAGACAGACGCTGATTCTGTGCTTGCCCTTTGGCGTAAGGCTGAACTGAGAATAAAAGGTTGCAACGCCGTAAACCTCACTGAGAGAAATTCCCAAACCGTCTGCTACCATTTGCTGTACCTCTATCGGCAGATAACCGAAAATTCCCTGAGCCTCCTGCAAAACGGGAAGCAAAGCACCGGGCACGTCCTTGTGCTTTGCGATTACTTCTTTAAGCTTTTCATCCTGAGCAGGCGTGCTCTTGAAAGCAAAAAGAGCTGTCTGTGACATATGAATACCTCCAATTTGTATTTTTTACACATTCGTACCCAATAATTATACAATAATTTTTAAAATAAAACAATATATTTTTTAATAAGATAAATTTTTACTATTTACGCTTGTTAAAATTTTATCAATTTAATTACTTGATTTTACAATTATTCCACTATTTTGATATTATATCCGGAAAATCATTTGTAAAATTGTTGCTAAATTGTCTTTTAATTGTTATGATAATTTTTATGCAATCCTAATAAATGTTTTTTCTAATTCAGAAAATAAAAACAAATAATAATTTTACTGAATATGTATATGATTTCTATACACATTTTCAGGCAAAAAAATACCGGTGCTTTATCATTTTTATATATTTTTCTTATCACTGATACAGTTAAAATATATTTATATTTTACATTTGTATTTTTATTATAAAAATCATTGAATATCTATCATAATTGTGGTATAATATAATATGTATGTTTGTTGTTATGTACTATTTAGCCGGAGGGGACATTTAATGTTAAGGAATTTGAAACCTACTGACAATATATGCGGATTTGACGTAAGACCCGGACATTATGAATTTGACGGTGCTATGCCCGTTAGGGGCGGCGTCAACTTCACTGTAAGTTCGTTTTATGCAACCTCGATTACCCTTTTGCTCTTTAAAGAAAGAGCAAAAGAGCCTTTTGCAAGAATACCTTTCCCCGAATCATACAGAATCGGCAATACATATTCAATGATAGTGTTCGGTCTTGAAATTGATAAATTTGAATACGCTTATTCTGTAGACGGACCGAAAGACGAAAAAAAAGGTTTGATTTTCGATAAAAGCAAATATGTCCTCGATCCATATGCCAAAGCTGTTACGGGTCAGAGCGGCTGGGGCGTAAAGCAAAACAACGAATGTGTTTACAAAGCGCGCGTCGTTTTTAACGACTATGACTGGGGCAATTTTTCCGCTCCGTCACACCCGCTTGAGGAGCTTGTCATTTATGAGCTTCACGTCAGGGGCTTTACAAAGGACAAATCGTCGGGAGTAAACAATCCCGGAACTTTTGCGGGAATAAGAGAGAAAATTCCGTATCTTAAAGAGCTTGGCATTAATGCCGTTGAGCTTATGCCGATCTTTGAGTTTGATGAAATGGGCGCATACCGAAAATTTAACGGCGAACAGCTTTATGACTATTGGGGTTACAACACCGTCTGTTTCTTTGCGCCAAACACAAGCTATGAATCCGACCACGAGCACAATCATGAGGGTACAGAGCTCAAAGAACTTATAAGAGATCTTAAACAAAACGGAATTGAAGTTATACTTGACGTCGTTTTTAACCATACGGCCGAGGGCAACGAAAACGGTCCGTTCTTCAGCTTTAAGGGGCTTGACAACAATATATACTATATGCTGACGCCCGACGGAAAATACTACAATTTCAGCGGATGCGGAAATGTTCTTAACTGCAACCACCCGATAGTAAGGGATTTCATAAAAAGATGCCTCAGATATTGGGTAACCGAATATAAAATTGACGGCTTCAGGTTTGACCTTGCTTCGATCCTCGGACGCAACGAGGACGGCTCTCCTATGGAACAGCCGCCCTTGCTCAAAAGTCTTGCCTTTGACCCGATTCTCGGAAAGGTAAAGCTTATTGCAGAAGCCTGGGACGCAGGCGGACTGTATCAGGTCGGTAGTTTTCCGTCATGGAACAGGTGGGCGGAATGGAACGGCAAATATCGCGACGATCTTCGCCGATTTCTTAAGGGCGACGGCAACCTTGCGTGGCCTGCGTCGCACCGTCTTACCGGCTCTAAAGACTTATATAATCCCGTAAACAGAGGTCAAAGCGCTTCTGTAAACTTTTTGACCTGTCACGACGGGTTTACAATGTATGATATGTATTCATACAACGAAAAACATAATTTTAAAAACGGTTGGAACAATACCGACGGAGCCAATGACAACAACAGCTGGAATTGTGGCTTTGAGGGTGAAACCACCGACGAAAACATAAACTCGCTCCGCATTAAAATGGTTAAAAACGCATTTGCAACGCTTATGTGCAGCCGCGGTGCGGCGCTGTTTCTCGCAGGCGACGAATTTTGCAATACTCAGTTTGGCAACAACAACCCCTACTGTCAGGACAACATAACCTCGTGGCTTGACTGGAGCAGAAAAGAAAAATATATCGATGTGTTTGAATTTTACAAATATATGATTTCATTCCGCAAGCGTTTTTACGTTATTACAAACGACAGGCATGAGGCAACCTGCAGCTTTCCGCCCGAGAGCATACACTCCTGTGTTCCGTGGAACACGGATTTTAACGCCGACACACGAATGATTGCAGTTATGTACGCAGGTGCGTCAAACGCCGATCCTGCACTTGATGAAATCGTGTATTTTGGAATAAACGCATATTGGGGTACAGTCAATGTTGAATTGCCGGCACTTCCTACGGGATATGTATGGAGGTTGTATGTAGATACAGGCAGAAACAGATTTGACGTTATAACGGAGGAGCGCAGGATATATCTGCACGACAGACGAATTACTATGCAGGGCAGGTCGGTAATTGCCGCCGTTGCGGAAAAATTATATTAACGGCAAAATTTTAAGAGGCTGTTGCATTTAGATGCAGAAAGCGTTTTCTTCGCCCCGAAGCTGTACAGAGGCACTGCGGGAAAGCCAAAAAGCACTTAAAAAAGCAAAAATTTAATTACTGTAACCTAATAAAAAGTAAAAGCTATAATCCAAATCACACTTTGTTGCTGATTGTGGATCATAGCTTTTTATTTTGGCTTCTGTTGTTTTGCTTTTCGCTCTGAGCTTAATGCGACAGTAACTTCATATATCAATATCTACGTCAATTTTCAGCGAAAAGTCGGGGTAATGACTTTGTATCTCATTATAAATATGTGAAAACATTTTATCCCTGTCTTTTGAATCATAATCAATTATTATGTCAAAGCAAATCGACTTTTCTTTCAGGTCAACATAAAACCCGTGTATCTGAAGCACATTGTCGTGTGACATAACTATGTGGGAAATATCGGCTCTCATTCTTTTAATTTCATCATTTGTTGTATTCATCGAATAGATGCCGATGCTCGCAAGAATGACTCCGTGCTTATTATACACGTTTCGTGCAATTCGCCTTTCCATTGTATCAATCTCATCCGCAGTCATAATGTCGGGGATTTCAACATTTACCGAGCCGATATAATTATCGGTTCCGTAGCAGTGCAAAATCAGGTCGTATGCGCCGAAAACGCTCTCGTCCTCACATATGGTCTGTTTTATCTCATCAAGAAGCGCACGGTCAATTCGCTTGCCGAGTATCTCGTCAAGCGTGCTTTTCATCAGCTTGTAACCCGGTCTTATAACAAATACGGAGATCACAACACCGAGATAAGCTTCAAGACAGACCCCTGTAAACAAATATATAACTGCCGACAAGAGTACCGATGCGGAAATCACCGCGTCAAACAAAGCGTCGATTCCCGACGCAGTAAGCGTTGCTGAACTGACCTTTTTGCCCTTAGACTTAACAAACAAACCGAGAAATATTTTGACGACAACCGCAGAAGCTACAACTATAAGCGTTGCGGTTGAATAATCGGGCTTGACGGGAGCAAATATCTTTTTTACCGACTCAACAAATGCAGCAAAGCCTGCATATAAGACGATTGCCGCAACCACCATTGCACTTATGTACTCGATTCTGCCGTGACCGAGCGGATGCTCCTTGTCGGGAGTTCTTCCGGCAAGCTTTGTGCCGATTATCGTTATAAGTGACGAAAGAACATCGCTCAGGTTGTTGATTGCGTCAAGCACAATGGCTATTGAATTTGACATCAAGCCCACAAACGACTTAAAAACCACAAGCACAAGGTTTGTGATTATTCCGACAATGCCGGTGCGAACAATCACCTTTTCTCTGCTGAGATGTGAATTTTCGATATTATTCTTATTGTCATTGTCAGCCATTATCATTAAGCCTCACAATAATTATTTTTCATCAAAGAAAGCATAAAAGGCTCTGTAAGCCATATAAACATCGGTTTTTGAGATTATCTCAAACGGTGCGTGCATAGAAAGCACCGGTACGCCGAGGTCAACAACATCAACGTTCATATTTGCAACATATTTGGCAATGGTACCGCCGCCGCCAAGGTCAACCCTGCCAAGCTCGCCGATTTGCCAGAGTATATGATTTTTTTCAAGCAATGAGCGAATTTTTCCCATATATTCAGCCGAAGCGTCCGAGGTATCGTACTTTCCGCCGTGACCCGTGTATTTTGAGATTACAACGCCGTTGTTGATATACGAACTGTTTTTTGCCTCAAAAGCAGAAGCATATGTCGGGTCAAACGCCGCATTTACATCTGCCGACAAACAGGTACTTTTTGAAAGCGCTCTGTAGCCCTCAATTCCGTCCTGATTTGCAAGGTCGTAAATAAAGTAGCGCAAAAAGTCGCTCTGCATACCCGTGTTGCCGTCACTGCCGATTTCTTCTTTGTCGGTAAGATAGGTAACGCAGGTGCTTTCGGGTGTTTCAACATCAAGCGCAGCCATAAGGGCAGGATAAGCGCAAACCTTATCATCATGACCGTAACCGCCGATAAGACTTGCATCAAAGCCTACGTCCTTTGTCTTGAACGACGGAATAAGGCAAAGCTCTGCCGAAAGAAAATCGCTTTCGGTGATACCGTACTTTTTATTAAGAATATTCATTACATTGAGCTTTACAAGGTCTTTTTCATTATCCTCGGTAACATACGGACGTGAGCCGACAAGAACATTGAGGTCTTCGCCCGTAAAGGCCTTTGACATCGGTTTTGTTACCTGTTCCTGAGCAAGATGAGGAAGAATGTCGCTTATACAGAAACAAGATTCGTCGGGAGCGTCGCCCCAGCTTATGTTCAGAACCGTACCGTCAAGCTTTACAATAGTGCCGTGAAGCGAAAGCGGAATAGTAGTCCACTGATATTTTTTGAGTCCGCCGTAGTAATGCGTTTTGAAGAGCGCAAGGTTGTTTGCCTCATAAAGCGGATTCGGCTTTAAATCAATTCGCGGTGAATCAATATGCGCTATTGCAAGTCTTGCGCCGTTTTTAACGCCGTTTTTACCGATAACGGCAAGTGCAAGAGCCTTTCCGCGGTTGTTGTAATACACCTTGTCGCCTGCGCTGTAGCTTGCGTCTGCATCATATTCGGTAAAGCCCGCCTTTTTGGCAAGGTCAATACTGTAACGTACCGCCTCACGCTCAATAGGTGAATTATCAAGAAATTTTTTGTAGCCGACGCAAAATTCGTCCGCTTTTTCAATATCTTCCTCGGAAAGTGATTTTACGCCCTCCGATTCTTTCATCATAATTTGCTCTTTGAGCTGTTCGATTTTTGATTTTTCTTCAGCCATTTTTATTATCGTCCTTTCGCTTTTGATTATTTTATGAATAATATAGTTTTATATACATCTGTTTTGCTTCCTCAACCTTATCAACATAACTGTCGGTTTCGGGATAAGGTATAGTAGAAAGCGTTTTTCCGTCATCACTGTACTCTTCGTTTTCAAGCCAGCTTCCGACAACAAAGCCTGCATTGTATGCGGCTATCGCACATCTTTCGTCCTCATAAACGTCATAGAACAGTTTTAGCAAATAACATCCGTAGTCAATGCAAATCTCGGGATTGAGCAGATCTTGAGTTGTATATTGTCCCTCCGTACCCCGTTTTTCCATAAGCCATTCAAACGATGACGGCATAACCTGCATAATTCCGTAAGCGCCTGCGTTTGATATTGCTTCGGGATCAAATCCGCTTTCAGTACGGATTACCGCATATATAAGAGCAGGATCAAGGTTATAATCCTTTGCCGCCTTATCAACATATTCGCTGTATTTTTGCGGATAATTTACCTTTTGAAGATTCTCGGTGGTGTCCTGCTGATAATTAACAATAAATATCACTGCCGCTCCTGCAAAAATTGCCAGAATTACGGCCCATATTATCACATTCGCCAATGCTTTTTTGCGTCTGTTTGGCTTTTTATACCGCTGTACAGCCATTTGATCACCTCTGCACAAGTGTTTTGATCAGCTTTTCGCTCTCCTTTTTAAGAAAGTCCGTATCGCTGTTGTTTTCAATCACATAGTCGGATTTTTCTCTGAAAAAATCCTCGCTGAGCTGAGCATTCATTCGTTCAAGCACAAATTCCCTTGAAATATTGTCACGCTTGCAAATTCTGTCAAGCCTTATGTCTGTCCGTGCCGTAACGCTCACAACAACATCGCACAACAATTCGGAATTGCTTTCAAAAAGCTGGGGTGCGTCATACACAATCACCGATGCGCCGTTTTCGAGCTCGGCTTTCACCGTTAAAAGCATTTCATACATCACAAATGGGTGTACGACCGAATTAAGAAGCCTTGTGTTTTCTTTTGAAGAGAAGGCTTTTTTTGCAAGGAGCTTTCTGTTTATCGTATGGTCAGAATTAATTATATCGTTTCCGAATACAGCCGCAACAGCCTTTGAGCAAGCGGAAGACTCGCAGTACAGCTTATGTACAATACTGTCGGCGCTGATTACAACCGCTCCGTTTTCCTCGAACAGCTTTGCGACAGTGCTTTTGCCTGCTCCGGTCTGCCCTGTTAAACCTATTATTTTACATTTTTTCAAGGTCAATCACCTCAAAACCTGCCGCTCTTATGAGGCGGTTGTAAACCGCCATACCCACTCCGTCTGTTGACGGCAGGCGGGAATACACCGTCTTTATCTTTCCGCTCTCGTCAATTTTTCTCAATTCGTCAAAAAGATTGTGAGCCTGAGAAATGTAATCGTTTCGTCTGCCCAAAGTGTACGGCTTTACGTTAAGTTCTGGAATATCCTCGTCACAGCACAAAGCCGCAACGCTTTTATCGGCGTGAGCGTTTACATATTTAATATACTCATCATCGGCGCATTTAAGAAGTATCACATTTGCTTTCGGGGCATAGTGTTTATATTTCATTCCGGGACTTGCCGCCTTTTGTCCGTCGTCAAGCTTGTGCAAAACGGCGTTGTCAACCTCAACCTCTCCCAAAACCGATTTCAGCATTTCAACGGTAATTCCGCCGGGCCGAAGCACACGGGGGACTTTCTCCGCAAGGGTAATCACCGTGCTTTCAAGTCCCACACTGCAAGCTCCGCCGTCAAAAATCGCATCTATCCTGCCGTACATATCATTCATAACGTGGTTTGCGGTTGTCGGGCTCGGCGAACCCGACAAATTGGCCGACGGTGCGGCAAGCGGAACATCGGCCGCTTTTATAATTGCCTGAGCCGAAGGGTGGCTCGGAAAACGTATTGCAACCGTATCAAGTCCTGCGGACACTTCGTCCGGAATTATGTCGGACTTTTTCATTATCATTGTAAGAGGTCCGGGCCAAAATGCTTTTGCAAGCTTTTTGGCGCTGTCGGGGATTTCACTCACAAGCCCAAATCGCTTTATGTCGTCAAAATCGGCAATATGCACGATCAGCGGATTGTCCATAGGTCTGCCCTTTGCCGCAAATATTTTTGCAACGGCTCTGCCGTTGAGCGCATTTGCCGCAAGCCCGTAAACCGTTTCTGTCGGGATTCCGACAAGTCCGCCGCTTCTGAGAATTTCGGCGGCTGTATTAATATTTTGGGGAGTATTTGTTAAAAACTGCGTTTCCAAAGCTTTCACCCTGATTACTGCGTCATATTTTCTTTAAGCTTTTCGGCACGGTCGGCGGTAATCAAAGCGTCGATTACCTCATCGAGGTTGCCGTTTAGTATATCTTCCAATTTATAAAGCGTAAGCCCGATGCGATGATCGGTCAGCCTGCCCTGAGGATAGTTATAGGTGCGGATGCGTTCGCTTCTGTCGCCTGTTCCCACCTGAGATTTTCGGTCGGCCGCAATCTCGCTTGCCTGCTTGTCCTGCTTTTCTTTGAGAAGTCGGCTCTTTAGAACCTTCAAAGCTTTATCCTTGTTTTTGTACTGACTGCGCTCGTCCTGACATTCAACCACAGTGCCTGTCGGGATATGCGTAATACGGATAGCCGAGCTTGTTTTGTTTATATGCTGACCGCCTGCACCGCTTGAACGAAAGGTATCAATTTTGAGGTCGTTGGGGTCTATTTCAAGCTCTACGTCCTCGGCCTCGGGAAGCACGGCAACGGTGGTTGTTGAAGTATGCACTCTTCCCTGACTTTCGGTTTCGGGAACACGCTGAACACGGTGAACGCCGCTTTCGTACTTAAAGCGTGAATATGCGCCATCACCCTCTATCATAAAGGAAATTTCCTTATACCCGCCAAGCTCGGTTTCGTTTGCATTAATAACCTCGACCCTGAAATTGTGCTTTTCGGCATACATTGAGTACATTCTGAATAATACTGCGCTGAAAAGAGCCGATTCTTCGCCGCCTGCGCCGCCTCTGATTTCTATGATAACATTTCGTTCGTCATTGGGGTCCTTGGGCAAAAGCAAAACCTTTAGCTGCTCCGACAGCATTTCAATATTCGCTTTTGCTTCGTCGAGTTCAGCCTGAGCAAGCTCTTTTAACTCCTGATCCGATGTTTCGCCGATAATATCGAGGCTTTCCTGTTCCGAAATAAGCGCTTTTTTATAATCACGGTATACAAGCACTATTTCCTCAATAGATTTAATTTCTTTCATTATCTTTTGATATTCATCCGGATTAGCCGCAACCGACGGCTCATACAGTCTTTGAGAAAGCTCGCTGTATCGTTTGTCAAAAATTTCTATCTTTTCAAACATAACTATACCTTGTTTTCTATAATCTTTTTGATGTTTTTCTCTATTTTATTTCTCGGCACCATCACTTCTCTACCGCAGGTTTCGCACTTTATCTTAAAATCCATTCCGACACGCAAAATACTGAAGGTTTTTCCGCCGCAGGGGTGCGGCTTTTTCATTTCTACACGGTCGCCTACGTTTATGTTCAAGCAAAGCACCTCCAAATTAACATTAGATAATATTATACTACAAATTATGCTAAATATCAACTGCGGTATATATAGAAAACGCCCATCCGTTCGGACGGGCGTTTAATTTAGTGTTTAAAGGCTCTTTATTAGCTTTTTAAGGCGTTCTACAGCCTCAACTGTGTTTTCTCTGTCGCCGAAAGAGGTCAGACGGAAGTAGCCTGCACCGTTTTCTCCAAAGCCCTCGCCGGGAGTGCCAACAACGTTTGCCTCCTTGAGGAGCAGGTCAAAGAATTCCCAGCTGCCCATATTGTTCGGGCACTTGAGCCATATATACGGCGAGTTTTTACCGCCTGTATAATATATTCCGAGCTCGTCAAGCGCAGAAGAAATAATTCTTGCATTTTCCTGATAATAAGCGATGTTTTCTTTAATCTGGCGCTGTCCCTCTTCGCTGAAAACAGCTGCGGCGGCGCACTGAACAGGCCATGAAACGCCGTTAAACTTTGTTGCCTGACGGCGATACCATGTTGTGTAAATATTATGACCGTCACGCTCAAGCTCCTTCGGAATAATGGTATAGCCGCAGCGTGTTCCCGTAAAGCCCGCTGTTTTTGAAAGTGAGCAAATCTCTATTGCACACTTTCTTGCACCTTCAACGGCGAATATCGAACGCGGAAGATCCTCGGTTATGAAAGCCTCATATGCACTGTCATAAAGGATAATTGCATCGTTGTCTATTGCATAATCCACCCATTCTTTGAGCTGAGCGTAGGTGTAGGCAGAACCGGTAGGATTGTTTGGTGAACAAAGATAGATTATATCTGCCTTTACACTGCTGTCGGGCATAGCGGCAAATCCGTTTGACTCGTTAGATGAAGCATAAACGATTTTTCTGCCTGCCATAATATTTGAGTCAACATAAACGGGATATACGGGATCTGTAACCAACACCACATTATCCTTGTCAAATATGTCGCCGATATTGCCGCAGTCGGATTTTGCACCGTCGGACACAAATATTTCATCTGCCGAAACCGTAACCCCAAAGCTCTTATAATAGCCTGAAATTGCCTCTCTTAAAAAAGCATATCCCTCATAGTCGGGATAACCCTTGAAAGTTTCCTTGTGGGCAAGATCCTCGGCGCCCTTTTTCATAGCCTCCACCACAATGGGAGCAAGCGGCAGGGTAACGTCGCCGATTCCAAGCTTGATTATCTTTTTGTCGGGATTTGCTTTCGCAAATTCGGCTGTCTTTTTTGCAACGTCTGCAAACAAATAGTTTGGTACCAGGTTGTCAAAATTCTTGTTTATCTTCATACACAAAAGTCCTTTCGTATTTTTTAATAATTATTTTTCAAGCGAAGCTTTGATGAATTCCCTGAAAAGCGGATGGGCACGATTCGGACGCGACTTGAATTCAGGGTGGTACTGAACGCCTACAAAAAATCTGTTGTCGGGGATTTCAACAGCCTCTACCAACAGTCCGTTCGGTGAAGTACCCGTTATCTTCATACCTGCGTTTTCAATTTCTTCTCTGTAATCGTTGTTGAATTCATAGCGATGACGGTGGCGTTCGGAAATTTCCTTTTTACCGTAAGCCTTTGACATCATTGAACCGTCTTTTATAACACAAGGATATGCACCAAGGCGCATTGTTCCGCCCATATCTTCAACACCGAGCTGTTCGGGCATAAGGTCAATAACATTGTGTTTTCCGTCGGGTGTAAACTCACCGCTGTTTGCGTCCTCGTAACCGAGAACGTGCCTTGCGTATTCAATTACCGCAGTCTGCATACCAAGACAAATTCCGAGGTACGGAATGTTGTGTTCTCTTGCGTATTTTGCCGCCATAACCTTGCCTTCGATTCCTCTGTTGCCAAAGCCGCCGGGAACAAGAATACCGTCAACATCGCCCAAAAGCTCGTCAGCCTTATACTTTGTGATAAGCTCGCAATCAACCCACTTTATATCAACATCGGCTGAATTTTCAAAGCCTGCGTGACGCAGAGCCTCCGCAACCGAAAGATATGCGTCGTGAAGCGCAACATATTTTCCGCAAAGTGCAATAGTACATTTTTTGGTGCGATTGTTGATGCGTTCAAGCATTTCTTTCCAGTCGGAAAGGTCGGGAGTTTTATCAACGGCAATGTTCAGCTCACGGCATACAACATTTGAAAAGTTGCTTTCCTCAAGCATAAGAGGAGCCTGATAAAGCGTAGGAAGTGTGATGTTTTCAATTACGCAGTCGGGCTTAACGTTGCAGAAAAGCGCAATTTTTTCAAATATGCTCTTTTCAAGCGGTTCATCGCACCTGAGCACGATAATGTCGGGATTGATTCCGAGCGAACGAAGCTCCTTTACGGAATGTTGAGTAGGCTTTGACTTGTGCTCCTCACTGCCCTTGATATACGGAACAAGAGTAACGTGGATAAAGATACTGTTTTCCCTGCCTACTTCAAGGGAGACCTGACGAATAGCTTCCAAAAACGGCTGGCTCTCAATATCACCGACGGTACCGCCTATTTCTGTAATTACAACGTCGGCATTTGTCTTTTCGCCTACGTTATATATAAATGATTTTATCTCGTTTGTTATGTGCGGAATAACCTGAACAGTCTTTCCGAGGTAATCGCCGTGGCGTTCCTTTTCAAGTACGTTTGAATAAACCTTGCCTGTTGTAAGGTTAGAATATTTGTTAAGGTCCTCATCAATAAAACGCTCATAGTGGCCGAGGT
>OJAR01000218.1_pt1 | contig 20210 bp, 19 predicted proteins | sample 1589431 | NCBI WGS metagenome assembly OJAR01 (sample SAMN03283242) | human gut metagenome | biome: human-associated habitat; material: feces | host: Homo sapiens | place: Peru | collected 2012 | reverse complement strand
ATTTTTGAAATTGGCTAAGAAAACCAATGCCGCTCCGTCCGACCTATCTCAACAAAAAAAGTGGTCAGGAAAGAATCCTTGACCACTTATCGTCAAATAAACAAAGTTGACTTTAGAAGAGGTAGGCGACACCGATGTTGAACTGGCTCCTGTGACGGGTTATGTCGCCGTCACCGGTGTAACGGTTCACGAGACCGTAGTCATAGCCGACATTGAAGCGTACCATGTCGAAGAACTCGACCGCCACACCGCCGCCGAGCATGACATCGAAACGTCCGTAGTGATAGTCGTCACCATAGTTGTTGATCTTGGTGTCCTTTGAGAAACCGGCGATGGATCCCTTCAACTTGGTGTCGGAAGCAATACCATAAGCCAGCGAAGGACCGGCGTAGATCCTGCCGACAATGCCGTCTGCGAAGGTAAGGCCCGCATTGAACATCACAGGGATGGAAAGATAGTGTTCTGTCACATCCGCCTTAGTATCAAGAATTCCGCCAAAACTATTCGCATCACTCTTGGTAGCAAGACCATAGTACAGTCCCGGAGCCACGCCAAAAGAACCGGCAAGGTTAATGTTATAGGATCCGCCTACATAGAAGCCGCTCAGATTAGTGGTCTTGGTCGTGCTGCCGGACTTTACCTTGTCCGTAGAGTTAAGGTAGCCGATGCCGAGTGATGGCTGCGCGATGGCAGCGGTTCCTATAAGCATCATGGATGCCGCAAGGATAAATGAAAATACTTTCTTCATAATTAAAATGAATATTAATTGTTCAACTTTCAAACAGTGGCAAAGATATCAAAAATTAATCCATTATTCCAAAATATCACTGAAATACAACCATGCGGTTAATTATTTCATCCAAAAGATAACCTCCAAAATATCTTTTGGGAACATTGATGAAGCTTCACCGACCGGCAAAAAAGTCCGCGAAGAACTTGGCGTAGGAGTGCCATGTGTTACGGGCGATGAAGTCACGGAGAACTCCAGGATTGACGCTCCGGTCTGACTTCAGGATCTCGATCATCTCGGCCTCTGAACCATAGACAAAACAAACATTCTCCCTGGAGAGATCAGCGAACGCCCCTACCGCCGGCCCTACCGGATTTCCTCCCATTGCCAGAGTGTCCATCAGCACACCCGAACTTGACACACTGCCTGGCAGATACGGAAACAACACAAACTTGCTGGAACTGACCAAAGATGCAAGTTCATCAAAGTCAGCGGCTCTGTTCTCGAAAATAATCTTCGAGCGAAGAGACTCAGAACCATTGGAATAAGAGCCGACAAACTCGGCGGAATCGCACTCGGCCACAGCCTTTTCGATGTCTTTTGCCATTCCTGGATCCTTGCACCGGCCGACTATGCGGACATTAAGCCCGGCTACCCTCACGGCCGGACTGGAAATAAACTCCAGCACTCCTTTGTACGGAAGGATATTTCCCCAGATCAAAATCTCATCAGACCTGCCGGAACGTCTTGTTTTCAAGGAAGGCGCAAAGCCATCATCAGCCTCGGCGACAACAGAACCATCATCACCGGCGACTGCGACCGGATGGCAGACATAACGCACCTTGTCAGGCGAGCCGCCATATTCAGAAATCAAAGCCCTCGCGAACGCGGCGGTCTCTCCGGAATGCGAGACGACAAGGCACGACTGAAGCAACTGGACCTTCGTCAGCGACCTCGACATCCAATTCTCCCCCTTGTGCGGACGAGGGTTATGGAATATGAATACGATCTCTTTGTGCCTCAACCTCATTATCAAAAAACTAAGCCGTACCATCAAGTACTGCGCGAAAGCCAGTTTGTGGAAAGCTATCGTCTCCACGAAACTGAGCAGGAATATGTCTGCCTTGAACGAATGTTTCAGCAACGCCCACCCCTGCGTCAGGTATGGCTCGTTGTCCGCGTCAAGCACATCGAAATACTCAGCCAGATTCTCCTTCAAAAAGACGAAGTAGCGGTTCGGATAGCCGTTTTTCCTGTTAGCCGACGGCGACACGTAAATCTTCTTTCTCATAACCTACCTCTTCAGCAATTTTTTCAATGAATATGTCAGGTCCGCCACCAGAAACTGCCACGCCGGAGTCCCGATGTAGGTCCTATAGTAGTACTTCTCGCTCTGATACTTGAGTTCCCGCACCCTGACCTTGTCGTAGTACTTCCTCGTGGTCGCCCCATGTTCATGAACGACCGAGACTTCAGGGTAGTAGTAAACACCCTTTCCTATCCTCTTAAGCCTTTCGGACAGAATCATTTCCTCCGCATAGAGAAAGGTCTTCGGATCCATTTTCCCGCAAGCGGAATAATCTTCGGCCTTGACCATGAAGAAAGATCCTGAAATCCTGTAATGAAAGCCTTCCTTAGCAGTCTGTGAATATTCCTCCCAAAACGGTCTTCTTGATTTGGATGAAAACAGACTCCTCCAATAAAGAGCCACATGCCTGTCCCAGAAGCTGATGAAAGGTTCCGGACTCTGGAGCCGCCCGTCCAGTCCGACAACCTTTGGGCCGAGAGCCCCGGCCTCCTCCAGAGACCTCAACCTGGCCGCCATCCTTTCGACAACATCAGGTTCTACAAGACGTATGTCATTGTTGGCAAACAAAAAAACATCAGGAGCAAACTGATTACGAGCCACTTCCGCCCCAAGATTATTGCCTTTGGCAAAGCCAAGATTCTCTTCGGACGGCACCACGAAGACATACTGGTCCGCCCCCTTGAACGCCTCCAGCAGACGGCCCCTGCTTAGTTCCGTGCTACCGTTGTCCACAATCACCACAGCATAGTCCGACCGGATCTTCGCAAGTTCAGTCCTCACGAACTCTATCGTCTTCTCCTCACTGTGATAATTAATAACTATAACGCCTATCATTTTGTCAAAACATCATATACACGCATTATCTCACTGCCGTATTCCTCTTCAGAATAACGGGCCACCGCATCTTTCTGGGCCTTGCGGACAACGTCAAGCGGCAGAGCCGACGCCAGCATATTCATAAGTCCCGAGCATTCCTCAACCGTGTCAAAAAAGAAACCGTTTCGCCTGTCAGTGATTATCTCCAAAGTGCCTCCAGACCTTCTGGCAATCACCGGACAGCCGTAGAACATCGCCTCAATGGTCACACGCCCCAACCCCTCGAACTCAGAACACATGAGATAGGCTGTAGCTTTGGACATAAGAGACCTGATGTCAGCCACATAGCCCCTAAACTCGACATTGTTTTCCACACCGGCCTCTTTCGCCACCTCCATCAGGCCGGCCTTTATCTCTTCACGACAGTTTCCCGTGAAGACCAGCGAATACCCTTTGGCCGCCAAACCGGATCCGCCGAATGCCTTGATGGCTGTTTCCGGACGTTTCACTGCCCCCATCTCACCGGCACAGAAAAGGAAATACTTTTCTTTTTCTGTATCGAGGACGACATCATTCTTAGAACGCACAGCATCAGGGAAGCAGTATGCCGACAGACAGTCCTTTAGTCCAAGATGCTCCCGCAAACCGTTGGAAATCAAAATGACAGCATCAGAGCGGCGAAGTTCCCGGTTCCACCTTCCGAATCCTCGGAAAGGTCTGGCGTTCAAGCCCAGGTCAAAATATTCACGAATATGCCAGACATGCCTCGCGCCAAGTTTTTCCGCCAAGGCCAGCCCGATGTCGATGACACCCGAGTTGCTGTGGACAATGCTGACGTTTCTGCCAGCAAGAAGTCTGGACACATCCTTGACACACTTGTGGTTGATCCAGGTGTTCGTCACAAGGTGAGGAAGAAAACGCAATGTCCTTTTCAAGACTCCCCCTTTGTATGTCAAGCGCCTGAATGAATGAACAATGCACTCGTAGCCTTTGGATCGGAAAAAGTCGGCCACAGGTCCCTCCGACCTCAACAGAATGACCGGAATGACACATTCCTTGACCGACCTGATGAGATTGTCGAGCGACCAGGAAGACCCCCCGACAACATTATCCTCATGGTTCACATACAGAACCGTTATCTTGCCGTTCTTTGTCATGACATTGATGCTTTCAAGAAATCAACAGCCTCCTGCCTTAACCCGTCCAAGGCCATACCTATCTTATCATTGTCTAGAGGCAAGTCGATGGAATACATGTCCGAACCGTCAGAAAGCCGGTTCTCAAGCCCCATCTTTCGAAGCAATGACTCCACACGAAGATTCCTTGTACCAGGTTCTACGACCGATAGGAACTTTTTTCTGAATATGATCGAAAAAGCCGTTCCGTGAAATGATGATGTGACAACATGGGACGCTCCTGCGAAATACGACACAAACTCCTCCGGTCCAGCCCATTGCACCATATTCTTATACGGTCGGTACAATGCATTCTTGGAAAGTATCACGAGCCGTAGTCCTTTTGCTCCAGCGATCGCGCCGGCGGTCTTTATCACCAATTCATCACAAAGCATCGGATAAGCCAAGACATATCCCCCATCCTTGGCGGGGCCGGCCAATGCCTTCCATTCCCGTTCGCCCAGCATCAAGGTCGGATCCTGAATACACTTGACCGGAACCGATGTCATACCGCTGATCAATTCCTTCAAAGAATCCTCCCTGACGCTTATCGCATGAAATCCAGACAGGCATTTCGCGGCATATTCCATGTCCGAGAAAGACAGGACGTTGGCGCTGGCAGCCCAAGCGACTTTTCTAGCCTTGGTAGTAAAATCTCCCCAATATATCTTGTCAAATCCGCCAGTGATCATTTCATTCCAGATCTGATCGCTGCCGAACAGCAACACATCAAAACTGTCAAACGGATCTTTTGACAACACCAGACATTCTTTCATGAAATGTCTGAACCGGCTATTCCTCATCGCCCTGGAGAAGGCTCTTGGCAAAGTCTTCAGCAAGTCTATCTTGAAGTTCCAGGCAGCGTAGCCTTCCTCTACTGACTTATTGCGATAGTCAACCACACAGACATCATGTCCCATCGAGCGCAAGAACTCCTGCGTGGCGTAAGTCTGCAACATCGCCCCGTAGTTGCACGCATAGTGAAATGTCAGGATTCCTATTCTCATAGCTACCAGTCACATCTAATGTGATTGCCCTCATTGCATGGAATAATGGCTCCATTGATTGACCTTGACGCGTCAGAGATCAAAAACACGACCGTCTCGGCAATCTCTTCCGGAAGCAGCACACGTCCGCCCGAAGTTCCCGGTCTAAAAAGATTTCCGTTCCTGTCAACACCAGTCATGTCCGAAACCGTCACCCCGGGAGCGACCGCATTGACCCGAACGCCATCCTTCAACGCTCTGCGCGCAAGTCCCTGAGTAAGACTGCAAACCGCCGCCTTGGTGAGGCCATAGGGTTGGTCGTCGCAGTACAGTCCCCTTTCAGATGTCACGAATATTATGCTTCCTCCTGAATTACCGGTAGCCTTGAAATTATTCAGAAATGCCTTCGACAAAAAGTATGGTCCCTTCAGGTTGGTTCCGAACTGAGCGTCAAATCCTTCCAATGTCACATCGTAGATGCTTCCCTCATGCAAGGATATTCCAGCATTGTTGACAAGGACATCAATCCGTCCTCCAAGTTTCCGGGAACACTCTTGGACAAACGAAGGAATATGCTCGTAATCTGTCACATCGAAAACAGAATAAAGGCAATCGCCCAATTCCGAGGCTGCCTTTTCAAGGGTTTGTGAAGATCTCCCGCAGATGAGCACTTCCGCTCCCTCGGCGACACACTTCTTAGCTATCGCGAAACCCAAACCTCTTCCACCACCCGTTATCAGGATCTTTTTCCCTTTCAATATGTTAGAAGGTTCCACCATTCCAACATCGACCTTGACATTCACTTTCGGAATGCCTTTGAATATATAGTCAATCGCTCTCGTCAAAGTCTTTCCCATAATCTATTTTCCTATCAATTTATTAATACGGTTGATGGAATCCTTCCCGAACACACTCTTGATCAAATCCTTGGCCTTATCCTTCGCATCCGGTCCAACGGCATTGCTGAACATTTCCAAAGCCCGGCTCTCGTCCTCACTGTCCGTGAAAACCTCCAGCACCATGGAACGGGACAACGAAGGCGAGACAAATCTCTCCGAAACACTATTGAACTCTTCCGCATTTGATGCGGAAAGATATTCAAGGCCAAGATCCTGGGCATAATGAGAGACCAACTCATGGGATTTATTCCCATAATGACCACTGGCGGCGATGTATGCGTCGGCATCGTCCCCCCACATCGAAGCCGGATGGCTGTAGTTTCTGAATTCGGTTCCTTTGCCGTTGTTTATCAGCAAGATTCTGATGTTCTTTCCTATGTGTCTGTTACCTAATGAGTTCATGTCATAAAAGAATGCGAGATCACCGAAAACACCGAAATGCAAAATTTCAGGAGAGGCCAAAGATGAACCCACCAACGAGGACAATCCGCCGTCTATTCCGAATCCGCCGACATTGGAAAACACTTTTACTGATGGATCTTGTCTGAAAAAATTCCAGCTTCTTAACGAGTTGAGTATGCCAAGATGAAGCACTGCCCTGGAAGGCAGCGCGCCGGAAAGACGCCTTGCGACCCAAAGATTGGAGAAAGGCAGTTCCGGAACAGATGAGAGCACTGCCTCATATTCCTTTTCTATTCCAGTCATTTTCATGGATGGAGCAGACGGTGCCTTCATGTCTGAATAACTCCGGAAAAAGAACTTCTCGGACATATTGAAAACCTTGGTCAGACTTCCGAAAGCATCCTTTGGTTCCCCATCCCGGCTGACGCGCCACACAGCTTTTGGTTTCAATGATTTCCATGTGTAGTAATCACCCGAGACCTCTCCGATGTGAATCAGCAGGTCAGGCCTGAGAAGTGAAGTATGGATGTACTTCTGTGAGAAAACAGCCGCCGCCCTCGCAGCGAACCGTCCTGAATAATTCGATGTCAGATCACAAAAAGCGACCGCGTCATATCTGTCACAAAAATCCTCCAAGGCCTTCTGTTCATCCTCTTTCCATGGAAGATGAGATCCGATGAAGACACAGACGTTACACTCTGGGACTGTCGGTAATTTGTCGTCATATTCATAATAATCAATTTTGGGAACGTCCGGCAACTCCATGACTGAGAAATCCGTGGAGATTCTTGTCTCCACATCAAGATGCACCGGTCCCCCCCCGCCGGCCCGAAGCGCGATCATCGCCTTGTTCACTGTCAGAACACATAGCCTTTCATCCTCACAGTCATGGACAAAAGGAAGGAAGGCTGAATAAACCGAGACATCCTTCTGAATCCTGGAACGATCGATTATCTGTGGATTGAGATTTCCGATTTTCGAACGTCCGGCCATGGACGTGACCGCAAGCACAGGTAGTTTCCGGTAATATGCTTCAGTCATTCCTGGAATATAGTTTCGTGACGCCGTGGCTCCAGTGCAGGTTATCACCACCGGCTCTCCACTTTCCTCCGCCAAGCCGCAGGCCATGTACGCCGCAGAGCGCTCGTCCGCCGCTGAATACATTTGGAAGAAAGGATCGCTCTGCAGACTGGCCACAAACGTGATGTTCGTGGTTCCAGGGGAAGCGATGACTTTTCTTATTCCGTTCCACTTTAGAAGACTAATCAGAATCAGAACGTTTTTTTCGACTGTATAATGTGTGTTCATGACAATACTTTTATCTTGCTGATATTCTTGATTTTTCTGATGACAAAAGCCTTTTCTCCATCGGTCAGTCCTGTGAAATACACCGTCACAGCCACACTGCAAACGCTGACAAGGCTGACAATCAGGACTCTCCAGACAGACGGAGACATTCCGCACACCAAAATTGAAGGAACAGCGGCCGAAAGCAGTGTGACTGGGATTATCCTCATGAAAACCTCCTTGACAAACAAAGACTTCGGCATGCCAATATGTCCGGACACAATAACCAGACGGACAAAAATCAGGACAAAATACACCAGAAAATAAATGTAGAAGGCTGTCTGTGGCTCACATCCCAACTTGAACGCCACCAGAGACAAAGGAAAGACCAGACCTCCGACAATAGTGACCCAAGTCTGATACCGGCCAACATTACCTGTTGCATTGACTGCAGCTAAAAAAGTGTGACCAAGCGTGTTGCATAAGGCGGTAGCCAATGACAACCGGACGAATACAACTGAATATTCAGGGACATTCTTTAGCCAGAGACGAAGGATGGCGGGGGTTTCCAGCACCAGCGGCAGAACGAGAATCCAAAGAAGGAAGTAAGAATATTTTGCCCCTCTGCAAACCAGATGGTACATATACTCATAGTTTCCTGCAGCGTAGGATTTCATTATCTGCGGATTTATCGCCGTGATGAAGTTCGTGACGAACCTGTTCACTGATGTCTCAACCTTGGACATGACCTCCCTGGCAGCATTGAGCGAGACTCCGAAAAAAACATTCAGCAACTGGTTCACACCTTGAGTGTTAAGCATATAAGCTCCATTTCCGAGGAAACTCCATCCGGCGAAGGAAAGCATCTGGCGGAATATTCTCTTGTTCCATCTTAGTTTGTGTCCGCACTCGCCAAAACGTCTGCAGTACGCAGCATAAGTGAACCTCACAACAACGGCAGAAAGGAACATCAGCACCGAAAAATATTTCAGACGATCAAACGTACTGTGCATTATAAGAAGAGCCACGGTAAGATTCAAGACTCCTTCAAGAATGCTGATGTAGGCGTATGCGCTCATCTTCTCATGCGCGATGATAGTTGCGTTGTAGGGCACGGACAACAAGTTGACCAAGAATGTAAGCAATGAGAACTGGAACACCCATCTGGCAGCTTCTACACGTTCTGGAGGCAAGTTCATCACGTTTCCGACATACCAGACCCCAGATGGCTCGGCGATCACAAATACCACAGCGGCCAGAAGCAGGATCACGATGATGGACATCGAAAAGACTTCCCGGAGTCTTGCAACATCATTCTTACCAAGCTCCACTGTCAGAAAACGGCTTATGGCCGAGGCCAACGAGCCGGACAGAAGTGAGCACATAGAGACGATTCCTCCCACGGCTCCGTATATGCCGAAGTCAGTCTCTCCCAATGCGTTAAGAACCACCCTGGAAGTGTAGAGCCCGATCGCCATCAGCAGGAACATGCGGAAGTACAGCGCAAGGGTATTCTTGGCTATCCTCTTGCTGTTCTCCGAAATCTGCCCTGTCTGCCGGTCACCCATATTCAAAGATCTACTTCAGGAATATATTCAATGTCCTATTTCAGCGGATTAAGGTCGCTCTTGTACCATTCCATAAACCGAGAAATTCCTTCGTGAAGGCTCGTGCTTGGCTTGTAGCCGAGTTCAGTCTCAAGCTTGGTGGTGTCGGCGTTGGTCTGATAGACATCACCGGCCTGCATCGGTAGGAATATTTTCTGAGCCGGCTTGCCGTAGGCCCGCTCGATCTCGCTGATGAAATCCATCAGTCTGACAGGGTGGGAACAGCCGATGTTATACACTTTCGCCGGGACTCCGTGGGCGCATTCCTCAGCCTTCGGGGCATGGTCAATCACACGGATCGTTCCTTCCACGATGTCATCCACATAGGTGAAATCACGGATCATGTCTCCGTTGTTGAACACCTTGATAGGTTCACCTTTGGCTATGGCCGAAGCGAAAAGCATCGGGGACATGTCCGGACGGCCCCACGGGCCATAGACGGTGAAAAAGCGAAGCCCGGTTGAAGCGAATCCGTAAAGTTTTGAATATGAATGGGCCATCAGCTCGTTAGCCTTCTTGGTGGCCCCATAGAGGCTCACAGGGCAGTCAGCCTTGTCATCCTCCGAGAACGGCACCTTCTCGTTGAGCCCGTAGATCGAGCTTGATGAGGCATAGACCAGATGCCCCACACCGAAGTTGCGGCATGCCTCAAGAATATTCAGGAATCCGTGCAGGTTGCTCTCAAGATAGACGTAAGGGTTTGTGATTGAATATCTCACCCCTGCCTGGGCGGCCAGATTCACGACCCTGTCGAATTTTTCATTCTCAAAGAGTGAGTCCAATGCGGCCTTGTCGCAGATTGACATTTTCACGAAACGGCAGTTCGGGGACTTTGCGCTCACGGCCACGGAACCGCCCTCGAAAGGCCCGTCGAAGCCGTTCTCCTTAAGCCTTCCGTACTTAAGACGTACATCATAATAGTCATTGATGTTGTCCAGTCCGACAACTTCGTCACCTCTTTCCGCAAGCCTGGCCATCAGCCTTGAGCCGATGAATCCGGCTGCGCCTGTCACTAGTATCTTCATAACAACTATAATTATTTGTAAATCATTCAACAAAGGCCGGCACAACCACACGGTCATGCCAAATGCCCTCAAAATTACGAAGATACAAAAAATTAACGAGATTTCGTGAAGTTTTGGCCAGAATAATGCCCCAACGCACAGACTGCCATCATTTGTGATAGACCCAGTCAGGGTAGCCGATCTTGGATTCCAAGGACGCGATGTCGGAGGCGCGCCTGCTGATGTAGGAGGACGGTTTGCCGGCGTTACGTTTCTGCGGATTAGGAAGGCAGGCGGCGATCAGGCAGGATTGGCGGCGTGTCAGCTTGGCGGCGGAAGTTCCGAAATGATGCTCCGCGGCAGCCTCGACCCCGAATATTCCCTTGCCCATCTCGGCGACATTCAGGTAAACCTCCATAATTCTTTCCTTGCTCCAAAGGAACTCGATCAGAACCGTGAAATAAGCCTCGAAGCCTTTGCGCACCATCGACCTGTGCGGAAGCAGGAACACATTCTTCGCCGTCTGCTGGGAGATAGTGCTTCCACCCCGGCGGCGCTTGCCGCTTTCATATTCCTTCTGCGCCTGCTTTATCGCCTTCCAGTCGAAGCCGTTGTGTTTGTCAAAGAGATTGTCCTCGCTGGCGATCACGGCGCGGGCCATCTCGGGAGAGATCCTCTTGTACGGCACCCAAGTCTTATGAATATGATAGTTCTTGTCTCCGCGGTACTCTATCGTCCTTTGGATCATCAGAGGGGTGACATAGACCGGACACCACCTAAGGATAAGCGCCCACAGGAAAGTCAGCACGAAGAATGCCAACGGCAGCTTGATCAGAAGCAGCCTTGACAATCGTCCCAACAATGTTCGGTTCTTACTCATATTCAGTCAGTTTCAGTCTAAACTTCAGACTTCGGCCTCCATTCGGGAAAACCTTGTCTTCCTCCTGCGAGAATCCCAGCTTACGATAGACATCCCCGTCTGACCAGGACGCGTCGGCGTAACTCATCACATCGTCCGGCCTCACGTCCCCGATGAACGCCTTCAGGAGCTTGCCCATCCCGCCGTCCACGCCGATTCCTTCCAGAGAGGCATAGCGGACCCATTCACAGGAACGGATGTCTCGCTCCCCCTTCCGCCATATTCTCGGAGCGGAGAAGCCGGCGACGGCGACCAATGTGCCTAAAGGAATATCCTCGCCTCGTGTGACGTACAGGCCGTAGAGGTGGCGGCATCTGGTGTAGCCCAAACGGTGAAAGGATTGAAGGAACGGTTCGGCGACCGTCCTGTCAATCCTTCGCGCCTCGCAGTTGCGGGCGTATATCCGTTTCAGGCCGTCCAATGGTTATTTCAGCCCCTCAAGGCAAGCCTTGACATTGGCCTCGATGGCTTCGGCGGAATATTCAGTCTTCTCGAACTTGTCGCCGGTGATGTGCTCGTAGAGTTCGATGTAACGGTCCGAGATCCCGGCCACAACCTCAGAAGTCATCTCCGGAACCTTCTGTCCTTCCTGTCCCTGAAAACCGTTGGCCATCAGCCACTCACGGACAAACTCCTTGGAAAGCTGCTTCTGATGCTCACCTCTGGCAAGCCTCTCCTCGTAACCATCGGCGTAGAAATAACGTGAGGAGTCCGGAGTGTGCACCTCGTCCATCAGATAGATCTGACCGTCCTTCTTGCCGAACTCGTACTTGGTGTCCACCAGAATCAGTCCGTGCTGTGCCGCTATCTCGCATCCACGCTTGTAGATGGCCCTTGTGTAAGCCTCAAGCTTCTCGTAGTCCTCTCGTCCGACAAGTCCCTGGGCGATGATCTCCTCCTTGGAGATGTCCTCGTCGTGTCCCTCGGCGGCCTTTGAGGTCGGGGTCACAAGCGGCTCAGGAAACTTCTGGTTCTCTACCATCCCGTCCGGCATCGCCACACCGCAGATCGTCCTCTTTCCAGCCTTGTACTCCCTCCAGGCATGTCCGGCGAGGTAGCCGCGGATGACCATCTCAACCTTGAAAGGCTCACACTTGTGGCCGATGGTGACAGCCGGATCCGGCACGGCCACCTTCCAGTTCGGAAGGATGTCGGCCGTGGCGTCCAGAAATTTGGCCGCTATGCGGTTCAGCACCTGTCCCTTGTAGGGAACCCCTTCCGGCAGGACCACATCAAACGCTGAGATCCTGTCCGTGACAACCATAACGAGATACTTTCCGTCAATGTCATAGACATCACGTACCTTACCGACATACTTTCCAACCTGTCCCGGCAAGTTGAAATCGGTTTTAACAATCGCTTTCATATCAATTGAATTAAGTTCGACTTACTACCAACGTGTCCTGAATAAGCGAAGGCACACGCCTCGCCTTTCCAAACCGCAAATTTAACTATTCTTCTTCAGAATCTCATCCACCACGGGGGCTATCTTTTCATATTCATAGCCTCTTGTCAACCCGAATTTGATCAGTTTGAACTTCTCCTGCGGATCTCCCTTCAGCGCACGGTACTTTGCCTCAAGCACCGAGACCATCCTGCTGTCGGCCTCATCGGGATCAACCTCCTTCAAAGCCTCCGAGACCACGGCCTTGGATATTCCTTTGGCTGTGAGCGCGAAAGAGATCTTCACAGGACCCCAACCCGACAGGCGGGCCTTCTCCCTCGCGAACGCGGCGGCATATCTCGAATCATCGACAAAACGATCCTCGACAAGCGACTCGACCAATCTCTCCGCGGCGTCCTTGTCCCCCTCCAAAGCGGTCAAAGCCTTTTTGAATATGTCCGAGCGGCAATATTCCCTCTTCGCACATTGAGCCTGAAGCCTGTCCAGCATTTTCGCGAAATCATCCATATTCCTAAAAATCAAATCCAAGGCTCAGGTACAGCCCCACTTTGTGCGTGTAGCTTGACCAGTGCACATTAAGGCTCAACGGTCCCACGATCGAGTTGTAGGTGTACTGAAGGCCACAGCCCAGATATCCGGCCACATCCTCGTCCAAATTCTTGAAAGCGGAAATCTCGTCGCAGGACAAGGCAAAGTTGGCGATCGCCGACAGGTAGTTGTTCTTGAACAGCTTCCATCGCCAGTCAGCCCTGGCCACACCGAGAATCTTCTGCATGGCCGCGGCATTGTTGATTCCGATGAACGGGATCTGCTGGTCTAGATACCGGCCGGCCATGCTGCCGCCGATCGTGTTGGTGAAAGGCACCGGAACTTCGTCGCCGAGCAGGTAACGGATGTTCAAAGACGGGATAAACGCGAACCTGTCACCGCCCACAACCTGTTTGGCATCCAATGTCAAAGCATGGAAGTTATTGAATTTCTGCGGCCCGCCACCGAAGACCCAATCGTAGGAGAGGCCGAAAGACTTCCCTTTTGTCGGGATGTAGGCGTTGTCGAACGAGTCCTTGCGGGCATCGATGAAGAATGTCACATAATCATTGGACAGTTGGTTGACATCGTAGTCTCCGAACGACTGCTCGGCCATTAATGAATTGACGTTGTAGTAGTCGTTCCTGAAACCTGTCTTCAGATAGAAAGTGGACCATGTGATGTTGGACAGAAATACCTCCTGCCGCACATCCAGAAAGTTGATCCTGAACCTGTTGTCTCCGATGCTGAACGTGTTCCTGTCAGTGTACCTGACCCCAGCCAGCACATTGAACGACATTCCTTTCGGCGAGATGTAGGAATATGTCACGCTGGCGTTCGGATTGGTTCCCACCTTGCCGGTGAAATCCAGTGACGAGCCCTGGATCTTGTGGACTCCCCAGCCCAGATTGATCAGCACCGACACAATCTCCTCCGTGTCGAAACGTCCGCCAAGACCAAGCTGGCAGACAGGACCCTTCTTGCAGTTGAACCTCAGCCTATAAGGTTCCTCGTCTCCAAGCAGTTCATAGTTCACATAGTCAAACGCGTTAGTGCCGAAGATTGTGGCCACGGCATCCTCGATTTCCTGATTGCCCATCCTGGAGCCAGCCCCGATCTTGATCTTGTTCATCAGGTAAAGACTTTCCCTGTCATTTACTCCGGCGATCTCAACTCCCGACACAAGCACTTTCCTTACCCTGATGTCATCAGCCGGATCGTTGCTTATGACAGTCCTGTCAGACCCGACGACCTTCTTCAGCGAGTCAAGCTTGTCAGCGACGGCCAAGGCGGCCTGGTAGCCCCTGTTGATGATGGTGTCAATGCTGCGTTCGTCGAAGCTGAGCATATTGTACTCGTGCAGGTCAGGCTTGATGTTGACATCCGGGATGTCTATGTTGGACTCGAAAGAGGTGCGCCCCAACATGTCGATGCCGGTGTTGATGATGTCAGCAAGATTATTGATCTCGTTGTAGCCCTTGTAGCCACTGGAAAGATTGACACCGATCACGATGTCAGCCCCGACCTTCTTGGCAAGGTCTGTCGGGTAGTTGTTCCTCATGCCGCCGTCAACCAGCACCATGCCGCCGACCCTGACAGGGGCGAAGAGTCCCGGAATCGACATCGTGGAACGGAGAGCCGTGTTGAGTTTGCCCTCGGTCCAGATCTTGGCGGTACCGGACACGAGGTCGGTCGCCACGCAAAGAAACGGAATCGGAAGGTCATAGAAATCAGTCACATCCTGATAACCGACGGAAAGCGAGCTGAATATGTTGTTGACATTCTGGCCATAGACCATTCCGGACGGAAGGCTCCCCAGGAGGTTGTCCTTGACCATGTTCGTGGCGTCGGCTCCCCCCGCGCCGAAGTGGATGTCCTCGACCCTTCTTGTGTACCGACCGTCGGCGTCCTTCATCTGCAAGTACTCATCCTTGTCATAAAAGAACGGGAAGGACAGGACATATTTCTCCTTGTATTTGATTGATGAATAGGACAGGTAGTCCCTCGGCACACGGTCGCTCAAGGCCTGGTCCCAGTCTATGCTCCGGATCAGGGTGTCAAGCTGCTCTGCATTGTAGCCAAGGGCATAGATTCCGCCCACAAGGCCGCCCATGCTGGTACCCATCACGATGTCAACCGGCATTCCGATTGAATCCAGATACTTTATCACGCCCACATGAGCCGCCCCTTTGGCTCCGCCTCCGCTCAGCACAAGGGCGACGGTCGGACGATGTCTGAAACGCCTTATGGAGTCCAGTTTATGCCGGATCACCTCAACCCTCAGATCAGCGGCCTCCCTCCTGTCATCCAGCACCGAATGCTGAGACCTGGATTCCGCCAAGGCCGTCAAGGAGACCATCACGGCCAGTGATGTGATAATCAATCTTGTTCTCGTTCCCATAGTCATTGAACGTTATTTGCCATATTCATTTTCTACTGTGTTCCCCGGCCAGCATCCCACATGCGGCAAGAATGTCCTCTCCTCTGGAAGCCCTTATCGTGCAGGTGATTCCGTGGTTTGAGAGTCTGTCCCTGAAGCGTTCCATGATGATCTGCGGGGTCGTCTCGAACGGAGCGTCCGGAATCTTGTGGAAGCGGATCAGGTTGACCCTGCACTCCAGTCCGCGAAGCAGCCGGATAAGCGCGTCGGCGTGGCGCTTATCATCGTTCAGGCCGGCGAACATAGTATATTCAAAGCTCACACGGCGCTGGCCTGTGAAGTCATATTCACGGATCATGTCGATCACTTCCTGCACCGGCCACGCCTTTTGCACCGGCATCATCTCCGCCCTTTCGTCAGGGAACGGGTTGTGGAGGCTGACGGCAAGGTGGCATCGGGTGGATTCGAGGTATTTCCTCAGGTTCGGAAGGACTCCGATGGTCGAAAGGGTGACACGCTTAGGGCTCCAGCCGAATCCCCAGTCGGAGGTCAGCACCTCGATCGCCCTCATCACATTGCCGAAGTTGTCCAGAGGCTCGCCCATTCCCATAAAGACGGCGTTCGTCAGCTCCGCGGCCTCGTCGATGGCGATGAACTGGGAAAGGATGTCCGCCACTGTGAGGTTGCCATGGAATCCCTGCCGTCCTGTCATGCAGAACTTGCAGCCCATCCGGCAGCCGGCCTGCGAGGAGACGCAGAGGGTCTTTCTGTCGTCATCGGGAATCATCACCGCCTCGACGGCATTGCCCTCCCCCACCGGGAAAAGGTATTTCTTCGTGCCGTCCGAAGAGACCTGGCAGGTCGAAGGCAAGGTCACGCCGAGGGAATATTCCTCCTTCAGCCTTTCGCGTCCGGCTTTCGAGATGTTGGTCATCTCATCGATGCTCCGGACCTTCCGGCCGTACATCCACTGAGCGATCTGCTTGCCGGTAAAGGCAGGCAGACCGACTTTCAAAGCTATATCCTTCAATTCGACAGGAGTCTTACCAAGCAGTTGCTCACGCATATTCCAAGAGTTTATTTTCCTACTACAAATTTAATGAAAAATAACGCCGGATTGGACGTAATTTTATATCTTTGTCACAAAGGCGACATCTTTTCGCCCAAAAACAACAAACAACATTATTTTAACATTATGGCAAAAGAGGTAGAGGCTAAGGCCACAGACGCGGGCGCCGCCAAACTGAAGGCGCTGCAGGCCACGATCGACAAGATTGAGAAAGACTACGGGAAAGGAACGATCATGAAGCTGGGGGAACAGCCACAATGGGACGTGCAGGTCATTCCAAGCGGTTCCGTCGCGCTTGACCACGCGCTTGGAATCGGAGGTTATCCGCGCGGAAGGATCGTGGAGATCTACGGTCCGGAATCCAGCGGTAAGACCACTCTGGCGATCCATGCGATAGCCGAGGCACAGAAACAGGGCGGCATCGCGGCGATGATCGACGCGGAGCACGCATTCGACAGAACTTACGCGAAGGCTCTGGGGGTTAACCTTGAGACTTTGCTCATCTCACAGCCGGACAACGGCGAACAGGCGCTTGAGATCGCCGACAACCTGATCCGTTCGGGAGCCATTGACATTGTGGTGGTTGACTCTGTCGCCGCGCTGACTCCGAAAGCCGAGATCGAGGGCGAGATGGGTGACAACAAGGTCGGCCTCCAGGCAAGGCTTATGAGCCAGGCGCTGAGGAAACTGACGGCCAACATCTCCAAGACGAACACCTGCTGCATATTCATCAACCAGCTGAGGGAGAAGATCGGCGTGATGTTCGGCAACCCGGAGACCACGACCGGTGGAAACGCTTTGAAGTTCTACGCCTCAGTCCGCATAGACGTGCGCAAGACCACCCAGCTCAAGGACGGCGACGAGGCACTCGGCAACCGCACCCGCGTCAAGGTGGTGAAGAACAAGATGGCTCCGCCTTTCAAGAAGGCCGAGTTCGACATCGTGTTCGGCGAGGGCATCTCACACGCCGGCGAGATTCTAGATCTTGGCGTTGAATATGGCATCGTGGGCAAGAGCGGATCCTGGTTCAGCTACGGCGACCAGAAACTGGCCCAGGGACGCGAGGCCACCAAGCAGCTTCTCAAGGACAACCAGGAACTCTGCGACGAGATCGAGGCGAAGGTACGCGAGGCGTTGAAGAACGTGAAGGACTAAGCCTCACGTTCCCCGGCGATCGCCTTGTTGTAACATTCACGGCACAGAGGCTCGTAGGCATCCTTCTCTCCAAGGACCACGAGTTCTGTGCTGTGTGATAATCTATGTGAGTGGTTGGCAAGGTTACCGCACCTGACGCAGATAGCGTGGACTTTTCTTACTTCTTCAGCAACCGCCATGAGGTAAGGCATCGGGCCGAAAGGTTTTCCGAGAAAATCGGTGTCAAGGCCGGCGATGATCACACGGATTCCGCGGTCGGCGAGTTCCTGGGCCACATCCACAAGCGACATATCATAGAACTGGGCCTCGTCAATCCCGACGACCTGCACATCCGGACCGACGTTCAGCATCTCTTTCGGATCCTTCACGGAATGGCAAGGGATCTTGTGGAAGTCGTGCGAGACAACGTCATCCTCTGAATATCTTGTGTCGATCGTCGGCTTGAAAATCTCGATCCTGAGGTTGGCGAACTTGGCTCTGCGGATCCTGCGGATCAGTTCCTCTGTCTTGCCGGAGAACATTGAGCCACAAATAACTTCAATACATCCGGTTTTTTTTATGTTTTCTGAAAACATTTCGTTAGATTTGTTGAAATAATCAATAACACTCGCAAACCTTGCGGCGCGGCGTGGTTTTCCGCCCCTTCCGGTTTGTCAGGCAAAGATAGTATTTTTATGGGAAACATCGACGAAAAAAGGCTTTCCGCGCTGCTGGAAAGAATTGGCAATATGAAGGCGGAGCTTGAGGCTCTTGAGGAAGAAGTCCGCGCGCTTGGAACCATCTCCGGTTCCGCGGAGAAATCTGTCAACGAGCCGGAGCGGAGTCAGATGCCAGCCTTTGACGAAACCCCTATTGACATTTCCATCCAAGACATCGACATCTCTCCTGTCATAGAGGATCCCGCCGCTGAATATGCAGCCTCGCCGATGGTCGCTGAGCCTGCCGAGGCGACCACAGAACCGCCTGAGGATGTGACACCGGATGTCGAGCCTGCCGAAGCGTCTGAGAATGTGGCACCGGCCGCTGAGCCTGTAGAAGCGACAGCAGAACCTGCTGAACTGGCGGCACCGGTCGCTGAGCCCGTAGAAGCGACCGGACAAGCGGTAAACGCGGTCCCTGACGACCTGCCTTTCGATGATGATTTCCCGGCCGACGAGCCATCCGCTGTCCCAGAGCCGATTTCCGAACCGACCCTCGACATAGAGCCGGAGATTGCGATAAATCCGACATCAGAGGAGCCTACGCCGAAGCCAAAGGCCGCTATCCTTGACAGCAAGAAAGCCGAGACCGCCGTCATGGATGTGATGGCGGAGAAGCAGGCATGGAGAACCGACCGTCCTGGCTCGCAGGTCAAGAATGTCATCAGCGCCATCTCCCTCAACGACAGGGTTCTGCTGATCAACGTGCTGTTCAGGGAGGACCCTATCCTCTTCCAAAGCACAATCAGCGCTTTCAATGGCATGACCAACCTCGATGAGGCGATATCCTACATCCAGACGAATTTCCCGGACTGGGACCTGAACTCCGAGCCTGTTTACAGGCTGATGATGGCGGTCCGCAGAAAACTTAGGTAAAACCCCGGCAAGGGAAGCCGCCACGAGTGGTGGCGGACCAGATAATATCAAAACAACATCTTACGGCAAAACCATGCCCGGAATCCTCTACATAGTCCCGACACCTGTCGGAAACCTGGACGACATGACTTTCAGAGCCGTTCAGGTGTTGAAAGACGCGGACTTGATCCTTGCTGAAGACACAAGGACGAGCAGCGTCCTGCTTCACCGCTACGACATTCACGGCAAACTCCAGTCCCATCACAAGTTCAACGAGCACCAGACCGCCGAGATGATCAAGGAACGGATTCTTGGCGGATTGAATGTCGCATTGATCAGCGACGCCGGTACGCCAGGCATTTCTGATCCAGGCTTCCTTCTTGCCCGCACATGCGCGGCGGAAGGAATTGAGGTGCAGACACTTCCCGGAGCCACGGCCTGCATCCCGGCGATAGTCTCCTCCGGCCTACCTTGCGACAGATTCTGCTTCGAGGGGTTCCTTCCGGTGAAGAAAGGTCGCCAGACCCTGCTGAAGACCCTTGCTGAGGAGCCACGGACAATGATTTTCTACGAATCGCCTTACAGGCTTGTCAAAACCCTTGACCAGTTCATTGAATATTTCGGACCGGATCGCGAATGCTCCGTCGCAAGGGAAATCTCCAAAATCCACGAGGAGCACAAACGTGGAACACTCTCGGAGGTGTCAGCCTGGTACAAGGACCACGAGCCCAAAGGCGAGATCGTCGTAGTCGTCGCCGGTGCGTCATCCAAAAAGGAAAGGCGGAAAGCCGAGGTGGAAGAATAATCTTTGAATATTATGAAAGACTTCAACTCCAACAAGGATGGCAAGAGGCCGTCCGCTTCATTCGTTGTCGGGGCGGTGGCCCTGCTGTTTCTCATTGTCGGCTACCAGGCGGCACTGTTCATCCATAAGGCCTCGGTCGCACGGATCATCGCCAATCATGACGAGCCGGACACCGTGTTTG
>OJAR01000213.1_pt1 | contig 20380 bp, 19 predicted proteins | sample 1589431 | NCBI WGS metagenome assembly OJAR01 (sample SAMN03283242) | human gut metagenome | biome: human-associated habitat; material: feces | host: Homo sapiens | place: Peru | collected 2012 | reverse complement strand
CGAAACAACTGAAGCTCCTCCAAATCCTGAGCGAACACGCGCAGATAAAAATCCCCGTCCTCATCGCGGGTGCGCTCTGCGGAAATATGGTATGGCCTCAGTTCCGGATAAGTCGTGAGAACTTCTTCTGCCGTAACCAATGCTCCGCACACCATCTCCCTACAACACTTATCTCAAAAAAGGCCTTCCGCCGGGTCCCATACGTATGCCGGAACGTGCCACCATCGATGCAGTCCTGTATGCACCGGAACACAACTACATATATATGTGCGCACGCGAGGACTTCAGCGGATACCACAATTTCACCGCCGATTACGCCGTACACAAGGCCAACGGCGCTCGATACCGCGCCGCCCTTGATGCCCGCGGCATCAAGTGATTTTCCTCTCTTCCGGATACACACCATCGCATAACACGCCTATTGCGGCCGACAACGACGGTCCGAAAAACTACGTTGCATCCAATGCAAAAGCTATCGATTTTTCAGGACGAATGACATGGCCGTGTCTTCATGCACGTTTTACGACGATTATATCGAACATGCTATAGAAGACATGGTCATATTTGGCCAAATCGTGGCCAAATCGCACTTTGTTACGGAATTTTTCCTCCGCCAAGAGTACCGCATCTCGACAAAAGTATGTAAATTTGTAAATTGTAACCAAACGACAGAATTAGACACACGTCATGAACATATCCAAATATGCACAAAGTATGCGTCGCATGGCAACCATAGCCGTCATCGCCACAATCGCTGTGTCGGCGTCTTATGCCGCCGAGCCGCAGCTACTCGTCGAGATGCCCGTGCCGCCAAGCGAAATTGTCCGTATGGACCAACGCGCCAACTATATACTTGACAATTTTTGGAAAAACTGCAATTTCAAGAGTATATTCTCATCCAAGGAGCGCCTGGACTACACCATGGGGCAATTTTTTGCGCTGACACCGCTGGCAACTGCCGACACGGTACACATCGCCATCAATCGGCTGCTTACAGGCGTGGAAAAATCGGCACCCAAGCAGTTGCCCGAATTGGCACGCATAGCCGAGCGCTGGACTTATGCTGACAGCGCCGAATACCAAAGTGATGAGCTCTACCTGCCTTTCGTGAAGGCCGTAGTGGACTGCAAAAAAGTCAAGGGTGCCGAACGCGCACGCTTCGAAGCCCAGTACACAACACTGACATCAAGCAGCGTCGGTTGCACCGTGCCCGACTTCAAGTTTGTACGTCCTGACGGCTCCATCGGACACTTCGGCGAAGTGGACGCGCCGCACATCCTGCTGATGTTCTTCGACCCGGACTGTGCCGACTGCCGACTGGCCAAGGCTCGCTTCAGCGCCGATTACGCCATCAACTGGCTGTGCGAAAAAGGCATACTGAAAATTGTGGCAATATATCCCGGTGAGGACAGCGACCAATGGCGTGCCGAGGCCTTGGATATGCCCGATAGGTGGGTAAAAGGCAGTTACGCCGATGCAGACACCTATTTCGCCATGCCCACCATGCCCATGCTATACTACATAGACAAGCAACATGTGGTGCAAGCCAAAGACGTCAAGCCCGACAATGTACTCAAAGCCTTTCAAGCGCTTGTACGCAGCATAGTCAACAGCGCACAGGCCGCAGACAGCGACAAACCCGCCGGCAATACCGATGAAGAGCAAAATAAATCCGAATAACCCTCGCACGCAAGACCCGGCACACACATGAAGATAGCCGTACTGATTTCCGGAGGCGTAGATAGCGCCGTAGCCGTCTACCGCCTGCTCGAACAAGGGCACGACCTGCACTTGTTCTACATACGCATAGGGCTGGACAACGGCGAGGGCGACTGCTCGGCTGACGAGGACATCGAGATGTGCACGCTCATAGCACGCCGCTTCGGATTGCCCTTCGATGTAGTATCGCTGCACCAAGAATATTGGGACAACGTCATGGAATACGCCCTGCGCACAGTGCGCCAAGGGCTGACGCCAAATCCCGACATGATGTGCAACAAGATGATAAAGTTCGGATATTTCGAGCAACGCTGGGGGCACCTCTACGACATGACCGCAACCGGCCATTACGCAACCGTCATCACCGATTCCGATGGTCACAAATGGCTGGGCACAGCCATCGACCCGGTCAAGGATCAAACCGACTTCCTGGCACGCATAAGTTACGAACAACTGAACCACCTGATGTTCCCCATAGGCGACCTACCCAAAGAGGAAGTACGCCGCATAGCCGCCGAAGTACACATGCCCAACGCCATGCGCAAGGACTCGCAAGGCATATGCTTCCTTGGCAAAATAAATTACAACGACTTCATACGCCGACACCTCGGCGAGCGCCCCGGACCTATCATCGAAATCGAAACCGGGCGCAAGCTGGGCGAGCATCGCGGATTTTGGTTCCACACCATAGGACAACGCAAGGGCCTGGGACTCAGCGGAGGCCCATGGTATGTCGTACGCAAAAACGCCCACGACAACGTCGTGTACGTCTCCGGAGGATACGACACCGCCAAACAATACGGCGATACGCTGCCACTCACCGAGATGCACTACATCTCCGGATGCCCATGGACTCCCGAAGACCTGGCAAAAGGCGTTGACATAACCTTCAAAAACAGACACACGCCTGAATTTACGGATGCAGCAATGACATTGGCCCCCAACGGCGACTACGTGGTACGTGCCGCGCACCAAGTCCAAGGCATAGCACCCGGCCAGTTCTGCGTAATCTACGACAAGGAACGCCGCCGCTGCTTCGGCTCGGGCATAATCACCGGCGCAAGCGTCATCACCGACAACCTTGACACAAAGTAAAACCGCCATGGACAACAGAATAAGACTCAGAATAATGGGCATAAGCTACAACCCCGTACGCAGCGGAGCCTTCGCACTGCTCCTTGCCGACGAAGAGGGCGAAAAGCGCATACCCATACTCATAGGGGCCAGCGAAGCACAGGCCATAGGCATCAAGATGCAAGGCGTAATTCCGCCGCGCCCCATGACTCACGACCTATTTTGCTCTCTCGGCCAAGCCTTTGGCATACAGCTCGAAGAGGTGTTTATCTACCGCTTCGAAGACGGAATTTTCTCTTCGGAAATAACCTTTCGCGACCGCGAAGGCAAGGAAGCCGTACTGGACGCTCGCACCTCAGATGCCGTAGCCATAGCCGTGCGCGTCGGAGCTCCAATATACACCACCCCCGAAATCTTGGAACGTGCCGGTCTGTCCTTGGAGGAATGTATCACCGAAGACCTCAATAAAGATCCGGAAGACAGGACTCGCCAAGCATCAAAAACAGAATCACAAGACCCGGACGAAATGTCCGATGAACAGCTCGAGGCGTTGCTCGAACAGCTGACTCGCGACGAAGAGTACGAGGAAGCCGCTCGCATCAATTCCATACTTCGCCAACGCCGAAAGGACAAATAAACGACAAACCTAAAAACCATACAATAAACCAATCAACCAAAAATCACACACGCTTCAATGAAAAGCTCCACTTTAAAAGCCAAACTTGCGACTCTAAGCTTCTTCGAGTTTGCAATATGGGGAACGTACCTCGTATCCATGGGCATGTTCCTGTATCACGTAGGCTTAGGCCAGGAAATATTCCTCTTTTATATGGTTCAGGGACTTGTGTCTCTGTTTATGCCCGCCGTGATGGGCATCGTTGCCGACCGTTGGCTACCGGCACAAAAAACCTTGGCTCTATGCCACTTCATAGCCGCCATATTTATGTTTGCCGCCGGATACTACGCTATGTCGGTACTGCCTGAGGGATGGATCGAAATGACCCACGAACAGCTGGTCGGCTATGTGGACTTCAGCACAATATTCACGCTATATACCATCTCTGTGGCTTTCTATATGCCCACAATAGGGCTTAACAACTCGGTGGCCTTCAATGCCCTCGAAAGAGGAGGCCTGGACACGGTCAAGGACTTCCCTCCCATACGAGTATTCGGAACTGTAGGCTTCATCGTGGCCGAGCTGATGGTAAATTTTGTGGAAATAGACGGTATCACACTGCAAAAAAGCTACACCCAATTCTTTGCCACCGGCGCTTTCGGCATCATCATGGCTCTGTACGCGTTGACCATGCCCAAATGTCCCGTCAACAAGAGCGCCAGTGGCGGACTTGCCGATGCCCTCGGCCTGCGTGCCTTCGCCCTATTCAAGACACGCCGCATGGCCATATTCTTCATATTCTCGATGCTACTGGGTGTATCGCTGCAAATCACCAACAGCTATGGCACCACCTTCATCGAAAGCTTCAGCAAAGTGACCGAATACAGCGAAGGACTGCTAAACGGATGGTTTGCACACAACCCGACATTCCTGATTTCGATTTCGCAATGCTCCGAAGCCCTGTGCATTCTGATGATAGCCTTCTGCCTTAAGCGCTTCGGCATCAAAGGCGTAATGCTGATTGCAATGTTTGCCTGGGTACTACGCTTCGGTTTCTTCGGCATCGGCGACACCAACTTCCCCGGCGTCATCTTCCTTGTGCTGTCCTGCATCGTCTACGGCGTTGCCTTCGACTTCTTCAACGTCTCCGGCGGTATTTACGTCGATCAGCAGACCGATCCCAAGCTGCGCTCATCCGCTCAAGGCCTTTTCATGATTATGACCAACGGTATCGGCGCTTCGCTGGGCACGTTTATAGCCGGCGAATTTGTAGTCAATAAATACGTTATGACACAAGAAGTAGGAACACAAGCCATGATTGACGGATGGCATCACTCGTGGTTCATCTTTGCCACATACGCCTTAGCCGTATTTATCATGTTCTACTTCTGCTTCAAAGCGCCCAAGAAAGTCGAAGAAAAAACAGTCAACAATATCTAACAGCCAATAAGGCGCGGTGTCCGAATGTCTCGGACATCGCGCTTTAACGGCCGACGACACATACGGGAATGATCCAGTTCTACGCGCCCGACATACAGCAAACATTGACGCTGCCGCCCGAAGACAGCGCACACGCCGTACGCGTGCTGCGTATGCACACGGGCGACACATTATATGTCGTGGACGGTCGCGGCACACGCTACACATGCACACTCGTAGCTGGCGACGCACGCCGCGCAGTCGTAGCAATCAAAGACGCCGTTACCATCGAACGCGTATGGCCTGCGGACATCACCGTAGCCGTCGCACCGGCCAAACATATAGACCGCACCGAATGGCTGGTCGAAAAACTGGTGGAAATCGGAGTAGACAACATCGTCCCGGTGCTATGCGCTCGGTCGGAACGTCGCGAAATCAAGGTAGAACGCCTCCGCAAAATTGCCGTTTCGGCTATGAAACAGTCGCTTAAGACTATTATGCCGAACATCGCCGAAATGACCCCGCTACCCCAACTGCTACGGCAAACCACGGCACAGCAACGCTTTATCGGGTATTGCGATGCCAACACCGAGCGGACGCTCCTTTCAAAGGCATTGCAACCGCGCCTTAGCACACTGCTGCTCATAGGCCCCGAAGGGGATTTCTCTCCACAAGAAGTAAAACAATGCCTCGACGCCGGATGCAGAGCTGTCACCATGGGCGACAACCGCCTGCGCACCGAGACAGCCGCACTCGTCGCCTGCGACACCTTCCATATCATCAACCAAATCCACTAATGAACGCCAACGAATTACTGCAATACCTGACCCCGACAGCAGCCAAAGGCACAACATTCTTCCTTCTGGCCGGCCCTTGCGTCATCGAGAGCGAAAAAATGGCACTCGACATTGCCGAAAAAATACTGTGTACAACCTCCGAGCTGGGCATACCCTACGTTTTCAAAGGCAGCTACCGCAAGGCCAACCGCAGCCGCCTGGACTCGTTCCAAGGCATAGGTGACGAAAAAGCTCTGCGCATACTCGCAAAAGTGCGCGACACCTTCGGCATTCCCGTGGTCACGGACATCCACCTGCCCGCCGAAGCCGCCATGGCCGCCGATTACGTGGATATTCTGCAAATTCCGGCGTTCCTATGCCGCCAAACCGACCTGCTGGTGGCCGCCGCACACACCGGCAAGATGGTCAACATCAAGAAAGGGCAATTTCTGGCACCCGAATCGATGCATTTCGCCGTCGAAAAAGTCCGCCAAAGCGGCAACGATGCCGTAGCCGTCACCGACCGCGGTACAATGCTTGGATACGGCGACCTCGTGGTCGATATGCGCGGCATACCCGTGATGCAGCAGCAATGCGGATGCCCGGTCATTATGGACATTACACACTCGCTGCAACAGCCCAATACCAACAACGGAGTCACCGGCGGGCATCCCGAACTGATTGAGACCCTCGGCCGCGCGGCCATAGCCGTAGGCGCCGACGGCATATTTATCGAGACACACCCGCAACCGGCCAAAGCCCTCTCCGATGGAGCCAATATGCTGCGTCTAGACCTACTGCCCACGCTATTGCGGCATCTTTTGGCCATACGACGCACCATCGCCGCATTCTGACATCTTCACACTCATACCACACGACAGATGACACGACACATCTCAATCCTCCTCGCCGCAATCACGGCCATGGCCATAACGACACGCGCCGACATCAACAACCCGATGACCAAAGCCGTGCTGAATGTCTACGCACAACAACTCAGCGAAGACCCAAAGGACTACGAGACATATCTCAACCGCGCCAACGTATATTACAGCAACAACGAGTATCTGCGTGCGCTCTCGGATGCGGACAACGCCCTCAAATATATCCCCGAGAAAGACACCGAGACACGCATGCGCGCACTCACTCTGCGTGCCAATATATATTTGCAAACCGAACGACCCGCCGAAGCACTGCGCGACCTTGACGCCACAGTGGCATTGGACCCAACTTCGTATGTCAATGTCTATCTGCGTGCCAATACTCGCTACACGCTCGAACAATACGCCGCCGCTCGTGAAGACTACAACCGTCTGCTTCGTCTCAACCCTCGCAGTACCGAAGCCATGATAGGACTGGCTCGCATAGCAGTCAAAGAAAACAACCTCGGCACAGCCACACAATACCTCGATGATGCGGTAGCGTCTGATCCAAACAACGCGGATATATACGTACGCCGCGCCAACGTGCGTCGCTCGATGGGCAACGGCAGCGGCGCCGTCGAAGACATCATGCTGGCTCTGAGCACGGACGCTTCCAACGCTCGCGCCACCAAGCTGCTTGTAGATATGGCTAATACCGACTATGCCGTTGTCATCGAAGGAATTACACGCGCCATCGAACAGGCTCCGCGAGTTGCCATGTTCGTTTATCTGCGAGCCTACATACAGCAAGCGCATTTCCACTACAAAGCCGCATTAGCCGACTACAACACCATCATCACGCAAAACCTCAACGACTACCGCGGCATATACGCCGGAACGGCACGCTGCCGCTATGCCCTCGGCCAATATGAACAAGCTTTGGCCGACATCGACCAAGCACTGGCTGCCGCTCCCGACAATGCCGACAACCACATACTGCGTGCTCGCATATTGCGTGCCCTCGGCCGACGCGTCGATGCATACAGCGCCGCCGCTCGTGCGCTGGCACTACAACCCAACAATACACAGGCACTCATCGAGTTGGGACTGACAGCCTATTCGCAAGAACAATACAGCCAAGCCGCCGAACTGTTCGGCGAAGCGACAATGACTGCCGAAGGCGCCGACGCGGCACGCGCGTATATGCTGCGTGCCTCAGTGCTCGAAGAACGTCTGAACCAGCCTGTTGCCGCAGCCGGATTCTACCGACACGTAGCCGAGACAACAGCGCCGCAAGCACGGAAAAACACGACCACTGACGCGGCTTACGCTGCGAGTCATGATGCCGTTGCCATCCTAAATGCCGACCCGGCAATGCTGCGCCCGTTGGCTCTATTGCACTGCGGCGAACGTCAAGCCGCCGATGCAGCCATGGCGGCAATACTTGCGCTGCCTGATGCCGACGGCGCCCACGCCTTCGAAGCTGCCTGCTACTACGCACAAGCATCCGCCCTCGCCAAAGACAAGACAACGGCCTCAGCCGACACCGATGCAGCCTTCCGTCATCTCGAGACCGCACTGACACGCGGTTATGGAGACCTGCACCGCCTGCGTGATGACACCGATGCCCCGGCCAATATCGCCCCCCTGCGCCAAGACAGCCGCTTCACGGCCCTCACAGCGCGCTTCGCTCACCTCTTCTGACATCGCACAAACAATACACATCTATTGTTTTACGTTATTATATAGCCTTCAACTTACATAATATGACAAACGTTCTTTTTTGCAGTGCAGGTCGCCGTTGTCGCCTGCTTATGGACTTCAAGAAGACTCTAAACGGCCGTGGCTTAATTATTGCCACAGATAACAGTTCGACAGCACCAGCTTTGTATTTTGCAGACAAACGACATATCGTGCCTCGCATAACAGATCCAAAGTATCTTGACTCAATTCTTGACATATGCAAGAAAGAAAACATCAAAGCCATCACAACACTCATCGACCCGGAAATATCTATTCTTGCGAATAATAGAGAACGTTTTTTAGACAACGGGATTATACCCTTATGCCCGAATAAAGCTTCGGCAGACTTGTGCTTCAACAAATACGAAATGTTTAAATACTTGTCATCAAAGGGCATACGCACTCCGCTTACATTTCACAACATTGATATATTCAAACAAGCACTTGCCGCTGGCGAAATCTATTTCCCGGTATTTATGAAACCTATTTGCGGTAGCGCAAGTATCGGGGCACATCGCGTCAACGACATCCAAACACTCGAAGAAGATTGGAATAGCGGTCAACACGACTACATCATACAAGAACTGATGACAGGCGGAGATTGCGATGCTGATGTATATGTGGACTGTATATCGCATAAAGCTGTTGCGGCCTTTTCTAAAAGAAAAATAGAAACCCGTATAGGTGGTGCAAGCAAAACAATATCCTATAAAGATCCAAAACTTTTCTCTTTTATCCGCGAGATATGCGATGTATTCACATTCAATGGACCACTGGATATGGATTTCTTTATAAAGGATGGCGAATATTATCTATCAGAAGTAAATCCTCGTTTCGGAGGAGCCTACATTCATGCTTATGGAGCAGGCGTAGATTTCCCTCAACTGATAATAAACAATATTAATGGTATAACCAACAAAGACCAAATCGGCAAATACGAAGAGGATATCGTAATGCTCATGTATGACGATGTCGTAATACGTCACGCATCCGAGCTTGCAGATACTAATTTTAAGTTACTATAGTATTCTGACGACAAGTTCAAAAAAGAGAGCTGTGTCACAATAAAGCTATTGCAGCACAGTCCCATTGTCTAGCCTAAAGTCGGGATAAATCAAGTCAAGCATCCCTTCTCGGAATTCGTCAGCCACGGTTACTTGAAAACCGGGCGTACCGAGAACCCGTAAGAGCGCGGCTGGCTGGTAATATGCGTGTGTTCGTCCCAAAAACCGAGTGTGTAGGCGTAGGAGAACAAATAACCGGGGTTCACCGTGGATGTCAAATAATTGGCAGACTTGTCGTCAAAAAACTTGTCCGTGCGGAACCCGGCGGCAGGCAGGAACAGGCTATTTCCGTTAGGCCCGGTAACCTTGTTGCCCTTGACTCCATTCAGGGTCGTCCACTCCCATTTGCAATTGAACAACAGCTCTGACATCTCGAACACGGTAGGTATTCGCCACGGATAGGCACGAGCCACCACGGCTGCATCATCGTGAGGTTCAAGAGTTATCAGACGGTCCATTAAGTTGTACTTGGAATAAAACATACCCGTCTCATACTTGTAGTTCTCATCGGCAAATGTTTCCTTAGGTCTTGTTTCGCCCCAGGCATAGTAGTCGCCGAACTCCTCCGGAGCATTGGCACCGAGGTTGCAAGTCGCCCATTTGACGGACAGTCCAAGGTCCACATACGAGCTCTTATCTGCTATCATATCTTCTGTCATATCGCTATATTTTTTTTTGTTACGACACAAAGGTAGCATGCCGCAGTCGCCCAAGTCAATAGTATCGCGACTTTATGTGTGAACCACCCGTTTTTCTGTACGAACCATACAAAAATAGCGGCCTTATTCGGAGAACATAGCCATGACGGAGTATGATAACACAAAAAAAGCCTGCGTCAAAATAGACGCAGGGTTTCAGATGCTTGTATGCTTCTCTTTACGCTTACTTGCCGAAGGTGACGAGACGGGCGATGTACTTGCCGATTATGTCGAATTCGATATTGACCTGCGAGCCGACGCCGAGGCGGCAGAAGTTGGTATGCTCGTATGTGTAGGGGATGATGGCCACGCGGAAGCTGCGCGGACGGCTGTCGCAGACCGTAAGACTGACGCCGTTGACCGTCACCGACCCCTTTTCGACCGTGACATATCCCTGCGCCGCCATTTCGTCCGACACGGTATACTCAAACGTGTAGTATCGGCTGCCGTCCACACTCTGTATATCTGTGCATACAGCCGTCGTATCTACGTGGCCTTGAACGATATGTCCGTCCAGACGATCTGACAAGCGCATTGATCGCTCGAGATTGACCAAGTCGCCCACGGTCAAGCGCCCGAGATTGCTACGTTCAAGCGTTTCCTGTATGGCAGTCACCGTATACGTATCGCCATCGATGTCTACCACAGTGAGACAGACCCCGTTATGTGCAACAGATTGGTCTATGGACAATTCATTGACAAACGAGCAGCGGACTGTCAGCTGCAGATTGCCGTCATCGCGGCGTGCGGCCACTATGGTGCCGGCTTCTTCTACTATTCCTGAAAACATATCGTATCCCTAATTTATTTCTCGTTGGTTTTTAGATGTGTCACGATATACTGCGGCTCATTTTTTGAGAACGATGTACATAGGGCGCTCAACGTTCCACGCAAATGACACAGTAGCCGTGCCACGTTTTTTGTCGTACGATACACTGATACTGCGTCCATCGGCTTCGACATATCGCGGCTGCTTGTTCAGACCATTGAACACCAAGGTAATGGTCTTGTGGTCCTTGGCTCCTACATAGTCGCCTTGGGCGCTGAGCGCCACGTCTATCTGCTTACCCGTATCGTTGCCGCTCATGCTTATGACGCGCCCTTGATTATGGCCTATCGTGGTAGGCGTGGTCATATCGTCCTCGAAAAGCGTCGAAAATGTCTGCTTTCCGGCCAGAGGATAATAGTCTATATGGTAGCGGTTGTTGCGATACTGGGCCGTGGATTTCATCGGATAGTCGGCGGTGACAATAAACGACCCGGCGCGTGCAAACACCGGCGTGCGGTCTATGGCAGCATCGTAATTGGCCACCGTACCGCCTTTATACACTGTCAGCGGCGCATTGACGTCCACCCAGTCGCTGCCTTCCGGGAAAATCACCGGGCGTTGTACCGAGCCTTGCGTCATCACCGGAGCCACCATGATGTCTCGTCCCCAAAGAAATTGGTCGGAGATACCGTCATAACGTCCCGTGGCCGTGGCGTCATGGAAATCGAGAGGGCGCACCAGCGGCCAACCCTTGGAGGCATTTTCCCACGCCAAGGTATAGTTGTAAGGCAGCCAGCGGTAGCGTTCTTTGACAAGAGAGAGCAGCAGCGTTCTGTATTTGGGATAGTTGTAAGGCTCTGCCTTGTACTGTGCATGAGTACGCAACATCGGCGAGAATACGCCCAACTGCATCCAGCGCACATACAGCTCGTCGTCAGTGGGGTGCTCTTGATCGATAATGGAAAATCCACCGACGTCATGCCCCATATACCCCAGGCCCGAAAGACCCGAATTGAGCATTATCCGTATCTGTGGCTCGAGTCCGCCCCAAGTACGCGACACATCAGTGGACCATGGGAAAACATTGTAACGTTGCAGGCCCGTTGTGCCGCCGCGCATCATAGTCATCATACGGCGGTTGGGGTACTTGGCCTTGTGCATTTCGTACACTATACTGCTCCAATCGTTGCCGTAGAGATTATGGTATTGTCGCGTAAGCAGGCCATTAGCGTGCAGCCCGTTTTCGGGATGCACCTCAGGCTCGCCCAAATCACCCCACCAGGCACTCACACCACGATCAGACAATGCTCCGTAGCGGTTGATAAGCCATTGGCGAGTCTGCGGATTCGAGACATCGAACATTCCTCCCTGCCCCACCCAGATGGTGACATTGAGCGGACGATCTACACTGTCCTTATTCATTACAAACATATGCTTGGGCGCCAAAGCGTTATAATTGTTGACGCCGCGACCGTTGCGCAGCACGTAGGGCTGAGCGATGGTGACCACGTTGATATGCTTCTTTTTGAGGTACTCGAGCATGTCATCCGGATCGGGCCACTGCTGCTTGTCCCACTCCAAGCGTCCCATGTCCTGCTCGCGCCCGTACCAATATAGGTCGAGCACCACGCCGTCCAACGGATAACCCTGCGTTTGCAGCGAATCGACCACACCGCTCAATTCGTCATCTGTATGGTAGCCGTATCGGCTGCTGATGTATCCGAGAGTCCACAGCGGCGGCAATTCCTGACGTCCGGTCAGCGCTGTCAACGCCGTGGTCACTGATGCAAGCGAGGCATCCTTACCTACCACATAGTAGTATGAGATAGGACGTGTGTCTTCAAAGGTGTAGGTTATCTCCTTGCCCGTGGTCATTGTTGCGGTGCCGTAATCGTCAAACAACAAGGCATATCCGTGCGAAGAAACCAGCAGCGGCATCGAGATATTCATCTGTTTCAGACGGCTTTCGCTGCCAATGTAACCATAGTTTTGCTTATTGTACATCACCAAGGTGTCATTGGCCAAATTGAGGCTGTAACCACGTTCGCCGCCTCCATATAGCGATGCGCCTTCGGCTGTGGATATTGTCAGCGCATAACGCCGAACGCCGTCAGATCCTACGGGCAAGGTTTTGACGCCTTTGTCCACGATTGCCGAACCTTTGTATTTAGCGCTAATTGTCAACGCATTGTTCGAAATTTTAGCTTCGGCGAATGGACCTATATCCCCTACTACGCTTTCGACAACGGGAGCTGTAGTGATTACGGGACGCTCGGCGTCGTGCTTGGCCAAAGGTGTATGAGTCACCTTAATAATACCAGGAGCTATTTCATTGGCTGTCACTGATGTACCATCTCCATAATTGGCCATAGACACCGGAGCGGCAGTCTGAGCCGGTGCTTGAATTGCTATGGCAAGGGCCGCTATAATCGCTATGTATTTTGTGCTGTTCATAATAGTGTATTGTGTAAGTATGACTTTTCTTGTGTAACCATCGGATTATGCCATCCATGTTTTGCCTATTAAGGCGTTGGCATGTGCTGACACCGACTCTTCTTTACGCAGGACATCCACGCATTCGATGTAGATTTCCTTGGCTTTTTGCGTCAGATGGTCAGCTGTGGCCGTCAGGGATCTATACGGTTGAGGTAGCCTTGGCGGCTGATGCTCTCGTCTCCGGGTTTATTATAGGTATTGCCGGCCTTAAGCACGCGCTCTTTCTTATGTTTGCCCAAGGCGGCATGCTTGGCCACGTCCGCAAACATCTTCGATTCAGCCAGTTTAGGACCCCAAACTTCGATAAGGCGCTCGTAGCGCAGATTGTTCATATCTTCGTACAAGCCTCGCAGCGCAGGCTGCTTCTCCATATCGGCACGTGTCCACACCTTATTGTCATCGAGATATTTGCAGGCAGCGGATATCTGCTCTTTTGTTGCAGGCTTGTCCGTGCTTACGTTTTGAGGCTTAGGAGCCTGCTCGGCTGCAGGCTGCTGCAAGGCTTGTTCCTGTGTATTATCCTCGGTAATTACGGTCGGAGCTGCCGGAGTCGGAGCTTGAACCGACACCACTGTCGCCGTGTCATCGGGATTGGCCGCCGGTGCCAGGGCTTCTTTATCCTTGCTCCCGGAACATGTACCAAGCAACAACATCAGCACTATGCCTATCAGCAGTCCCACGCCGAAAGATATGGCATGGCGATGTTGCCACACCCCGGCACCGGTATATCGCAGGTGATTGGTACGACTCTGGCCTTCCTGTATGTCCGCAGTCAGCTCGTAGCCCTCCAAAGGACTGTCGTTAAGCGCTTTTTGGCTCAAAATATCAAATTTGATAGGCGCGCCCAGGTCACTGGACTTTACCGGCACCTCAAAGCGATATACCTTACGACGCTCGGCCAATTGTATCAGGGCTTGTGTCAGTGTAGCCAAATCCATACGACCCGAATAGGGAAAGTAGCCCTCGGCATTGACCGATACAGAAGCTTGTGACAACTCACAGCGCGTAAAGGCCTCGCCTTCGGCCGTAATAGATCGGCCGTTGACCAATATCTCGCAATCGAGTATCCTCGCATGCGTTGTCAGCGATGTTACCTTGAAAGACGACGGGGTGATAACCTTGCGTGAATCGTCTGTCGAAATCTGCCGCGGCGTCACCTCTGCAGCATCCACCGCTATGGTTTCGGAAACATCGTCAAAGCCCTGACGACGCCATGTCACCGTCACCGTGTCACCTATGGTGGCTCGCACAGGCGCATCAAGGCGTATGCCGAACACCCACGGATCAAAGCCGTCATCGCTCTTCTCGGGCGGCAGTATGGCGGCAGTCCCGCCTATAGGCTCGTCTGTAAGATCGGCAATCACCGGCGTCAACTGCAAGTCGGCGTCCACCAACAATATGCCGCAATACGGCAGATAGCATTGTTGCCACAACCCGTCGCCGAGAAAGGTCTCCAAGGCGGGAGCGTTATCGCCGCCATAGAGGCGCCAGGCCCATTGGCCGGAGGAATTCATGGCCACGCACCGCGGCGCATCACGACGCACGGCATAATCGCGGGCAAATGTCGCACGCAGCGCCACTACGTCTTCGCCGCTCACCTTCACAGACGAAATGGTACGCGTAGTTTGCTTGACCACCGATACAAGGTCTTCTTTCGCTATATCTATATCCGAAGGGACAAAAATCCATGCGGCAAGGTGGTCGCCGGCGTTCTTCGGAATGGTGCGCAGTATGGTGACGAAGACTCCGGTCGAAACCGATGTCAACAGGTAAAATATGTTCTTTTCGTTAGCGTCATAGTCCACGGTCGACAATACACTGCGTACATCCTTGACATACGAGCGTACATCCTCGTTGGGATTGAGATTCAATTGCGAATTGAACGTCCCCATCGACCGGGTTATATATAGCTGCAATTTAGCCATAATAGTGGGGGTATTATGCTGTTAACGTGATTATTAACTTACATTCCAACATATATCCGAAAGCTTCGGCCGCATTGTACGCCCGAAGTCCCTCGTTTTGTCCTACAAACTTACGAATTTTTTTTCGCTTACGGCCTTTACTCCGCCCTGTTTTTTTCCCTCACGTCTTTTTTATCCTCACCACGATGTTTTTTTTCGCGCTACACATCGCAGTTCCGAGCCAAAGTCCACCAAGTACAGACGAACGCGAACGGAAGGTGTCGCCAAAAATGACTACCTTTGCAGACGCAAAACGCGATATCGACACAGCGACCGCGCCAAACGCTAAAAGAAACAACATGACACAACAATGGAACGACCTTTGATAATGATAACCAATGATGACGGCTTCGAGGCCGCAGGCTTACGCGCACTTGCCGATGCCGCTATGCCCTTGGGCGATGTCATCATAGTGGCACCGGCACGCCCCCAATCGGGGCAGTCGTCTGCTCTGACCGTAGACGGGCCGCTGCGCATACGCCGACACCCGGATTACAACGAAGCACAAGTATTCAGCATCTCGGGCACGCCGGTGGACTGCGTCAAGTTGGGTTTGCACGCGGTGATGCCTCGCCGTCCGGACTTCCTGTTTTCTGGCATAAACCACGGCAGCAATAGCGGAAATGCGGTGACATATTCGGGCACTATGGGCGCGGTCATAGAGGCATGCACCAACGGCATCACGGCTGCAGGCTTCTCCTTGCTACACCATTCGCCCATGGCCGACTTCTCGCTGTCAGCACCGCAAGTGGCACGGCTGGCCGCTGACATCGTGGCCCACGGCCTTCCGAAGTTTACGGCACTGAACATCAACATTCCGGCGCATATCGTCCCCAAGGGCGTACGCACATGTCGTGCCGCACGCGGACACTGGAGCGAGGAGTTCGAGCGTTACATCGACCCGCATCAAAATCCTTTTTACTGGCTCACAGGACGTTTTTGCAACGAAGAACCCGAAGCCACCGACACAGACGAGTATTGGCTGTCCCAAGGATACACATCCATAGTTCCAATATGTCCTGACGTGACACGCATGGATATGGTAACACCTATGGCCGCACGTTTTGACAGCGACAAGTAGCGCCCATGGCCAAGCAGGAATACATCGAACGAAACCGCCAATGGCTCAAGGACAAGGCTGCCGAGCCGGGCGTGGTAGCCCTCGACAAGGGTATATTATACAAAGTCATCAAAAGCGGCAACGCCAAAGGGCCTAAACCCAATCGCAACAGCGTGGTTGTGGTTCATTACACGGGTCGAACTATCAACGGCAAGACATTTGACAGCAGTCGCTCGGGCGTAGCCCCGGCTTTCCGTCTGCGCGAGCTTATTCCCGGATGGATTATAGCTTTGCAACATATGCACGTAGGCGACCGCCGGGAGATTTACATCCCGGCCGAGCAGGGCTACGGACGTATAAACCAACCGGGCATACCCGGTGGCTCGACGCTGGTGTTCGACATCGAACTTCTCGGTGTTTCATGACCGAAATGAGTGGGCTTTTGCCACGCCGTGGCCGTGACATATGCTCTCACCACAAACACTAAAACGTCAATAATCATGATAAAACAAGCCCATATCACTCTGCGCCCCTATCCGCGCGGCATCCACCTTGTATCCTCCGAAGTCCTGCGGCAGCTGCCACCTCTGCCCCGTACAGGGTTGCTGCATCTGCTGATACAGCACACCTCGGCCGCATTGGCCCTCAACGAAAACGCCGACCCGGACGTGCGGCGCGACCTCGCCGCCATATTCGACCGCCTCGTACCCGAAAACGCGCCGTTCTACCTGCATACAGACGAAGGCTCGGACGATATGCCATCCCATGCCAAATCCGTAATCGTAGGTTCTACGCTCACCCTTCCAATCTCGGAAGGGCTACTCGACTTGGGCATTTGGCAAGGCATATACCTTTGCGAGTTCCGCGACCACGGCGGCTCTCGTCGCATCGTCGCCACCATCCTCGGCGAGTAATTTTTCACTTCCGGCCATAATTGCCACCTTGAGCGGTATTGGCATCACTCGTCGACGTCGGCGTCGCTTTGGACGAAGATTTCGCGCAGGAGACGGAGATGGCGATTAGTGCGTCGCCATGAGATGACTGACACAACAGCACCTATGACAGCGCCCACGATGCCGCCATAAACCACATAGACATCCCCGACAGCAGCCATCTCCACAAAGAGCATGGCCAATACAGGAAACATTAAAATTGTACTGATAATGCGCAAACGCCCTATAAGACGAGTGATTGCGGCTACGCGTTCGGCCGCCTCGACTATGGGTAAGCTGACGTAGTCGCTGCGACGGATGCGTCGATAGATATAGAAATTGATGACGGAGCAAAATATACCGAAGGCACTGTAGCATATTATCAGCAGTAGTGACACCGGCATATACTCGGACAACCACAGAATGAGCGGAGGCAATAGCAATCCGCCTACAGCTGCCACCAGATGTTGACGTGCGACCTTGCATGTAAGAGTACGTACCCGGTCAAGCCCTTTGACATTAATGTCTGAAAGGGTACGTGCAGCATCGGCAGAGGGCTTGATACTGTTCCATTGTCGTTTAAGAAATTCTATATCGTTTGTGGGCATATCTTTAATCCTGCAATTGTTTCTGTAATTTGGCTTTGACACGATGAAGCCGCGTGCCCACATTGGCACGCGACAATCCGGTGATGTCAGCTATTTCTTTATAGTCGCGTTCGTCCAACCATAAGGTTATCAACGCCTTTTCCAACGGGTCGAGCCGCGAAATCATCCGGTACAGGACACGGAGGTTTTCGGCACGTTCGCTGTCATCATCGGCCAAAACTTCGAGGGCGTGATCGAGGTCCACCGTTCCACGATGGCGACTGACGCGCCTGTGCCATGAGATGCAGCTGTTGATGGCGGTACGATACAGCCACGTAGTGATGTCGGCACGCCCGTCAAAACTGTCCATTCCGTTCCATATATTGGCCACGGTCTCCTGGTACAGGTCATCGACAGGTGCATCTGCGCTGTGGTACAGGAAACACACTTTATAAAGCATAGTGTTATGCTGACGCAACAAATCCTTGAAGCGTGTTTCCTTATCCTTGGCGTCTGATGTCGCGTTTGTCTTCATCGTATATTGTTAGACGCAGCTTTTCCCGAAAAGTTACACGCCACCACCTTTTTTTTTGCAAACTGAAAATACATATGTGTTTTTTCATAATATAAAGCTGGAGGGATTCTTGCTACACTTCGTTACGCAAGCGCTACGCGATTACGAACCCCTCTACTCGGGTTCGAATCTATTCGCGCTATCAAGAAAGAGGGGGGGGGTACCCTGCGGGCACCCCCCCTCTTTCTTGATGTGGAGCTGGAGGGATTCGAACCCTCGTCCAAACGTGGAACCAATATGCTTTCTACGTGCGTAGTCTCCGATTGGTTTTCGAAGATGGCCAGGCCGGGACGACCAAACCACCCCTTATCCCTAAGAGTTTCGCACAGACGTCCGGGCGCCGTCAGTACTATTCCCGATATACCTGCACCGCCGGATCGATTAGTCTCGGGAAAAGGACAATCGGGCGATGTCTCGTCCCCGCAACTGTTGCAGGGATAAAGCTAATCTACTGTACTTCGATTAAGCAGCGAGAGCGTAGTTGTTTTCGCCATTTAAATTTGCTGATGTCTCTGTTTAAAGAGCGTGGGCATCATCGCTCTGCACGCTTACATACCGCCTCGACACGCTGTCAAAACCGGTCAGCCCCCTCCGGGTCTTATTTTTAAGCCTGCAAAAATAGCGCTTTTTCGGCATACTTCTTCGCAATTTACATATTTTTAACTTTTGCACATCGCAAAACATGCACATGTCTACAAAAAGACAGGCGCCACAATGCCGTGATGCATTATGGCGCCCTTTGTGTCTGAGCCGCGAGTGGGACTCCAAATATTAAACATCATAAAATGCAGATGAAACATTATAGATAGAATATCAGTATGTTATGATGGCTGTCGTTTAATGCTGTGAATTAATCGTTGGGCAATAATTTGGTTTTGTTGGGCAAAATTCGTAACTTTGCCCAACCACCAACAATAGTCCACGCCTATGGAAAGAATCACCATCAAGCTACGAACCAACAAAACCAAGGGGGAAATCAGATTGAGATTTCGCCTTTCTGATACGCGTGCCGTTGACCTCTATCACAAGAGTTCTATCGTTGCAGGCCTCAAGGATCTTGAAAAATTCAATCTCGATTGCACACTTAAGCCGAAGGTGACAATCTACAACAAAAAACTCAAAAAGGATATTGAGGTGGTCGTAAAAGCAATGACTGAGGCGTATCATGCACTTTGCGAGAAGATGGACAAGACTCACATTTCGGGCGAGCTGTTTGAACAGGAAGTTGCGAAGATTCTTAATCCTGAGATTTCGGTTGTAGTGAATGAAAAAGAGTCGATGATTTCACGGTTCAGCCGTTTCATTTCTGATGGCTTCAAGGAGGGTAACTTCAACGAGAAGCGCATGAAGAGTTATGAAGACCTTCTGCGTGGTATCACTCGCTTCCTCAAAATAAAGCATTTGGAGAAAATCTCAGCAGATGAGTTTTCTGCGGACTTGTTGAAAGAGCTGAGCGAATTTTTCAAAGATGAATACCTCTATGTGCCGAAACACAAACGGCTGTATGCCAACTTGCCCGTTCGACAGGTGCCGACACAAGAACGACATCATAATACTATTGTGACTCGTCTCAATAAAGTGCAGGCATTTTTCAATGAGCTTCTTGACCAAGAGGAACTTGAAATTTCACCGTTTATGAAGCTTGGACGTAAACGTCACGCAAAGATTATGCGTGAGGAATACCCGGATGACCCAATCAATCTCACAATCGATGAATTGTATAGAATAATTGACGCTGATGTACCGGAGTTTCTGGCTGAAACCAGAGATGCGTTTATCGTTCAATGCGCCTTGGGGTGCAGAATAAACGAGTTCCAGCAGTTGTGTATGGCAAAGGTCGCTGTAACAGAGGATGGTATTCCATACGTCCACTACCTTCCGTCAAAGACAAAACGGGAGAATACAAAGAAAGTTGAAATCCAGACTCCAATTATAAGGTACGCCTTTGATCTTATCATGAAATATCAGTTCAATTTCCGCATTTTGAAGTATGTCAGCGGCAAAAGCGGTTACAACGTGAAGATTA
>OJAR01000208.1_pt1 | contig 20598 bp, 21 predicted proteins | sample 1589431 | NCBI WGS metagenome assembly OJAR01 (sample SAMN03283242) | human gut metagenome | biome: human-associated habitat; material: feces | host: Homo sapiens | place: Peru | collected 2012 | reverse complement strand
CGACCATGCGTATTACAATGCTGACACGCCGATACTCAACGGCATCGGCCGTAATGATGTCGGCATACACCTCTCCACCGGATTGCAGTACCTGCGCCATTGGACGCTCAAGGCTGTCATGCGCTACGGCTTTAGGGACGTGGCACGCAATTATGGCGTGCTTGATGTGAATGTCCACAACCTTGCTTTCTCGTTTCGTCTGGGATATACATTTTGACATTCGGACTTTTATTTTCGGGCGCATAAAACTTACGGCACAATAATTCAGCCCATGAGGGCAATATAGAATATGACAACATACACTTCGGGCGAGTCTTCAGTACATAGCGACTGGGATCGCCTTCACCTATGGCATCCGTATACTTCGACCATAGATCCTTTGCCCACCTACAAGGTAGACCATGCCAACGGATGCGTCATTACACTGTCTGACGGCACCGAACTTGTGGACGGAATGTCTTCGTGGTGGTGCGCCATTCATGGATATAACAATCCGGTAATAAATGCCGCTGCTATCGAGCAGCTTTCTCATATGAGCCATGTAATGTTCGGCGGCCTGACACACGACCCGGCCATCACGCTGGGCAAGATGCTTTTGAAAGTTGCACCCGAGGGTATGAACAATATATTCTATGCAGATAGCGGCAGCGTGGCTGTGGAAGTGGCTATGAAGATGGCTGTACAGGCCGCCATATCGCGCAGCGGCGATCACGGCAAGACCAATTTTGTGACCATACGCCGCGGCTATCATGGAGATACTTGGAATGCCATGAGCGTGTGCGACCCGGTCACCGGAATGCATACTGCTTTCGGTACATCGCTGCCTATACGCTATTTCGTGCCATCGCCCAAATCGCGCTTTGACGGCGAATGGGACGCCTGCGACATCCAACCATTGCAAAAGGTGTTTGAAGAACACCACAACGAGATTGCTGCACTCATACTCGAACCTATCGTTCAGGGTGCCGGTGGTATGTGGTTTTACCATCCCGAATATCTGCGTCAGGCACGCAAACTTTGTGATAGGTATGGCGTGTACCTCATTTTTGACGAAATTGCCACCGGATTCTGGCGCACCGGACGCTTCTTTGCCTTGGAATATGCCGGAGTTGTACCGGATATTATGTGTATAGGCAAGGGGCTGACTGCCGGCTATCTTACTATGAGTGCTGTGCTTACTACTAAGGATGTGGCCGACACCATCAGTCGCGGTGAAGCCGGAGTGCTGATGCACGGGCCCACGTTTATGGGTAATCCATTGGCCTGTGCCATTGCCGTGGCCTCGTTGCGTCTTCTCAATAGTCAGGACATGCATGCACGTATAGCTCGAATCAACGAGATTATCTCTCGTCATCTTGCACCCGCGCGTACTCTGTCCAATGTCTCCGATGTGCGCACATTGGGTGCCATAGGGGTCATCGAAATGTGTAACCCTGTGGACGTCGGCGAGTTTCAGAAGATCTGCGTCGAGCGTGGCGTGTGGATACGTCCCTTCGGACGCAATGTTTACGTCATGCCGCCATACGTGATTGAGGATGCTCAATTGGCTTTCCTTACGGATACTATGGTGGACATTGTGAGGACTTTACCATAAACGTTTGCCGTGAAGACGATAGAAAAGACCTTGCAACACCTTGCAGACAGCGGCAACCTGCGCACTATTCCGCATGACACCGTTGCGACAGGCGAAGACTTCCTCGATTTGACGTCCAACGACTACCTCGGCATTGCCGGGGATGTCAAATTGCGATGCAGTTTTCGAGAAAGTCTTGATGATGAAGATTTTATGCTCACGGCCAGTGCCTCACGTCTACTGGCTACGCACCAGCGTCAGTATGAAGAGTTGGAAGAACTGTTGGCCGGGCTGTATGGTAAGCCTGCGTTATTGTTCAATAGTGGCTACCACGCCAATACGGGAATGATTGCCGCCTTGGGCGACAAGCATACGCTGATACTTGCCGACCGCTTGGTACACGCTTCTATTATCGATGGAATGCGGCTAAGTGGCGCCCGATTTATGCGTTATGCTCACAATGATTACGGGCATTTAGAGATGCTTTTACGTAAATTCGGCGGAGAATATGCACGTGTGCTCATCGTCTCCGAATCCGTGTTCTCCATGGATGGTGACCGCTCTGATATTGCTGCGTTGGTGGCATCCAAACGCTTGCACTCCAATGCATTGCTTTATATAGACGAAGCACATGCAGTGGGCGTGTGCGGTCCTCGCGGGCTGGGATTGGCCGTGCCGTATCTTGACGATGTGGACATACTTGTGGGCACGCTGGGTAAGGCCTTGGCCTCGCAAGGTGCCTATGCCATTCTTTCGGAAACGTTGCGCGAGTATATGGTCAATGCTGCGCGTTCGTTGGTTTTCTCCACTGCTCTGCCGCCCCTGTCAGCTCGATGGAGTGCCTATGTCATACGTCGGTCGGTAGACATGGAGGACAGTCGTCGTCATCTCGAATCAGTGTGCCGGGACGTGGCTTCCGCTGTCAATGCCTCCGGTCTGGCTATGCACGAGGTGTCGCCATCGCACATTATCCCTATAATAATAGGAGATGCGGCACGCGCCGTCAGACTGTCCAAGGCACTGAAACTCCGAGGGGTGCTGTGTCTTCCTATAAGGGTGCCCACCGTGCCGCCGGGCACCGAGCGGCTTCGCTTGTCGCTCAACGCCTCTATCTCCGGTCGGGATATACAACACATCGCCAAGGCATTTGCCGAGGTAGCAGCAATGCGGATTTAGCGCTTTGCGATAGGTCGTGTAAAAGAGGATGTTGAACTTTTGGCACGGTTATTGCGTTTTACTTTTAGAACATTCGTGAGTGAAAATTAACAGTGAAACGATGCAAATGTTGAAGCTAAAGAGACTTTTACTTGCGAATTAAAAAATATTAAGTAAAAAAGAGTGTGCTATAATAACAAAAAGGCATACCTTTGCAGAGAATAGCAACATAATGTTATCATCCATCAATATGAAAAAGATTATTCTTTTGGCTGCTATTGCACTAGGTGCAATGTCAGCACAGGCTCAAGCAGTTGAGTCCCCCAAATTCTTTGACAATTGGTCGATAGGACTTGATGGCGGTGTCACCACCCCGTTGAAGAACTATTCCTTCTTTCCCAACATGCGCGGCTTGGTAGGTTTGCACATTGACAAGCAGATTACACCCTCCTTTGCACTTGGTGTTGAAGGCCAGTTCGGCGTCAACACCTCTTCCTGGACACAGGAAATACACTCTCGCACCGCTTTCGACAACTCGTATGTAGGTGTCTATGGCAAAGTTGATCTTTTCAACTTCTTCGGCGGTTACAAGTGCGAAACTCGCCCCTTCACCATCGAGGCTCTTGCCGGTGCCGGTTGGGGACACAACTTCAATACCAGCTATATAGAAGCAGAACGTCTGGTATACCGTCCTGACAACAACTACTTTGTAACCAAGGTCGGCTTGAATTTTAACTTCAATGTTTCGGAGAAGGTAACCATTTCTCTCCAGCCCAGCATTTCTTGGAACATGGATGGAAATGGTTCGCAGAGCACCACATACTATGATGCCAATCGTGCCGTATTCAACCTTCAAGCAGGTGTGACATACCACTTCGGCCCCGGCTTCACTTGTGTTAAGCCCTTCGACCAAGCCGAAATCGATGCCCTCAACGGACAAATCAATGAACTTCGTGGCCAGCTTAACGACTGCAACGCCAATGCCGCCGCATGGGAAGCTAAAGCCAATGGCCTTGCTAACGAACTGGCAGCTTGCAAGAACCGCAAGCCCGAGGTAGTTCAAGTCAAGGAAGAAACCAATATCCTCAACAGCGTACGTCTCGTATTCTTCCGCATAGGTTCGTCCGCTATCACTGCCGACCAGCAGCCCAATGTCGAGATGGTAGCTTCCTACCTGAAGAACCACAAAGATGCCAAGGTTGACATCAAGGGTTACGCTTCGCCCGACGGCTCCGAGGAAATCAACATCCGTCTTGCCAATGCACGTGCACAGGCTGTGAAGGATGCCCTCATTAACAAGTATAAGATCAACGCCAACCGTATTAGCGCACAAGGCGAAGGCATCGGCAATATGTTCTCTGAGGAGAGCTGGAACCGTGTCAGCGTCTGCACAATCGAAGACGGTAGCAATAAGTAATCATGCTTGACTCGGGCTATTTATAACGCCCGGTTTAGATGCGACATACAGTCGGCGACTCACACCGTGGGTGTGTAGTCGCCGGTTTTTTTCGGCGTATAAGCAATCTCGGGTATAATACTTTACGACAATCAAAAAGCCGGGGAAGGGAAACCGAGAAAGGAGATTATTTGGGGATAATGCCGGATAAGCCGGATAATGCGCGTAAGATATGTCTTTTCGCGTTGAGGCATTGGCACTATGCAAAAAAATGCGTAATTTTGTGCCCGTAAAAATGACCGGAGAAATTCCTATAATATCGATAAGTAAGGAGACAGTAGCCTCGATGGACGCAGTAGAGTATCCCGGAGGCATCGAGGCTGTCACTGTCATCGATTCGGTGGCCAAGGCACGTATCGCTCTGCGTGCCTTGCGTAAGTGTACGCATATAGGATTTGACACTGAGACACGCCCATCGTTCCGTCGCGGACATATGAACAAGGTGGCACTACTCCAATTGTCGTCCGGTGCGCACTGCTATCTATTTCGTCTTAACATGCCGGGGATATTTGACGCGGCCAAATCGTTGCTCGAAGACCCGGAAATCATTAAAGTGGGACTTAGCGTCCATGACGATTACAACGCGTTGCGTCGGCGTGGCGAAATCAATCCGGCAGGGTTCTTGGATCTGCAAGACTATGCACGCACTTTCCATATCGAGGATATATCCTTGCAAAAAATTTATGCCATTGTTTTCGGCGAGCGCATTAGCAAGGCTCAGCGCCTGACCAATTGGGAGGCACCGCGGCTCACTGCGGCACAGCAGATATATGCCGCCATAGACGCATGGGCTTGCCTCAAGCTTTACCGCTATATGCGCGAAGGCCGTTTCGACCCTTACACCTCCCCATATATTGTTCACGATGAGGATGTGCCCGAAGATGCCGTCCAAGCCGATGCCGAGTCCGAAGACGCTGATAATCCGGATAACGAAGGTACGTCGATTGCCGCCATTTCCGCAGTTGTGGAGAGGAACGGTCAGTAGCTTAAGAATTTATACGGATACACCTATGCCTGCACGTCCGCCCAGATACAAAGTTGTTCCCATCCTATTGATGGTATACCTTGTCGCGATGGCATACGTCGGTTATCCGCGCTATGCTTCGGGGCAGATGTCGGCGTTGCAGTATTTCGGGATAATTGCCGCGACCATTGCTGTCATTGTATTGTTGTTTTTCTCGCTGCGTATACGCGACCGTCGAAGGAAGCAATAATAGTTCGGACTAAATTTATTGCATGAGCCATTGATAGACTTTGTAAAAGTGGCTTGCCTGTGAGATGTTGCTTTTTGACTCGGAAGGCGAATAGAAAGTGTACCCCGAGCCTTGTGTCTGCCCGTGGCGAGAGAAGGCTTAGTTCTTAGACTTGAACAGCAGGGTGTAGGTGCTGCCTACGAGTAAGGCTCCGCCGACGATATTGCCCAAGGTGGCGGGAATGAGGTTGTTACATACCATTTGTGTGACGGAGACCTCGGCGCCTGTGGCTATGCCGGCCGGGATGAAGAACATATTGGCAATACTGTGTTCCCATCCCAATGCAACGAAAGCGGCCACCGGTATCCAGCAGGCCAGACATTTTGCGGTTATGGTCTCGGCTGCGAAAGCCATCCATACGGCCAGGCATACGCACCAGTTGGCTCCGATGGCGCGACAGAATATGGTGAGCCATGGCATCGAGACTTTGGCTTCAGCCAGGCCTGTGGTAGCATCGTGCCACGGGGCGGCATCGACTGTCCCGGCTCCGAGTACAAAGATTCCTACAAAAGCCAAAGCCCCGGCAAAGTTGCCCAGCCAAACAAGCGTCCAATTGGACAGGACGCGTGTCAGGGATGTGCGTTTTGCAGCCAGTGCCGGTATCAATACGGCGTTGTTGCCCGTGAATAACTCGCCGCCGAGCGTAACGATAAGAATTAGTCCTATGGGAAATACGGCGCCGCTGAGCAGGCGCTTGGCGGCAGGCGCTTCGGCTGCCGCACCGGCTATGATACTCAGCAGTCCGCCCAAAGCGATGAATGCTCCGGCGAGCAGAGCTAAAGCAAGTGTGCGCCGCCACGGCAGTGCGGCCTTGGTAGTACCGGCAGCGAGGGCGGATTCAAGTATTTGTGTCGTGGTTTTCATCTTTGTTCGTTTGGTTTTGGCGTGATATTTTTGGTCCTGATGCTGTCTGGTTTGATGCTGTCTTGCAAGGCAGTGTTCCGGCGTTTACGGACGATGTATGCACGCAATGCTTTGACTTTGACACGATAGGGCGTGACTGATTGGTAACGGAGACGCCCCGGTTCGCTGCGATGGAAGTAATACGAATTTTGTTTGTCCCATGATGCAAAGGTGAACATGCGTCGCTCGCCCGGTGGCAGAGGTTGGCGCAGAGTAACGCGCCTTACGTGCAGCTGGTGGCCTTGCATGTCCATGTAAGTGAGCATGATGGTGAGCGCCGTGACGGTGTCTTTGCTGCCGTTGAAAGCCAAAATGGTTTCTTTGTGCGACCGCAGGGTCTTGTCATATCCGCTGAAGGTGATGAGTGAATCCGGGTCGGCGGCCAGAGTGTCGCTTGCGTAGTATGTGTATTGGATTCGCTCGGTCAGCCCATGTCGCGTGGTGCGTTGGCGTCGTGCGACACCGGGCAGGGTGCATGCCAATGCCAATAGGCATAAGGCTGCTATAGTTATGAGCCGTGACCGGGCAAGCCGAGGGTGGGGGCGAGTCATAGTCCTATAGGGTTTTGTATCGTGGGCGGTGGTGTCGGGTAGATGCGCATGGCGCCTTCCAGTCCGTCCGGGCGGGTGTCCTCACGTTGCACCGTGAAACGGAATAGGTAGGGGATAAGGCGACGGAGGTTGACGCGCCATCCTTGCTTGTAGGGGTCGAAACGGAGCATTCCTGTCGAGACGTCCACGGTGATGGCCAGACGTTGGGGGCGGTGTCCCTTGCCGTTGGAAGTGAAGTTTCGGAATATGGAGGCATCATACATCCCCACTTTGCCTGAGGTATGGGCCGACCCCATCACTGTGCCCGGAGCTATGGACAGGTCGGGAGAATGGATAATTGACATCTCGTAAGTATTGATGCCGTTGGCACGTATGGCGATGTATGCGCCGGCCGATGTCATCCATACGCCTTCAATGGGGGCGAGGGCTTGGCGACCGTGCCACAGGTGCCTGCTTTGTTCGATGGCATATCGAGCCAGCGGGTCGTGGTCGAATACCGAGGCGCCGAGTGGCTGTGTCCATACGCCGATGACTATGGCAAGTATGGACATGAGACGCAAACCCGGTCGGGTGGCGATGTGATGCTTATATGCTGCTGAATTTGTATGCAAGGCCGAAGGAGAGGATTTCTTTGACTTGGAGTTTGTGCCAGTCGGGGTGGTCGTCCGAGCGCGGAGTGTTGGTGTCGTAGCGAGCGTGGACGTATATTTGCGTAGATAGGTAGCGGTTAATATCCATGCCCAAAGTGTTTTCCCAATCGGCATAGAATGTGCCGTAGTCGGTAAAGGTAAACATGCGCGAGGTGAAGGTGATGTTGGAGCATATCTTCCACGCCAATTTCAACTCGGAGGACGAACCGATGCTCATTTTTGTGTCCTTGTCTGCGTTTATGCCGAATTTGGTGTGGTCTATGGTGGCATCCGTGCATACCTTAAGGTTGTAGGACAAAGGTGCTATGGATACATCTAAGTTGAAAGTCTTGCGCTTGTTTGTGTAATTATAGGTCATACCGAGACCGGCGGTGAGGTCTGCGGGGCTGAGGAAGGCGGCTTTCAAGTCGTAGGTATTGGTGACGTATGATTTGAAAATCTGGGTCTTGAATTGTGCAGTCAGCGAGTAGTACCATCGACTTGCTGCCTTGATGCCGAGCGTGGAGTTGAATTGTAGGAGGTCTTCGGAGATGCTGTAGTTGCGTAGGTCATCGTCCGGGGCGCTGTTCAGTCCCAGCTTGTAGCGCAGTGTCGATACAAATAGTAGATTAGGGTGGTACTTGGGGTTTAGCTTGACATCGTACTGGACGTTGATGAGCGTGTTTAGATTGTTGTTGCCGCCCTGATACCAGTTGGGCGAGACGTATGCCTGACTGAATTGCAGCGACGAGGCAAATGTGCGTATCCAATGGCGTTTTTTGACATACACATCTATGTGCCCGGGCAATTCGGGTGTAACCTCATCGATGTGTATTGTATGATCCTTGGGGTCAACGCTCATGGTGTACTTGCGCGGCGGTTCGGGTAGGAAGGCAATGTTGTAAGGCACGTATTGTGGGTGCTTGACCATGAATGTTTGGGCTATGCGTTGCGCGCGGGTGTGGGTGGCGGCTTCCTCTTCGAACCAGCGGAAGGCGGCATTGCCCGACAGGTCCTTGTGCCACATGTCGGCTGAATCAAGGTATTCGTAAGAGACGAAAGTCATCGGGCCGAATAGTTGGCACGGCAGGTTGCGCATGGATACTGTTGTGTCTGCGGGCATCAATGTCGTGGTGTCGGGTTGGAGGATTGCGACACTGTCGATGCTGTTAATGCTGTCGATGCTGTCGTTTGATATGGCGTTGGCTTGTATCTCGATTTCCGGCACACGTGCGCTGTCGCGATACATAGCTTGGGCATGCGCTGCCGGTGCGGCGGCTATACATAGCATCGGGATTAATATTTTGAGCAGTCTCATTGTGCTATATTGCGGTTGGGTTGGCATGGTTTGGTGGCTGTGTACAGTGTGCATACGCCGAGAAAGAATTCGCGCCAACAGGTCTCGGACATTCCGGCTCGGGTCATTAGTCGGCACATGTCTTCGCGTGCCGGGACGGCGGCGACCGATTCGGGCAGGTAGTGATAGGCGCGGCTGTCTTTGCTGACCAGACGTCCCATGGTGGGGATGGCGCAGCGCACATACAGCTTGTAGGGCAGGCGAACAAGCGGCGAAGATGGGGTGGAAAGTTCCAGAACCAGCAACTTGCCTCCGGGTCGCAGTACGCGGTACATCTCGGCATATCCGCGTGCCAGATTGTCGAAGTTGCGCACGCCGTAGGCCACGGTAATGACATCAAAAGTGCTGTCGCCGTAGGGTAAGGCCAGGGCATCTCCGCATTTGAGGACTATGCGCCCGGCTACGTCCGGGGCTTCGCGGCTTATCTTGGCGGCGGCAACATCAAGCATACCTTGTGATAAATCTATGCCGTCTATATGTGCCTGTGGTATCTTGTGTGCCAATGCCAGAGCTACATCGCCGGTGCCGGTGGCGATGTCGAGCACGTGCGTCGGAGTTGCATTTGCCGCTTCAGATACGAGCCTGCGCAGCCATCGGCGGTACATGCCGAAGGTCATCATTGCGTTGAGACGGTCGTAGGAGGCGGCGATATTGTCAAACATCTGCTGCACTTGTTCGTGCTTGCAGGTGTCCCGGTAGTAGGGGGTGATGCTTTCGACGTTGTCGGCGTGCTGTTGGTGGGACATGATTGTATTGCTTCAAATTCGCTTGAGACAGTCCAGAACATTGCGTTTTATGCGTTCGGCGATGTCCTCGTCCTGTGCTTTGACAAAATCTTCGCCCGTAAGCCGGGTGTACAATTCGATATATCTTTCGGATATGCCTTGACATATTCCGTCGGTCATGAGCGGGACGACCTCGCCCGGTCGTCCCATAAATCCGTTGTCAATAAGCCATTGACGCACGAATTCTTTGGACAATTGGCGCTGAGGCTCTCCGGCAGCGAGCCGCTTTTCGTATCCATCGGCGATGAAGTATCGCGATGAGTCGGGCGTGTGTATCTCGTCGATAAGCACCACTTTGCCATCGCGTATGCCGAATTCGTACTTGGTGTCTACCAATATCAGTCCGTGGTCGGCGGCTATTTGGCTACCGCGTTCGTACAAGGCTTGTGTGTAGCGCTCCATGTCGGCATAGTGCTCGGCGGACACAAGGCCTTGGCGGACAATCTCATCGGCGGAGATGTTGAGATCATGTCCTTCCTCAGCTTTGGTTGTGGGAGTTATTATGGGGCCGTCGGGCAGACGCTCATTTTCGCGCAGCCCCTCAGGTAGTGGAACGCCGCATAGCTGACGTGCACCGTCGCGGTATTCGCGCCAAGCGCTGCCGGCGAGGTAGCCTCGAATAATCATCTCAACGCGTACGCCTTCGCATTTGTAGCCCACTGTGACCATGGGGTCGGGGGTGGCTATCTTCCAGTTGGGCACAATATCGGCGGTGACATCAAGCATGTATGTTGCTATCTGGTTGAGTACTTGCCCTTTGTATGGTATGCCTTTGGGTAGTATGACATCGAAAGCGGAAATGCGGTCGGTGGCTACCATCACCATGATGTCGTTGTTGATGGTGTAGACATCGCGCACTTTTCCGTGGTACGCCGCTGTCTGTCCGGGGAAGTTGAAGTCGGTGTGTGTCAGTGTTTTTGCCGAAGCCATAATAGGATATTGTTTTGGTGTGTGGTGAAATGTCAGTCGGAGTCTGCGTTGTTGTCAGCTGTTTGTGCCGCTTCACGGGCCGCCATTGCTTCGGCCTTTTCCTGCGCATCGTGGCGTTCGTAAGCTTCTACAATGCGTTGTACCAGCTGGTGACGCACGATATCGTGCTTGTCGAATTCGACGCGTCCCACTCCTTTCACTCCGTCAAGTATGCGCAGCGCCTGTACCAGTCCGGAGGCGGTGGCGCGCGGCAGGTCTATCTGAGTGACATCACCGGTGATAATCATCTTGGCGTCAAGTCCCAGGCGTGTCATAAACATTTTAATCTGGTGCGTGGTGGTGTTTTGAGCTTCGTCCAAAATGATGACTGCATCGTTGAGTGTGCGGCCGCGCATAAATGCCAGAGGTGCTATTTGTATAACCTTGGTTTCCATGTATTCCTTGAGCTTGGCTGTCGGAATCATGTCCTCGAGTGCATCGTAGAGGGGTTGGAGGTACGGGTCGATTTTGTCCTTCATATCGCCGGGAAGGAAGCCCAGTTTCTCGCCTGCCTCAACGGCCGGGCGCGAGAGTATAATCTTGCGTACTTGGCGGTTTTTGAGCGCGCGTACGGCAAGGGCTATGGCAATGTATGTCTTGCCTGTTCCGGCGGGTCCCATGGCGAAGGTAAGGTCGTTGTTGCAAAAGGCGTCTACCAATCGCTTTTGGTTGGGAGTACGCGCCTGTATGGGTTTGCCGTTGATGCCAAAAATGATGGCGTCATCGTGGCTGATTTCTTTGGGCGCTTCGCCTTTGACGGTGTCGATGATGGTTTCTTCGGATAGGCGGTTATAGTGTTCGGCAAATCCGGCAAGGGCCTTGACCTTGTCCTCGAAATCGGCCGTTTCGTTCTCTTCGCCTATGGCTTTGATTACGGAGCCGCGTGCCGCGATACGCAACTTGGGATAGAGGTTGCGTAGCAGGTGCATATTTTGGTTGTTGACGCCGTAGAACACCACGGGGTCAACGTTGTCTATAATCACTATGCGTTCGTTCATTGTGCGTTGCTTGCAAAAATAGATGCTTGTCCGAGTACGACGCAGTACACTATACAGCTGTCTCGGAATGCTTCCGCAAAGGTACGTTTTTTTGCCCACAGCCGCAATACTTGGAGGGGACTTGCGGATGTGAATTGGAGTCATGCATCGGCGCTTGTCGCGGCCTTACCATAAGCACGAATTACTCGGTATCTGTTTTGGCAGGGTCGGGCAGGGTCGGGTCTCGCATATCGGGTGCGGAAGGGATGGGGATGTCGGGGATGGGCGTATTTTCCATCAGGGCGTCCATCTCTTCGGTGACATTGAAAATGTCTTGGGAATCGCGCGGCCGCAGGGTGCCGTACCACTGGAATTTGGATAGTAGCAGGTCGGAGCGTTTGGCCAGGTAGAGCGGGGTGACGCGGCCGTTGCTTTCGGGCCAGGTTTTCATGCGTATGAGGGCGCGTTTTTCGAACCATCCGCGCATGTTTGCTGTCTGCAAGTTGACCATTTTATTGATGGTCGAATCGTTTTCTTCGGGGTAGAATATGGCTTCTACGGAGTTGGAGACATCGAGCCGTGACAATTCGCCGCCGTTGAACCATGCTTCCATGACTTTGCCTGTCAGCTGGTTGTAGTAGTCGTCTTCGATATGCTGAGCGGTGAAGGCGAAGTCGGGCAATAGGGCGCGATCGATTGTGCTGTCATTGAGGTATAGAATGATGCGGTTGCCGAAGATTTGTCGGTCGTCGCTCCACACTACGGGGTGGTGATGCAGGTGCAGGGTGCTGTCGCGTTGCACAAATATCATCGAATCGCACAATCCTTGCATATCTGAGCGATAGAAGCGTACACGAGGCCAAGCGGTGAAGACATGTGTCGAATCTGTGGAGACAATTTCGCGCTTGATTATTTGCGGCTGTACCGTGTCCGGCGACCCTGCCGGTGGGGCAATGGTGTCTGTGACTGTGGTGCGTATGGTGTCTATGTCGAGTATGCTTTTGATGTAGCGTCCGTGCATATACAAGGTATCGCCGCGCGAATATTCCATGGCCAGGGCACGTCCGGTGACAAAAGCACTGTCTACAAGTCGATTGTAGTATCCGTAGGCGCCGCGCAGTGTTGTTTGGCGTGCCGAATCGGTGATGTCGACGTTACCGAAGGCTTCGCCATAACCGCGATCGCGGTCGTAGAGTATCGTGTCGCCGGTGAGCGTGGATGTGCTATCTGTGTGTACGGTAGAGTGCTTGAAGAGCTGTGCTTGATTGTTGCGGGTGTCGTATACGCCTTCGGTGGTGTGTATGGTGCCGCGTCCGCTTATAATTTCGGTAGGTGAGTAGAATTCGGCAATGCGCGTGCGTGTGTCATAGTACATCGTGTCCGAGTATATGTCGAGGGTGTCGCGCCCATCGATACGGTGCAGGTGCACATCTATATAGAAGTTAGCTTCTTTTGTGGCGGGCAAGTACTCGCCTTCGACGGATACCAGACGGTTTTGAGGATCGGTGAGGACACCGCCGTTGGTGTAGTATCCTCGCTCGTCGACCATATCATAGGTGAATTCGGGTGTATTGAGGCGCACGTTGCGGTTGATCATACGCACATCCTTGCCTTCGTCGGCATAGAGGTAGGCAATTTCGCGCAGTCCGTCGTAGTTGAGCTCATCGGCGTATATGAACAGGGTGTCACCCTGCTGCATACGCACGTTGCCGAAGGCGTCCATACTTTCGGATGTGGGGTAGTAATGGGCGCTGTCACAGTACATTTGCATGGCGCCCTTGGAGAAGTGCACCGTGCCCGAGAGAACCATGAACGAGTCGCGGTCTTGCTTGTGCAGCACATCGGCGTGTTCGAGGAATATGCGTCCGGCTGCAGCTCGGTTGGCCTTGGGTATGGACGGGCGTATCGGGCCTTTATGTCGCGGTACCAATTCGGCCGGGGTAGGACCTTTAGTCGTTTTGGCCTTGGCGGCGTACAGCAGGGCGTCCCATGCCGGGGGCAATATGGCTGCCACGGCAAGGCATAGGGTGATTGTTCGGCGTTGCAGCGGGGTCACTATTCGATGGTGTGAGGTGTGCTGTATGCGGTCTCTGTGCGGTGGTGCAAAGTTCGGAAGATGCCGTTATTCGGTTTCGCCTTCTTTGCTTTTTTCGGCTTCCTCGGCATTTTCGACTTGGCCTTTGCGGGTCTTTATCCATCCTTTGTGCTGGAAGTCGCAACCGCGCCATCCGTCTTCGATACGGACGTAAGTTTCACTGATTTTGCGCTCGAGCCATTGGTCGAGTATCTGTTGCTTCTTGGCGGCCTCGTACATATTCTTGATTTGCTGGTAGTCGTCGCTGAGGTTGGCCGAATGAGCGTCTATGCGATTGGTTAGGCGGACGATGGCCACGATGTCTCGGTCGCGCTTAGGTTGCTTCATGATGAAGGGCTTGGACACTTCGCCGGGTTTGAGGTTGGCGACTTCGCGAGCCACTTCCTGAGGCAGTTCGGACATCTGGAAGCGTGTAGTGCCGGTGTTTTGGTTGACCATTACGCCGTTGCTGTAACGGGTATCCTTGTCTTGCGATACGAGTCTTGCGGCGTCTTCAAATGTCACGCGGCCTTTGTCCACGATGTCGCTGCGGAGACTGTCGAGGCGCGTGATGGCATCCTGAAGGTCCTTGTCGGACACCTTGGGACGCAGCAGAATGTGGCGCGTATTGATTCGGTCGCCGCGCTTTTCGATGAGCTGGATGATGTGAAATCCGAATTCGGTTTCGACAATCTTGGAGACTTTCTTGGGGTCATTGAGGTTGAAAGCTACAGCTGCGTATTCGGGCACCAATTGGCCTCGGCCCAGAAATCCGAGTTCGCCGCCGCGCACGCCTTCGGGTGCCTCGCTGTAGAGAATGGCGAGTGTCGAGAAGTCTGCTTCGCCACGGTTGACGCGGTCGGCCATATCGCGCAGACGTGCTTTGACATCGTCTATTTCTTGGCGCGGAATCACAGGGTTGACTGTAATAATCTGGACTTCGACTTGCCCGGGGACGTAGGGTATCGAGTCTTTGGGCAGGTTGTCAAAGTATTTGCGCACCTCGCTGGGTGTGGCTTTGACGTCTTTGGTGAGATTTTGCTGCACCATGTGCACACGCTGGCGGTCGCGGATGCTGTTGGCATAGTATTCGCGTATCTCGGGTATGGTTTTGCGGAAATATTGCTCGACTTTTTCGCGCGAACCGAGGTTGTTAATCAGGAAATTGAGCTGCTGATCTACCTGCAACTGAACCTGCGAATCCTGTACGACAACCGTATCGATGTCTGCCTGATGCAGGTAGAGGCGCTGGATGGCCATCATCTCGGGTATGACGCAGTAAGGGTCGCCGTTGATGGCTTCGCGATCTTGCTGCATATCGCGATATGTCTGCTCGATTTCGGACTTGTATATGGGGTCATCGCCGATGGTCCATGCCACTTCTTCGGCAATATTGTTCTGGGCTACGGTAATGGCTGCTACGGCTGCTACGGCTGCGCTGACGAGTAAGTATTTGGCTTTCAAATCTTTTTGTGCGTTAGAATATGTGATGTCATATGGCCGCGCTTATCGCGAGCGCGACTTATCACGCAAAGTTAGCGCATTTGCCCCAAACAGCAAAGCAAAATACGTTAAACCCCGTCAAAAAAGCTTGTTCCGCCGCTTTAGGACACTCCCCAGGCGGTCGCGCACGTACCACAGATGCGTAAACGTCCGTCCGGCGGCATCCGCGCCGTTTCTGACAATCGAGGCGATGCCTTCGGGGGTGTTGATGCGCCAGCCGCCGCTGCCCGGATAGCCGCTGATTTCCCAGTCGCCGCGATAGAGCGTGCGGTCTATCACCGGCTCGCGGATGGTGCGTACTATGGTGTCGCCCTTGGAGTTGACACGCACGGTAGTGCGCGTACGCATCGAGCTGAAATAGCGCTTGGTCAGCGTCCCGTCTGCTAGGTAGGACGAGAGTACGCGGTTGTCCGGCTCGAACGAGGATGTACCGATATGAAACCCCGATGCTTTATTGCTCATATTCAAAGCTCGTTTGCTTATGTGTCGTTGGTGTATGAATATACCTGTCAATAACTTAATACCATATATACTTTATCGTAAAATGTCTCGTCCAATAATCGTCAGGCAGCGGATGCTCGTGTCTTATTACGCATTCGCCCCCATCAAGTCCTCCCCAGACGCCGATGCGCATTTCTACCGATACAGTATTCGGAGACACCGATACCCAATCTTTGAGTGCTTTATCAAATACAATAGCACCATATTGCGTGCGCAATATTGCGTAAGGATTATCTCTTGGACCCAATAAGGGACCATCATGATCTTCAAATACAATTTCACGAGCATTGCGGCGGTATACATATATGAGACCTGTAGTGTCGGGTTCGTAATGAAATTCAGGCATCACTCCTGGCGCATACTTTCGTGTAACTACGAGTATCCTTCTTCTGCTGCCCGGAATGACAATGCTGTCCAAGGCGACCTTGACTGAATATGCTGTTGAGTCAACCGGATGCAAGCGGTACGGCTTGGCTTCGCAGTCGCCGCAGCACATTATACACGTTATAAATGCTGCAAAGATAAACGCTATTTGCTTCATATTAATCACTCTCAATCTCTATTTACTCATTTATTTAGCGACGATGCACATAGCGCACATAGTCTTTTGATTCGGTCGCCGGGCCTTCAACTTTATAGCAGTTCTGATTAACCTTAATAATCCACCAATATACAGGGCCATATGCCATCAACGGATTATCGTTCCAGTGCCACGTGTGTTTTAGGGTAAAGACCTTATCGGAACACTGATGGCAAAACCGGCTGTATATACCATTTGATAGGACAATTCGATAGGAGTCCAGGAGGATATATCCTGCAAAATACCAATAAGCCGATGGTTTTCCAGCGTTTATTCATTTTGTCTCCGGTCTATAAGGTCTGCGGTATGTCTTCTCTTGGATATACTGAATTATAGGGCCGTACAGATGATAATCTTCATCGTGTCTGGCTATTTCCCAATATATCGGATCATACACCTTCGGCGCTGTATCCCAGCTATACTTGTATGTCTTGGTTATCGTCTTATCTCGCATTGTACAGTAGGCGTCGCACACTTCCTTTTGGATTACGATTGTTTTCCATCGACACTTCATAAACCCGGTGAAATTGAGTTCGGCACCACGCTCGCGTAAGTAATGCTTCTCACTCACCAATAGCGAGTCTATATTGCCATTAATCGCCGTGACGAACAGCATTTTGTCTTGACTGACTTTTGCTTCATACATAGTCGGAATGATGTCGTTATCAAGGATGTATTCAAACATCGGGTCATTGAAACTCACCTCTTGTAGCGTATCAACGCGTACGACGGTATACTCATAATACGTTTCTCCCCAAGACTTCATCTCTTTTCGCGTCATAGTCCCCTTGGCCGAGACAAGCAGAGTGGATATTACGGCTGCGATGAATATAGCCAGTTTTATGCTTAGATACTTCATTGTGAGTGTATTAAATTGATTTTCAGAACCTTTTTCCGCAACTTATTCTACTATACTAACCCCATATCCCATCGCCGCAGATTTAACTTCATGGATTAGACTATCTGATAACATCGGGCTTGTGAATATGTCAAACAGCTCCTTTGGAGTGTTTTCTTTAAGTAACTCTATCGCTTCAGCAAGTTGCACACGTTTATTAGGTTTGTTTATAAGACCGCGGATGTATTCCTCGCATTCTATACACAAAGCGTCAAGCATTATCTTACAAAAGAATTCTTTTTTAATGCTATCTCCCAATATCAAAGTGTATTCGTCCAAATTCTTAACAAAACCACTGTCTTTGGTTATTTTCTTCCAAAATAAGTAAGAAAAAGATTCTGATCCATCTTCGTTTTTACAATTAAACATATAATTAAATATAATTGCAAAATCAGTAAGACGCAGTGGTACAATGGTTTGTGGCTTATCAACGACAGACAAAGCTGTGTCTCTTAGCATAATATCGTCAAATTGGGCGCGGATGCGAGCTATTTCACTAAGCACATCGTACTTTGCACGCATACGTGACACGTCGCGCTGCATATCGCCCAATACTTCTTGTTGCGCTGTCTTGATGGACGACGTAATGACTGCTGGGAACGAAAGCAATGCCCCACAACTCAGCATAAGACTTATAACTAAAGTTTTACTGTGCTCCATTTTGGTTGGATGTAATCATTGACATGATAGAGTTGACTATATTTGACACGCTTTCTAATAGCCGTGTCACAACATTAGGAGGAGTAATGACGACTTCGTTTAGATACATATAATACATCCTGTACTCATCCACATCCTTGTATGATACGGGAGTTTCCAGGTCATCTTTGACGGTCAATGTTTCCGGCTTGTCCGTCGGATCTGTAAGCGTTAGGGCATCGGTAATCTCTTTTAGCTTTGCAATGTCGGCATCAGCCATTCGGATACATCCATGCGTTGACCATAAATCCGGCTTTTGGGCACGTCCGCCATGCGTATGCATACCATTACGAGAGCCTCCCTCTCCGCCCAAATATTTCTGAGCCAATAATGGGTTCTTACCAAAGGAGACTGTGTTATAATTTGTGCCCGGCCCGGTTTTTCTCCATCCAATAATTTCGTATTTACCTTGTGGCGTGTCGTTATATATTACTGCACGATCTCGGTCTTTGCCTTGAACTCTAACCACTGTTTGGAATAGCTTATTACCATTCTTATCGTAAACCATATAAAGCGCGTATGGGTGCGTCCCTCTGTCAGGGGATGCAGACACTTTGACGGTCCACATGCCTGTTGGGTCGGTGAAGCGGAGGGGGTTGGCGGCGCAGTGGGTGTAGGGAGAGAAGGATGGGTAGTCGGCGGACTTGGGGTCGGGGGTGGTGAAGCGGTCAAGGATGGCATCGTGCCAGCGAGCGGTGTTGTCGTGCCAGCCCAGCCCGGCAAAGTTGCTCCAGCGGTTGCCGATATGGGCGCGGTCACTCACTCGCTCGGTGCCGAACAGCTGCACGGGCTCTAATGCATTAGTACTTAGACGCTTCATGTCCATTTATGATGCTTTGGAGAAAGTCTGGGCGTATTATTTCAGTGGCCTCATCAACGCAGGTACGAATTAGTGCGTTTGCATCGGAGAACCAAGTTCGGCCAGACATCCTGACGGGATAGCTACCGAACACGTACTCCAGGTATTGCCGCCACATCTTTTCGGTGATATACTGCTTGTTGCAGCTATACCATTGTTGTAGTATCCGGCCTTGCTCTTTATCTATAACAGGTGTGTTGTAGGTGCTTCTCCCAAGGTATACGGCGATGTCCGAAACCGGCATCTTGTAGTCAGTACGCGTGCGGTCATAATGCGGAAACATCAAGCGAGGCAGATCGGCTATGGTGACAAAAAAAGTCAGCAGCTCCATCTCATTGTCGGAAAGCCGGATGCTATCGTTGGATGCACGTGTTGATAAGGCGTCTACGATGCTATCTACTTTTTCAGAAGAGAAGGTAAACCCTTCGAGCCGTATGCCGCATTCGCTTTTCGTTGTCGAGTCATCTGGTGTGTATGAGTAAGTCTTACCATCAAAGCACACTCGTCCTTCGACCGAAGTATACACTATTTGGGTGATATCATACCATTCTGTATGGAGTGGCATTGAGCGCTTAGGCGCATTTTGTGGAACGCGGTATTCCAGCCCGTAAGCGTATGTGTCTATACGACATAGGCTTAGTAAAACGAGTAAGACGCGGAATGCTTTAATTGCAATCTTTCCCATATTTGTTGTCCTGAAATTCTGTTATCAATGACATTATACCCCGAATTACGGCTTCTTTGTCGGCGGTTGAGACGCTCTTGCGTAATCGGTTGTGGCACTCTTGCTTTACCGGAATGTTCGGGTCAAAGAGTATGTTTTCGAGTGCGGCGTATCGATTGTACATGCTTTCAGTGAAATAGCCATGGTTGACGCGATACCATTCGATTAGATGCTTTGCGTCCTGTGCGGTAAGGGTATATGATTCTTTTTCGGGATTGAAACTCGCAACAGCATTGTGCCATCCCGAATGAATACTTCGGTAGTCACCGACAGTCTCAAACACGGAGAGAAAGAAGTATAGGTCTGCATCTCCCTTAACGATGATAGAATGTGTCTCGTCATTGTCGATTCGTTGTTCCACAGCCTGTATGGTGTCGTCGGCTCGTTCGCACATCGTTTTGGCGTGCGTTGCAACAGCAGAGCCGATAGCAATTGCAAAGATAAATAGCCGTATAGTAAGTTGGTGGTTAGTCATCTGAAATACAATTTAGAATTTATATTGCCATTTAAGAATAGAACCAGCGTGATTGTTACACTTCCTTTGTCCCCGAATGGCTGACCGATTCTAACATGTCGTTGTGATAAAACCTTTGGCTGCCCGGGGACATTGTTGGATGAGCCGCTAAAAGTCGCACTATAGTCAGTGTGTGCGGTTGAAAAAGGCGCATAGCCTGTGTATTTCGCTTCCATGCGTATGGAAGAATTATGGGCTTTAAATAATTCAACACCTTTTGCTTGGACTAAAAATTGTTCATTGGTTTCATGAAGTAGTGCCGCTGAACTCGACGTTGGGCCGTTATCCCCCAGTGCTTGTATATCTCCAATATCTATAGTTTTCTTTGACGCATCTCCAATTAGAATTTCTGCAGAATTATCTACGATGTTGATTGTTGTTGTCTGTTTATCATTAATGACTGAACTAAGCAGGTCAATCACACTATTTTCGGCTTCTGTTGACGTCTTCTCTGTCCTGCTGATTTGGATGTTACCATCATCATTAATATATACTTTTGCGCCATCTCCCACCATTTTATTATATAATTGGATGGTGTTGTCAACGGCCTCGCCGTCTCCGGTCAAAACAAGAACCATGCCTGTTGGGTCGGTGAAGCGGAGGGGGTTGGCGGCGCAGTGGGTGTAGGGAGAGAAGGA
>OJAR01000207.1_pt1 | contig 20645 bp, 16 predicted proteins | sample 1589431 | NCBI WGS metagenome assembly OJAR01 (sample SAMN03283242) | human gut metagenome | biome: human-associated habitat; material: feces | host: Homo sapiens | place: Peru | collected 2012 | reverse complement strand
GGTCATAGACCTTTTCGACCATTCTCCAGGTGCGTTCGACATTGTCTTCGTGCGCGCCGACTCGTCCGTCCGCCACAGGTGTGATGGCGATTGTGGTGATTGGGCCGAGGATTTTTCTGTCGGCGTCCTGGAAGCTTCTCGGGGTGTTGGCGAGCTTGTTGAAATCCGGGCGTTCAGATTTTGCCATGATTCCTCCTAGTTTGTGTCTTTGCATTTTTTAGGCGCTCTCATCGAGTGCCAGTTGTGGAAAAAAATCTTGTTTTCATCGGGGAGATAGAGTGCCACCTCCCCCCTGTCCATCCATGCGGGGAGGACTGCGAAGAGTGTGCCGTCCTTCCGTTTGATTTGGAATTGCTTATGGAAGTGTCCTGCCAGGATTGCGTTTGGCGGTGCATTCGACTGGAATTGTTCGGCGCTCCATGAGGAGAGCGCCCTTTCGGGGAAAGCCTTCTTGCGCATCCGGCTCCTGCGTTCCAGCTTGCGCTTGATCAGCCTTACGCAGGACTTTGCGAAGGGCATGAACCGGAGGAGGAACCATGCAAGGCGGCTCTTGCACCACCATCTGAAGCGCAGATGCGCGGGGGTGGCGGCGAGGGTGTCGCCGTGGGTCAGGAGAAGGCCGCCGATGCGAAGCTCGTCATGCGCCGCCTTCGTGAAGTAGCGGGCGTGGCCGGGCAGCACGAAGTATTCGTGATTCCCCTCGAGGAAGTAGATCTTGCGGTGTTTCTTCTCGGCGGCGCACCACGAAAGGAATCGCTTGTGTATCTCCTCCTCGTACCCCTTCAGCCCAATCCAGAGCTCCATGATGTCGCCTAGGAAGACTACATCGTAGTTGGTGGTCTCAATCCACGAGAGCATCTGGAAGAACGCCCCGAAGGAGTTCTTGCCAGACCGCACATGGCTGTCCGCTATCAGCAAAAGCGGCCGTCGTTCATTGGAGGTGGGTTCGGGCATCCTGGTTTCTGGGCATGTGGACGGGCGTTGTGGTTGTGGCTGCGTCCGCACGGCAGGTGGGCGGGACGCTTTACTTTCCTGACTTCTTCGACTTCTTCTTGTCGTTCTTCTTCGCCGCCTTGGCCTTCTTCTTGGCGGGCTTTTCGGGGGTGACGTCAATCACCTCCTCCTCCTTCGCGCCTGCGAAAGGATGCATGTCCTCGTCCGTCAGGTTGGCGAATGGGAATTCTTCATCCTCTTCATCCTCGTCTTCAAAAGACTCCCAGGGGAATCCGTCGTCCTCCTCGTCGTCATCGCAGGCGTGGTGGTGGTGTCCGCAGCAGCACTCATCTTCCCCGTATTCGTCATCATCCATGTCGATGTCAATCATATCGCCCAGGATATGATTTGTGACATCCTTTTCGGTCTTGATTTCGGGGAGGTTGTCGAGTGGCTGCCAGTATTCGACGAGCGTGGTGGCTTGTCCTGGCTTGAGTCTTTCGAGTGGTCCCAGCGCTTCCATCTCGGTGAAGAGATTGTTTGCGTAGCACTCCGAGGAGCATCCCATGTCGGGGTACTTGCCATCGAAATCGTAGCAGAATTGCTTGATGAGCGCCTGGTTGTTGTTGACGTATGCGACCCAGGCCTGTGTGTTGTTGCATCCGATCTTGAGCGGCACCTCGACCTTCGGGTCATGGCTGACGATGATGTACTCCTTGCCGATGGCGAGTCTCTTGTCCTTGATGTTCGTGTATGGCCAGAGATTCAGGGTGGCGTTTGGCGCGTATGGGCTGTCATCGGGGGCGCCGGCGTATGGCATGATGCACTTGCCGCCCGGCGCCATCAGCGCAAGGGTCCAGGGCGCCAGCTCAATCTCCCAGTTGCCGGCGTTGAAGATGGTGTTTGACACCTCGACCATGCTTCCTTGTAGCACCCTGATGGCAAGCTGCTTGACGATGCCCGTCTCCTTGAAGCATTTCGTGGTGAAGATATGCATGTCATCATGGTGGAAGTAGTCGACCTTCACATTGTCGGGCTCGTAGGTTCTGGGGAGGGCTTCCGGGGAGTGCCAGATGCGGTGTCCGCCATAGAGCGCGAATCCGTTGTCCGAGGCCTCGAATGGAGTGGGCGGCAGGACTGCGAAGTGGTTGAATTTGCTCTTCTCGCCAATGAAGCAGCCGATGATTCTGGGCCCTACGTCGGTGGTGATGGCCAGGCGAAGCTCCCCTGACTTGATTTCAACGCAGTTCTTATAGGGGCCGACGGTGCATTTCTTCAAATGGGACATGGCTGTTCGGGATATCCTTTGCAAGGGGGTTACGTGTTTAGGTAGGGTCAAACTCAACAACCAGACAAAAAGTAATGCATTTTTCGGAATGCGCTAGTTTTTCCCAAAAAAAGAACATTGCCGGGATACATTTTCCCTTGAGTCAGGCATGTCGCCTGGTCTCTTTTTCTTTTAATTCACTTCAGCATTCAAAGCATGGCGAAAATCACATTTCTCGGGGCTGGAAGCACGGTCTTCTGCCGCAATGTTCTGGGCGACTGCATGTGCAGGGAGTCGTTGAGGGACTCTGAGATTGCGCTCTACGACATCGACGGCACCCGTCTGAAGGAGTCTAAGGCGATTCTTGAGAAGATGAATTCCTCCTTCAACGAAAACCGCGCCAGGATCAGGTGCTACCTTGGCGTCGAGAAGCGCGCCGCCGCGCTGAAGGGGGCAGACTTCGTCGTCAACGCAATCCAGGTTGGCGGCTACGAGCCCTCGACGGTCATCGACTTCGAGATTCCCAAGAAGTACGGCCTGAGGCAGACCATTGGCGACACGCTTGGAATCGGCGGCATCTTCCGTGCGCTGAGGACCATTCCCGTGATGATGGACTTTGCGCGTGACATCGAGAAGGTCTGCCCCGACGCATGGTTCCTGAACTACACCAACCCGATGGCGATGCTTACAGGCGCGATGCTTCGCGGAAGCTCGGTCAAGACCGTGGGACTCTGCCACAGCGTGCAGGTATGCATCACCTGCCTCCTCTGGGGACTAGGACTCGTGACAAAGGAACAGCTTGACGCCGGCTATCTCGCGGAAGACTACGGATACAGCGGACTGATTGCCGGAATCAACCACATGGCGTGGCTCCTGGAGGTCACCCGCGACGGGAAGGACGTCTATCCCGAACTCAAACGCCTCGCCAAGGCGCAGGTGAAGAAGCATCGCGGCAACGCGAAGCACCCGAAGGCGACTGCATACGACCTGGTGCGCCTCCAGATGATTGAAGACTTTGGATACTATGTGACAGAGTCCAGCGAACACAATGCGGAATACGCCCCTTTCTGGATCAAGAGCAAGTATCCCGAACTCATCGACCAGTACGGAATCCCGCTTGACGAATACCCGCGCAGGTGCGTCAACCAGATCGCAGGCTGGAAGAAGGAGTACGCCGACCTCAAGAACAAGGCGACTCTCGAACACAAGCTCTCGATTGAATACGGCTCCGCAATCATGGACTCGGTCGTCACGAATACGCCAAGGCAAATCGGGGCAAATGTCCTGAACAATGGCCTGATTTCAAATCTGCCGGCAGATGCAGTGGTCGAAGTCCCGTGCCTGGTGAACTCGAAGGGAATCCATGGAACATACGTCGGACGACTCCCCGTCCAGTGCGCGGCAATGAACATGACGAATATCAATGTCCAGCTGCTGACAATCGAGGCCGCACTCACCCAAAAGAAGGACCATATCTACCAGGCGGCGATGCTGGACCCGCATACGGCGGCGGAACTGAGCATCGACGACATCAAGGCAATGTGCGACGACCTCATCAAGGCCCACGGCAACATGCTGCCAAAATATCAGTAGTAGGGAGAAGAGGGTAGAAGGTAGAAGGTAGTGCGTGGTCACTTTGCAGTGGGCTTCCATTGAGCGCGGCGATTCTGCCGCGCAGGTAGAGGTCAGAGAAGGATTCACACAGGGGATCGCGCGGCGATTCTGCCGCGCAGGTAGAGGTCAGAGAAGGATTCACACAGGGATCGCACGGCGATTCTGCCGCGCAGGTAGAGGTCAGAGAAGGATTCACACAGGGATCGCACGGCGATTCTGCCGTGCGAGGCGCGCTCACGCGCGCCAGCCACGCACTACCTTCTTCTTTCTTCTCCCTACTCTCTACTATGGAAGCCCACTGCAAAGTGACCACGCACTACCTTCTTCTTTCTTCTCCCTACTCTCTACTCCTCCTACTTTTCTCTTTCCCGGATTGCGGCGAGAATTTGCGGGAGGAGCTGTTTTTTTCTGGAGAGGACACCTGTCATATCGTAGATATTCTCCCCGATTTGCTTATATGGCAGTGCCTGGGCAATGCTCTTAGGGGCGAGTAGCAGGAGCCTTGAGACCTCCATGACGGCATCGGTGACCATCAGTCCGATGAAGTCGAGCTTTTCATCGCGCATGATATCCTTCATTGCCTCCTCGAGTTCCTGGCGTCGCTCTGCCAGCAGCTGTAGATTTGTCTCCTCCACCTGTGCCAATGCGAATGTGATTGTTCCTTCGCTGTAGCACTTGCGGTCGCCATTGAGGACATCCGTTGCGTTTTTCGATGCCAGTGGCGATTCGATGGTGGCGAGTTCCGCCATAAGTTCCGTTCCTGAGCATCCTGCAATCTTCTCCAGCCAGGTCACGGTCTTTGCATCGCGGTCGGTAGAAGTCGGGCTCTTGAGATTCAGGGTGTCGGTTACGACCCCCGCCAGAAGAAGCCCGGCAAGGGACGCGGAGAGGGACTCCCCCGCATCACGGTACATCTTTGCCACGAGGGTGCATGTGGAGCCGACGACATCCGCCGTGAATCGTATCGGCTGGTCCGTGGGCATGGTCTTGAGGCGGTGGTGGTCGACAACCTCTATGACGGGCAGCAGCTCGACACCGGGAAGGCTCTGCTCAATCTCGTTGTGGTCCACGAGAATCATCTCGAAGGGTGGCGGCTGCGCCACGTCCTTCTTCGTGACAATCCCCGCAAGTGTACGGTCCGCGTTGAGGACGGGGATTACATCCTCGAGGCGGTTGCTGATCTTGTGGGAGACATCCCGCAGGCGGTCGTCGGGGGAGAGGACGAAGGCCTGTCCCCGCAGGCCAGCCATTTCCACGGGCATCGAGAAGGCGAGTCGCCTGATTACCTGCGCCGAGTCGCCTGGGCTCTCGAGAATCGTCACCCCTTTCTGGACGGCAAGTTCGACAAGGCGGGACTCCACGGGATGCCCGCCAGTGACAATGAGAAGCCGGACTCCCCTGGAGATTACGTGTTCCTGGATGTCCGGGCGGTCGCCAACGATTACTGCGAGCGCCCCCTTCTCCTCCCATGGGAGATGCGCGTCAAAGGAGTCCACGCGCATTGCGGCGACGTAGACGATGAACTTCTGGATTGTGTCGGGGCTGGCGGCCGTCACGGGGGTGGCGTCAAGCGCACGTGCCATCAAATTCACCGAGGCGAAGACCTCCCGCGAAGCAAGGTGCTGGTTTTCGGCCGAGTCTCCCAGTCCAAGAAGCCTGTCAAGAACCCCCATCGGGCTCAACATCCCAAGATAGATGCCGGCGGAGTCGACGACGGGCAGGCGGGGAAAGCCAGTTTCACGCAAAACCTCAAATCCCTCCCACAGGGTGTCGCCAGAGGGAATGACCGCGGGGTTCGACTCCATTATGTCGGAGACGCGGACATAGACGTCGCTCCTGGTCTGGGGAGTCGGCAGGTGGAAACGGTCGAGGAGAAATCTCGTCCGCTCGGAGATGACCCCGGGGCACAGTGGAACCACATTCCCGAGCCCCTGGCGCCGTCGCAGCTCCGCCAAGGCAATCGCCGCGGCAATCGAGTCGATGTCGGGGTTTCTATGGCCTGAGACGAAGATCTTCTTGCTGTCGTTCATCGCTGTTCCTCCCTGGGGGACGCTTCCTCGCCCGGCTCCGCTCCGGGAAAGATTCGATTAAGCCACGAGGCGACTGCGTCTGGCGAGACCCTGTCCTCTATGGTGCGGCCAAGGGACCTGTCCACAATGTCGCTTCCGAAAAGGGAGATGCCCTCCTTGAAGGACGCCCCTGGACATGATTTCCTGAGGTCTTCGAAGGTATGCCCGGCACCCCCGCCGCCATGTGTAACGAAGGGGACGACCGTCTTGCCGTCGAGACGGGCGGATGCCTCGAGGAAGCTCTTCACGGGAGGCGCCGCCGTCCCCCACCACACGGGCGTCCCAAGGAAGACCACGTCGTATTCGTCAAGCCCCGGCAGTGTCCCCTCCTTCAACGCAGGGAGGATGCCTTTCTTCAGCTCCTTCCGCGCCTGCCCGACGCACTTGAGATAGCTGCGGGGATAGGGAACCGCAACCTCTATTGGAACAATAGGGGCGCCTGTGGCCTCGTGAATCCACACGGCAAGACGGCGGGTGTTCTGCGACGGTGAGTCGCTGAAGACGACTATCACGGGATTGCCGGGAATGCGCCCCGTGAAGGCAAGACCCCTGCGCCTAGGCGTCGAGAGAAGCCTGACCGCAAGCCACCCAAAAAACAGCGCCAACAGTGCGATGGTAATATAGAACATCTTGATATTCAGATGGTTATGACTTTTTCATTACATATTTTGACAGAATCCAGTATCCTGCCAGGAAGAGTGCAATCAGGAGTATGATCCACCAGTAGTGTTCGGAGACGAGCTGCTTTCCGAGGGGGACCAGCTCTTCGTAGGAGAGGTCGGTCGTGCTCCGTCCGATGAAGAATCCCGTCCCAGCAAGAATCGCCCCCCAGATTCCTGCGCCAAAGCCCGTATAGAGTGTGAATTGTCCAAAGGGCATCCGTGCAAGTCCCGCAGGGAGGCTGATCAGCTGGCGGATTGCGGGAAGGAGTCGGCAGACGAATGTCGCGGGGGCGCCGTATTTCCGGAAGATTTCCTGGGAACGTTCAAGCGTCTCCGCCTTCAGGAAGAAGTATTTTCCGTATTTTCGGAGAAATGGTTCTCCGAGTCGAAGTGCCAGGAAGTAGTTGACGTATGCTCCGAGCAGGGAGCCGACCAGTCCTGCGATGATGACCAGGGCGAGGTCAAGCCAGGGGTTCCCCAGGGTCAACTCGCTTCGCGCAGCCAGAAAGCCCGCGGGAATCATCACAACCTCGCTGGGAAAGGGAATGAACGAGCTCTCAATGGCCATCAACGCTATCACCGCGGGATATCCCCACGTGCTGGCGTGCCGGCACCATTGGGCGAGATGAGAGGCAAAATCCATTCCCGTGATTCTATGCCTTGGAAGACGCTACCCTTCAACCCCAATGGAGACGCGCAGCGAGTGGCTCTCGCCAGGCGCAAGAACCCTGCCGTCGTATCCGACATTGCAGTTCTCGACACAGACCATCCCAAGATACTCGCGGTCACCGAAGTCCGGCATCCTGCGGGATTTGTCAATCCAGGGGTTCCAGACGACCCCCGTGTCGCTGTTCTCCTTGGAAATACGGATGCTGCGGCCCATGACGGGATCCCTGATGACGGCCTCGCCCGGGCAGTGGCAGTAGACGCGGTCGGTCTCGGCGGCAATCGTCACCTCTCCCTTCTGCGGATTCGCGGCGGGTGGATTTGCCGGCGCCTTGTCGAGAAATTCGCATCCGTCGAATCCCGTGATGGAGATTTCGCGGCAGTCTCCCACCGCATAATAGGTGTGCAGCGCCTCCTCGAAGGCGAATGGCGCGTCTCCTGTGTTGGTGGTGGTCAGGGCGAGTTCAAGCCTCTTTCCGACCTTGACCTCAAGGCGGAGTTCGAAGGCGTGTGGCCAGATTCGCCGGGTCGCCTCGTCGTCATTGACTGCCAGAACGACCTCCGTGGCCTCAGCGGACAGTTCCTTCCAGGAGACCAGGCGCCAAAGGCACTGGCGGATGAATCCGTGTGCGGTGGTTGCGGCGGGGACCTTCTCCTTGTCAGCGGGGCCGAACCATGGCCAGCACACGGGAATGCCGCCGCGAATCGCCTTGCCGGTCGTGGAGTATTCCGACTTCTCCGAAAGGAAGAAGACCTCGCGACGCCCCGCGGGAATGAAGCTGAGAAGATGGGCGCCCATCAGCGAAATCTCGCAATGCGCTGCCTCGTTCTGTATGTGAATCTCGGGAAGACCGCCGCGGCCATTCAGAAGTGTAATCATATTCGCCCGCCTAACGTGAACAGATGTCGTCGCAATATCGACGGGGGCGTCTCCCCCGTCTCCTGGGACTTGCGGATTACTATATCCCGGATAGCACGCGGCAGAGAGGGGCGGCGGGGCGTGAAATTGTTCAGGTGAGGGCTGCGCCGAAGGGATGTTTGCCAGTCGGCGCAATCCACAGCCTTTTCCCCAAGTGAATTGGGGGAGAGGGCTATTCCTTCGAGTCCATGACCTGGGGATAGTCGCGCACGGCGGACTCGGCGCATCCAATCAGGAATGCGCTGTCGTCCTTCGTAATCGACTCGGGGACAAACCTGATGTCGGCCCCCGTCCTGCCGAAGAGGAACATATACCAGACGCATGCCTGCATGTATTCGCCACGCTTGTTGAGGTGGAAGGTGTCCTGCCACATCACGTATTTGCCTGTCTTGGAATCCTTATGCCAGCAGAAGCTGCCGACTACCTCGATTGGGCTGGCGGGAGGCAGGTCGGGATGGACGTAGCGCGACACCTCCGCCTTGTCGAAGCCCGTGTATTTCTCAGGCGCCCTCTCGCGGGAGAGCTGCACCGCATATCCTGTCGGAATGATGCGGGCATTCAATGCCTTCGCCATGTTCCGGTAGTTCTCGTTTAGGCGACGATACATCTCGTCCTGGTCAAAACCCCATGTCGGAGACGGCTTCGCAACGCGCGGGTCGTCAGAGGCGTACGACCAGGTCTGCTGGATGACAATCTCACTCTTCGGGCAGTGCTTCCTGATGATCTCCACAAGCCTCGGATAGAAGTTGTCGAACTTGTCGGGCTGCCAGCTCTCATGGCTCGCCTGCTGGATGGTGACAATGTCCCACTGCTCCGCATCAAGCAACTCCTGGAGGGAACTCATTCCGTCCGGGGTGTTGCCCTTCAACTCCAGATTGGTCCAATAGGGACGATGGGAGGGATCCGCCTCGGATTTCTCGTATTCCTCGATGTGACGCCATATCGGGCAGCCCGGAATCTCCGCCTGCCCAAGCAACAGCTTGTCTTCTGCCGACGCCTTGACAAGCGATGGAAGATAGGTCAACACGCTGTGGGTGAAACTGTTGCCAATCATCAGCACCTTCAATTCGCCGGCAAAACCGCAAACGCTTGTCATGATGATAACCGCCAATGCCAGAAGAAGCTTGTTCATGCCTGAAACCGATTGCCCAGAGAAATAAACAATGTCGTACTATAAGCACACAGATGCTTGGGCGATGAGGCATGCCGACTTCGCTTCCCCTTTCTGGGGGGAAACGAAAAGACCGTCTCCCGGATTTTGGGGACGGTCTTTTCGTTAAATGGAGCGGGTGATGGGAATCGGACCCACGTGGTCGGCTTGGAGGGCCGAAGCATTACCATTATGCTACACCCGCATTTTTTGTAATGCGTGGTACTCTATATTCCGAAATCACTTTTTCAAATCGTCTGCGGAATCTTTTGAGGACAAGTTGACGAGTCCCTCGACCTTTTCGAGGGTGATTTCCCCCTCGACCCGTCCAAGCTCCCTGTTGTTTGCATCGAAGAGGATTGCCGCCGGCAGATTGTCCACCTTGAATGTCCCCTTGAAGCTGTTGACGTCCATTTCCCCTGCGACATACAGGTGGGCGAAGCGGCACTTTCCTGAGAGTCTTTCCCTGATGTCGGCGGCGATTCCACTGGTGGCCTCGTTGTCCTCCGACAGAAGCAGAAGCATGGGTTCGTTGCCGACGAGCGTGGATTCGATGACCTCCGGCGCATTCGACCTCAGCGCCTCCCTGCTGGCGCGTTCCTCCTGGACATTCCGGTCGTATCTCCACATCAACCAGGCCATCGCCAGGATGGCAATCGTGTAGATGACAACCCTCGGGCCGAAGACGCCCACGCCTTTCCTTGGCTGAAATCCAAATGCCATTTTCCCCTATTGCTCCCTGTTGAAGAGTTCCTTCACTGCCGCCTGAAGGGCGCGGGCACGGTGGCTGAGCCCGTTCTTGACTTCGGCGGGCAGCTCGCCAAATGTCCTGTCGTATCCGTCGGGAATGAATCCCGGGTCGTATCCGAAGCCACCGTCGCCGCGCGGAGCCTCCGCGATACGCCCATACACCTCGCCCCTGGCACAGCCGCGGACCGTGCCGTCTGCCTCGGCAACTGCAATTACACAGACAAATCGTGCACGGCGGTCGTCGGCTCCGTCGAGGTTCCGGAGGAGCTTTGCGAGATTCCGCCCGTCGTTGCCGCCTTCTCCGGCATAGCGTGCGGAGTGGACGCCGGGGGCGCCGTCAAGCGCGAAGACCTCCAGCCCCGAGTCGTCGGCCATCACGGGGCAATGGAAGGCGCGTGCGCCAGCCTGGGCCTTCTTGACGGCGTTCTCCTCGAAGGTCGCCCCGTCCTCAACCACATCGGGCATGCCGCCGGCCTCGGCGGCACTGACGACCTCGATGCCCAGGGGATTGAGAATCTCGCGGATTTCACGCACCTTGTGCGAATTTGATGTGGCGACTACCAGCTTCATTGCGGATTCATTCCTCCTGGGATTCCGGCCTCTTGGCTGCGTACAGCTGCAGCATTGCAATCTCGGCGGGGGTGACGCCGTCTATCCTCGCCGCCTGTCCAAGATTTGTGGGTTGACGCTTCGCGAGCTTCTGGCGCGCTTCGTTTGAAAGGCCCTTGACGGAGCCGTAGTCGAGCTCCGCGGGCAGAGTCCACGCCTCGAGTTCCTGCATCACCTTCGCCTGTTCCATCTGCTGCGCAAGATATCCCGAATAGCGTGCGTCTATCGTAATCTGCCGAAGCACCCGTTCCGGCAGCACGGGGAGTTCCGGGTGGTCGCCGTAGACGAAATCTGGCCGCACCAGCAATTCGAGGACGTTCCTGCCCAGCATACGGATTCCCGCCAGGGTCGTCCTTGCCTCCGCAATCTCCCTTTCGAGTGTCTCGACCCGGTCCAGTGCGGCGCGTGTTGCCAGCCCGTATTCGTATCCGATGCGTGTCAGGCGCCTGTCCGCGTTGTCCTGCCGCAGTTTGAGCCTGTATTCCGCCCTGGATGTGAAGAGCCGGTATGGTTCGACGATTTCCTTTGAGACCAGGTCGTCCACCATGACTCCGAGATATGAGTCCTCCCGCCTCATCCTGAGTGGCTCTCCCAGATTTCCTGCGTACCGGGCGGCGTTGAGCCCTGCCAGGAGTCCCTGCCCAGCGGCCTCCTCGTATCCCGATGTCCCGTTGATTTGCCCTGCGAGGAAGAGGGACGGATAGCGCCGCACCGCAAGCGACCTGTCCAGCTGCGTCCAGGATGACGAAGTCGTATTCGATTGCGTATGCGTATCGCGAGATGAATGCGTTTTCGCATCCGGGGAGCGATCTGACCATCTGCCATTGGACATCCAGCGGCATGGAGGTGGAGAGCCCGTTCAGGTAGTATTCGTCGGTGCAGTCTCCCTCAGGTTCCACGAAGATATGGTGGAATGGGTGGTCGGAGAAGCGGACCACCTTGTCCTCAAAGGAGGGGCAGTAGCGCGTGCCGATTCCCTTGATTGCACCCGAATACATCGCGCTTCGCTTGAGATTCTCCTGGACGACTCGCCGCGTCTCGTCGGTGGAGCGCGTCAGATGGCAGCAGCGGGTTTCCAGCCGGACCTTGTCGAAGAAGGGGAGGGCGCCACGGTCGTCGCGCCCGAAGGAGAATCCCTCCCCCGTGTCGTCGGGGGGCTGGACTTCCATTGACGAGAAGTCTATGCTCTTTCCCAGTATTCGGACCGGGGTGCCCGTCTTGAGCCGTCCCATCTCCAATCCAAGTTCCTGGGCAAGGCACCTTGAGAGCTCCAGGGCGGCTGCGTCCCCGGAACGCCCTCCCGGCATTTGGACGAGTCCGTAGTGGAGGGTGCCTCCCAGGAATGTGCCTGTGGATATGACGACCGCCTTGGCATGCCATTCCTCGCCCAGCGAAGTCCGTATTCCGCAGACCTGCCGACTTGAATCCAGAAGCAGCCCTGTCACCTCCGCCTGCAGGACATCCAGGTTTGGCGCAAGCTCCAGGACGAGTTTCATCCGCTTCTGGTAGAGCGCCTTGTCGCACTGTGCGCGTGGCGAATGCGCCGCCGGCCCCATGGAACGGTTCAGCATCCGGAACTGGATGGTCGTTGCATCCGCATTGCGACCCATTTCGCCGCCCAATGCATCGATTTCACGGACGAGCTGCCCCTTCGCCACCCCTCCGATGCAGGGGTTGCACGACATCTGCGCAAGGTGGTCGTTGTTGATTGTTACCGCGAGCGTCCGCGCGCCGACGCGCGAAGCCGCCAGGGCCGCCTCGCATCCAGCGTGCCCCCCGCCGACGACAATCACGTCATATTCTGCTTGAGGAGGAAATCCACCCATTGGACATATACACAAAAAAACCCGGCCACCTTGTGGGGTAGCCGGGAGTGATTCTGGTGCTCGGAGCGGGACTTGAACCCGCACGGATGTTACTCCATTAGGCCCTCAACCTAACGCGTCTGCCAATTCCGCCACCCGGGCAATTTTGCTCTTTCCAGAGTAATCGCCGTTACTATATCGAGTCCAAAACGAATTGCAAACAGGAAAACCGAAAAAACAGGGAAGAGCCAGCGTGGTTTTTTCGGGGGGCAGGGAGGCGATGCCCCTGTCCCCCCGCGCGGGGTTCTACTTGACGATGAAGAGTGCGGATGTCATCTTCGGCGCGTAGTATTCGAAGACTCCGCCGTGGATTTCGTACTCCTTCCTGGAGAGCAGATCCAGGACAGTCCCTTCGTCGACAGGCGCCTTGAGGAGTCTGGTGCCGCCGCTGGTGAAGTGGAAGCCCATGAAGTTGCCGGAAGCCCAGGTGATGTCGCCGTTGGTCTCGTTGTAGCAGTGGAGCCCTGCGTCCTTGGCAATCCTGCGGAGCCAGGAGGCGCGCTCCTGAGGCTGTGACGAGAAGAGGATTCTGCATCCGTTGACATGGCTCTCGGCGAAGACGGGAGCACCCTCCTCGGTCTCGGCAAGAATCCTGACTCCATCCTCGGCGACAGGCCTGAAGGCTGGGACGATGCGCTCGGCGGTCGGGAAGAGGTTGTCGTTCTGCGCGTCAAGTAGTTCGACGCCGAGCTGCGTAAGGCGCGCGGGGCGCGTGGAACGGCTTTCCCAGTCAATGTCGAAGGACATGCCTGTCAGCGCCTCGAGGGTCTCGGTGGAGAAATGGTCGCCTGCGACCACGTCCGCCCCGATGTTGAAGACGACCGTGTTGCCGGGGACGAGGATCTTCTCCTTGATGTAGGCCACGTCCTCGGGGGAGAGCTTGAATGCGTTCTCGAAGAGCCACATCCTGTGGTCGGTGGGGATGTCCTGGAGTCCGGGGGTGATGTAGTCGTTCCAGGCAATGCCGCTCTTGGCCAGTTCAGTCTGCTGGAAGACGATTGCGTGGGTGTTCGTGGCGGAGTTGTAGGTGAGATGCTCCATCGAGTTCTCGCTTATCACCACCGCGATCGAATTCGCCGGGTCAACAATCTTCGTGCGTGCCTCGATGATTGTCTTTTCGGCGTCGGTCAGGGCGCGTGCAAGTTCCGCCAGCCGGAGATCCCTGAAGACCCAGCCCAGGCTGAAGTCGTAGTAGCGGAAGCCTACGTTGCGCGCAAGCGACATCGCATATTCGCGGATGAGGACCGCCTTCGTCTCCTTGAGGTCGCGGCAGCGCCCGATTGCCTGGGTTGTATGCAGGGTGCGTATGTCGCTTTCGGTGACGAAGACCTTTCCGTTCAGGCGCACGGAGCCTTCGGGGACCATGAGGCCGCCGCACTCTCCGGGGCCGCGTCCGCTGTAGGACGAGGGGGCGTGGAAGATGTCGACGGAGTCGCTGGCAAGCAGGCGGCTCAACGCCCAGTGCCCGCTGGCCTGCGCCCAGAACGAGACGCTGATCTGCTTGTAGTATCCGTAGTATGCGCCCGCCAGCAGCTTTCCTTCGGAGACCCGCTTCACCGTGTCGCAGAAGCGGATGATTGCATCCGTGACCACGACTGCCATGCAGCGGTTGAAGTCCATGACATACTGTGATTCCGAGGGCAGCCGGATTGACCGTCCGTCCTGTCCGTCATTGCGTTCCTCTGCCGTAGGCAGGAGGTTTTTCTCGGCAATCTCCTCGAAGGAGGCGAAATTCCGTCCCCACGCGGCATTTGCCCCATCGATTGTCCCGTACTTTTCCCGTGCGAAGTCGGCGAATGCCCGTGCGAAATCCGGGTTGTAGTCGAGGAACTCGAATTTGGTCTGGGAGCCCCAGTACATCCACTCCCACGTGATGCCGGAGCTTGGCAGGACCGCCGCGATGCGGCTGCCGTACGGCATTTCCTTGATGTGTTCGACCAGGAGGGTCAGGATTCTGTCGCCTTCGTCAAGCCACTTTCTGGATGCCATGGATGGCGACTTCTGGCGTGCGCCGCTGTAGTTGACGATATCCGTATGGCCATCGGAGGCGATGGCGAGGGCGTCGGGGTTCTTGTCGAAGAAGGGCATCATCTTTGGACTGCGCGACGGGTCGAGTCCGGGAATTGTGATGATGTGCGCCTCGGGATTGCGCATCAGGATGGAGGTGCAGAAGTTGTCCAGGTCCGTGAAATCGGGGTTTCCGTCCTTGTCAAAGTTGATTATCTGGTGGAACCAGACCCCCTTGACTCCGTTGTCGATGGCGGTCTTGAGTTCGCGGAAGTGCTTGTCGCGTTGCTGGTTCACCTCGACGAGATACTGGGTTAGGGTTGAGCGTTCCTCGCCGTTCATGACCAGCTGGGGAATGACATCGAGGTCGTCCAGGCGCGATTCGGAAAGCCCCAGGGCTTCGCCGTCAGGCCGCGTCATGGTCACCTTGCCGGGAATGTCGCAGGAGCTGACCTTCGCGGGATTCATGCTTACGACGACGTTGTATTCGCCGGCCGGCAGGAACCTGAAGTTGGTGGGCGACAGGTCAAGGGCGTATTCGCGCTTGCCCGAGAGGGCGGTTCCGGAGACTTTGCATCCCTGGATCATGAAGTTGTAGCGGTCGTTCTGCAGGCGCACGGAGAATTCGAGTTCACCGCCCAGGTCTCCGGCGGCCTCTGGCAGCACCAGTGTCGCCTTGGGCGCCCACACGGTCGATGGGTCGAGATTCTCCGGAAGGTCGAGCCCATTGATTCCGAAGGAGGCCGAGCTGACTCCCGAGTGGATGACAGGCCCCCATACGCCGCCGCCATTTACGCAGAGGAAGGTGGCGGGGCAGACGGGCTCCACGCCGGCCCAGCCGTCGTCGTCCGGGGAGACTATCGCGCATTGCCAGGTGTCATCGGTCACGACAAGGGTCCGGGAGCCGTCCTTGTGGATGATCTCCAGATCCGCCATGAGGCCGCCTGGGCCGCCGCCATTGAGCACGCGTGAGACAAGCACGTTCCTGCCTTCCTTGAGGAACTCCTTGACATGGAAGACTTCCGGGATTGCCCATTGGTTGGAGTATTCGCCCTGGAGGATGTGTCCGTTCAAATCCGTGCAGACCACGTCGTCGCCCGTGACATTGAAGCGCGCCTCCGCTATGTCATCTAGGGATTCGATGTCGAATTCCTTGCGGAAGATTGCGGTTCCATTTGGGGTGTCGCCGAGCGTGGGTTCCCAGATCCACCCGCCGAGGAAGGGGCCGTTTTCGCCGGCATTGCCGATGATCTTCTCTCCCATTTCAATGGACTCAAGGGCCTCGCTGAAGGGCATGTCGTCGGGAACGCCGTAGAATCCAATCTGCATCACGTCGACGCCATGGTCGAGGGTATTGCGAAGGACAAGGCGCACCTCCGCGGCCATGGAGGGGAGCACCATGGTCGCAATGCCGTCGGTGACAACCTCCTTTGCAATCGGCCTGTCAAGGATGTCAAGGCATTCGACGGTGGTTTCGACATTGTAGGTGGATTCGACCTTCAGGATGTACTTGCCCCCGGAGGGAATCGAGATGAAGTCGGATTCAAGCGCACCTCCGGAGGGAATGGCCGCCCCGTTCGCGCCAAAGGAAGCGTCGCCGCTCCAGCCCCTCGAACCGGCGGAGAAGTCGCCGTTGCCGACAAGGCCGAAGTCGGGATAGACTGGCTCCTCCCCAAGCAGGCGGATGTAGCGGACGGTGGCCTTCTCGCCGCCGCGCAGCACTACGTCGAAACGCATGAGGGAAATGTCACCCTTCCAGTTGGGATGACCCTGTAGGTTGACAAGACCAATCCCCTTCTCCTTGTCAATCTGCACGTCCAGGCGGGTCTGCTCCGAAGGACCAATGCCAGGATGCCCAAAATAGACGGGGAAAAGAGCGGCGTCGCAGTCAATCCCTATCTCAAGATACTTGTAGTCGGACGCCTTCAGAAGAAGGTCGCTGGGCGCAAAAAAATATGCGTTGTTCTGGCCAACACTCACAAAACCTTCGCCGGGAACCAGGTCGTATTCGATGAAATTGTACGGACGGAAACCATGAAGGTCGCCATCACGAAAATCCCATGTCTGGTCGGAGAAAAGAGACAATGCTAGACAAAACAGGAAAACTGTTGACAACTTCCTCATAAGCGTGTGTCGTTTTTGGGGATGTGGCTCTGGGGTGATTGAAAAACGGAACTGAAATCTGTTTAAAATAATGCAAAAAGTAGGGAAGAGGGAAGAAGGGAGAAGAAAGTAGTGCGTGGCCACTTTGCAGTGGGCTACCGTCATGTAGGGAATAGAGAGAAGGGAGAAGAAAGCAGTGCGTGGTTGGCGCGCTTGGGCGCGCCTCGCACGGCAGAAGCGCCGTGCGATCCCTGTGTGAATCCTTCTCTGCCCTCTACCTGCGCGGCGCCTGCCGCGCTCAACGGACGCCCACTGCTTTTTTCAAGGGAAGAGGGAAGAAGGGAGAAGAAAGTAGTGCGTGGCCACTTTGCAGTGGGCGTCCGTCATGTAGGGAAGAGAGAGAAGGGAGAAGAAAGCAGTGCGTGGTTGGCGCGCTTGGGCGCGCCTCGCACGGCAGAAGCGCCGTGCGATCCCTGTGTGAATCCTTCTCTGCCCTCTACCTGCGCGGCAGAATCGCCGCGCTCAACGGACGCCCACTGCATAGTGTCCACGCACTACCTTCTATCCTCTCCTCCCTTCTCCCTACTCATATTGGATTATAGTACGCTACTTTACGTTGTGCGGACGGTGCCGTGGTTTTTTTGCCGTGGCGATTCCCTTTTTTCGAGAGTGTGGCGGCCTGCCTTCCTCATTCTGTCCGTCCCGGATTTTTTGAATTAGTTCATCCCTTGTTTTTTCTTAAGGAGCTTAGAAAGTGGAAACCTACAAGAGCGGCCTCAACGCCGAACTGACTACCATTTCGCCCTGCACATTGCAGCTTACTGCCACTGTTCCTGCCGAGGTTGGCAAGAAGGCGTACAACAAGCATTTGGATTATTATTCGAAGCATGTCCAGAAGCCTGGCTTCCGTGCCGGCCACATTCCCCAGTCCATGATCCTGAGTCTTCATGGCAAGGAGATTCTCTCTGACACTGCGGCCTACCTGGCCAACCAGGCGGTAGAGGAAGTCGTCGCCGAGAAGAAGCTCACCCTGGCCAGCGAGATTGACCTTGAGGGCGACCGCATTCCGGAGTATGTTCCCGGACAGGATTTCACTGTCAAGGCCACCCTCGAAGTCTTCCCCGAGTTCGAGCTTCCCGAATACAAGGGGCTGAAGGCGACCCGCAAGAAGATTGTCATCGACGACAAGCAGGTTGACGAGGCTGCGGACACCTACCTCCACATGCGCGGCACCTACGAGAAGGTGGAGAGGCCTGCCCATAAGGGCGACATGGTTCGCGTCGACTACACCTGTGACGCCGATGACGAGCTCAAGAACGACCCGCGGGCGAAGTTCCTGGTGTCCGGCACCAATGCGTGGCAGATTCTTCGCGACCCCGAGTCCATTCCCGGCATCACCGCCATCATGGAGGGTGTCGAGTTGAATGGCGAGAAGGACGCGCCTGTGACCTTCCCCGAGGACTTCCGCATCGAATCCCTGCGTGGCAAGACCCTCAACTACCACTTCACCCTCCGCGAAGTCCACGGCTTCACGCCTCCTGCCTTTGACGAGGAGTTTGAGAAGCAGACTGGCATGAAGAGCCTTGACGACGTCAAGGCGATGGTCCGCCAGCAGATGGAGAGGAACGCCGAGGTCTCCCAGGAGAACAACGTCTACGAGCAGATTGTCAAGGAATACTCCTCCAAGCTCTCCTTTGAGATTCCTCCGAAGCACCTGGCCAGGGTTCTTCAGGAGTCCAACGAGATTGAGAAGCAGCGTCTTGAGTCCCGTGGCCTGAAGGGCGAGGAGCTTGAGAAGGAGCTTGAGAAGGCCGAGCAGCGTGTTGCCGAGGACGTTCCGAAGACCATCAGGCTCGTCCGTGCCTACGACCTCATTGCCCAGAAGGAGAACATCCAGATCACCACCGAGGAGGTCTATGGCTACTGTGCCAGGAATGCCCAGCGCGTAGGCATGGAGCTTGGGCAGTACATCAACGAACTCCGCAAGAACCGCGACGAGTGGAATTCGATGTTCACGGCCATCTCCCGCCAGAAGGTGCTTGCCCTGATGGTCAAGGAAGCCGACATCACCGAAGTCGAATAACCGCCGGCCGGGTCGTGCGGCGGCGCCGTGGAAGCGCCGTCGCGTGCCCGGGCCTCATCCGGGGGAATGCGGCGGGGGCGGAAGCCTTCCCCCACCCATCCTCCTTCCTTCCCGTCCGCCCACGCCCTCCGCACATCGCGGAGGCGCGTCCCCGGGGCTCCGCTGCGGATCTCCTCCCTTGCGGACGGCATTCTCCGCCCTTCCATCGTCAACTATGGAGAGTGGCGGAATTTTCATACGCGCGTGCGCGGAGATGCGCGTACGCGAACCGGACGCCGTTGCGGAAGCTTCGGCGTAAAGACACTATCGCCCAGACAACAACAAGATACAGGAAACCCAACGCATGAGTTACTACGCACCCTACGTCATCGAACAGACAGGCAACGGCGAACGCCAATACGACATCTATTCACGGCTGCTGAAGGACAGAATCGTCATGCTCGGCAGTGAGATTGACGACACCGTCGCGAATTGCGTCATGGCGCAGCTTCTCTTCCTCCAGAGCGAGGATCCCAAGAAGGACATCCACTTCTACATCAACAGCCCCGGCGGCGTCGTCTCGGCGGGCCTTGCGATTTACGACACCATGCAGATGATTTCCTGCGACGTCCGCACCTACTGCATTGGCCAGGCCGCCTCGATGGGTGCCGTCCTTCTTGCGGCTGGCGCCGCGGGCAAGCGTTTTGCCCTTCCGCACTCCCGCATCATGATTCACCAGCCTTCCGGCGGTTGCCAGGGCACTGCGGCGGACATCAACATCCAGGCCCAGGAGATCATGAAGACCAAGGCTGTCCTCTACGACATTCTCTCAAAGCACATTGGGAAGAGCGCGGAGCAGATTGCCAAGGATTCCGAGCGTGACTTCTTCATGTCCGCCCAGGAGGCCACTGAATACAACGTGGTTGACTCGGTCATTCCCCTGCAGCCGAAGTCCCCTGCGAAGAAGTAGGTAGCCGCCATGCCACGCAAGCCGACAAAATCCGTCAGCGAGAAGACGGGCATCTGCATGCTCTGCGGGTTCAACTACCACGAGCATGAATTCGGGATTGACCTGGGTTTCCGCCAGAAGGGGCTTCCCCTGGTCTGCCTGAAGTGCTGCAACATGCTTCTCAGGGCCATGGGGGCCACCAACAGGCCCGTCGTCATCGAGGAGATGGTCGCCATCGCGACTGAATACATCAGCAGGGCCGACAACATTTCGCCGCAGCTCCAGAGTTCGATGGAGCAGTCGCTCTTCTCCACCATCGACCCGCTTACCGGAATGGTGCGGCATGACAAGCCGATGCGCCTGGCGGAGCCTTCCAAGGGAATCACCCGCGAGCGTCTGGGCACACCCAGGGAAATCTACGACTTCCTCAGCCTCTACTGCTACGGGCAGGAGCAGGCGAAGAAGACCCTCGCCGTCGCAGTCCACAACCACTACAAGCGCATCCTCCACGAGCAGGAGAACGCAAAGAAGTCGAGGCCGAAGGACAACGTCGAGCTCGTCAAGAGCAACGTCCTCATGATTGGTCCCACCGGCAGCGGGAAGACCCTTCTGGCGCAGGCCCTCGCCCGCAAGCTGCAGGTTCCCTTTGCAATCGCGGATGCGACGACCCTCACCGAGGCGGGATATGTGGGCGAGGATGTCGAGAACATCCTCCTCAGGCTCATCCAGGCCGCCGACAACGACATTTCCAAGGCGGAAATCGGGATTGTCTACGTCGATGAAATCGACAAGATTGCCCGGAAGACGAACAATGTCTCCATCACCCGCGACGTCTCCGGCGAGGGTGTCCAGCAGGCTCTTTTGAAGATACTCGAGAATACCATCGCCAACATTCCCCCGAAGGGTGGCAGGAAGCATCCTGACCAGGAATACGTCCAGCTGAACACGAAGAACATCCTCTTCATCTGCGGCGGCGCCTTTGTCGGCCTTGACAAGATTGTCGCCAAGCGTGGCGGTGCG
>OJAR01000204.1_pt1 | contig 20719 bp, 16 predicted proteins | sample 1589431 | NCBI WGS metagenome assembly OJAR01 (sample SAMN03283242) | human gut metagenome | biome: human-associated habitat; material: feces | host: Homo sapiens | place: Peru | collected 2012 | reverse complement strand
TTCTGCGATGCGGCCTGCGCGACAAAGTTATAAATTTCCCCTGAAACCTGCAACAATAAGTTTTTAGCAAAAAATGGGGAACGCTCGTACCGTAAGTGCAACTCCGCCGCCCATTAGTCCGTATAAGCACCTGATAGTACGCAAACTACAGCATCGACACCCGACGCGCAATTAACTATAATTTCGCAAATTCGGCAGAAATGCGTACCTTTACAGTGCATGACAAAACAGCATACGGACATTGTAGCGTGATTGGCTGACGCGTAGGCGTGACTGCCGACGCGCGGCACACAAAGATTTATCGCTATCGGAAGACGATTGATCCTCCGACTGTGATGTGGTTATATACTTACAAATCACCTAAAAAGACTCACAATACAATGTCCCAATCAAATACAAGCAACAACCGTATCGACAACAACAGCAACGACGCATCCGAAATCGAGCCCACGAAGGCCACACAACCCGAAGGCCGTACATCGCACAACGAGGACGATTCGTCCATACACGACTTTGACTTCGCACTTATATGCGAGTACTTCGCATCCATCGACCGCCAAGGCCCGGGCAGCGATGAGGTCACACGCCGCGCCCTGAGCTTCGTACCGAATATTGATGCATGCAGCCGCGTCGCCGACATCGGCTGCGGCACCGGCAGTTCGACGCTATTACTGGCCGCCGATACCGGGGCACACGTCACTGCCATCGACCTTTTTCCACAGTTCCTGACACGACTATCCGAGCGCGCCAAAGCTGCCGGAGTGTACGAGCGTATCACCACCGCAGCCGCATCTATGGACGCACTTGACTACGCCGAAGCGTCTTTTGACCTGCTGTGGTGCGAAGGTGCCATCTACAACATCGGCTTTGAAAACGGGCTGCGCTCTTGGCGCCCAATGCTCAAAGACGGAGGCTATATCGCCGTCACCGACGCCACCTGGCTCACCGACAGACGTCCGGCCGAAGTCGAGACATTCTGGCACGATGCCTACCCCGGCATCACCGATATAGCCGGCAATATAGCCGCAATACAACGCTGCGGATACACGCCCGTGGCGGCTTTCGTATTGCCGGACAAATGCTGGACTACAAACTTCTACGAGCCCCAACGGCAAGCGCAAGACATCTTCCTGTCGCGCTACGGAGACGACAAGACGGCGCAAGCACTTGTCGCCAACCAGAGGCACGAAGCCGAGATATTCAGCCGTTTCCATCAGCACTACGGTTATGCCTTTTACATAGCACGTAAGAGCTGATTGCCCGTCCGCATCCCCGTGCCGCCGTACTCATCCCACGGCGACACGGAATACACAACGCGCCTGTCCGGCTTATGGCACAGGCGCGTTTTTTTAAGTGCGCTCAGTCCGCACATCCTTAGTGCAGCCCCCGCCCACTTCATCCGCGCCGTGAAAGGCATAGTCTTGAGCAATAGGCCGTCAAGTACCATATAGGCAGAACTGATTTTGCTCGAAATCGCCACGACAGCATTGCGCACGTTCATAAAGCCCATGGCCATATTCGCTATCGATGCCCCGACATTGAGGTACGGCGCTACGCTCGACACCAGCGACCCTATCTTCGCCTTGAGCGCCCCCATCGAGTTTGCCAACTGCTTCTGTTTACCGGCGTCAGTCTTGGCCAGCGCCGCGTTCATCTCGCCGACATTGTCGGTGATAATTTGCGCCAGCATCGCCGCGCGCTCCTGCTCGTTGCCGTTCTTGATGGCCGCCTCCTGCGCCTCCGTGAACGTGATACCCACGCGCCGCAGTGCCGAGGTCATGCCCATCATTGCCTTGCCCATAAGGTTGGCCACATTGACGGCGTCCCCGGCCTCTGCATTGAACCCGCGCTGTTGCGCCACAAGGTTGTTCATCGCCGGAATAAGTACCTCCAACGACGATTTTTGATAAAGGAAAGTGGCCAACTGCTGCGCCCCGGCACGCTGTACGCCTGCCGAGATAATGCCTAATTCGGCCTGTGCGCTCGTCAGCTTCTTGATAGACGATATTTCGGCGTCCGTGGACTTCATGCGCTGTCGCATAATGACCTCCAGGCGCGTAGCGTTTAGCTCGGCATTGGAATACGCCGATGCCATCGACTGAATGGCTGCGTTCACTTTGTCCACGGCTGCCATCGTCGCGTATAACGATGATGACATCTGCTCCCATGTTGACATTGCCCCGGAAAAAGACTGCTGCACGTTCTTAGTCACATTCTGCATCTCCTGCATACTATAGATAGCCGACTTAATACCGCTACCATTGTATGTCGTGTTAAAACTTATCGTTATATTTTTTGCCATAATATTATTGGTCTATATGTCGTATTTATTGGTCAAATATTCTTATTTGCACAGATATGCGTCACCTTGTTTCGTTTTGTTTTGTATATTTGCGGTGAACTAAAAACTACACATCATGTTACTCTTAGCTGAGACAATGTCCGTTGGAGGCTTCTTCTCCGCCCTTTGGAAGTTCTTCGTGGGCCTGTTCGGCTTTGCACTGGAACACCCGATTATGGTTGGCTTGTTCATTCTTATCTGCATCGGAATTAGCAAGGTGAAATTTTATGGCGACCATAGTAAGGACTGCGTTCCTTGAAAGCCTCATATAATCAACCCCCTTAAAATTCCATTATTTCTCCCTCATACTGCCCCTTCGGCCTCCACAGCTTTTCGACACGCCGTAGGTTGTTATTCGTGGCGCTCGCGCTGCATACGACATCCCATTGCGCCACACACACAAACCTATCCTCGGGCATCGCGTACTCGCTTATAAACAACGGCTGCGTCTGCGCCTCACACCAGTCGTAAAACGCCTCGTGGTCAAAGCGCACGCCGTAATCGCCCTTTTGGGTCGAAGTCCGATACGGAATATCGGCATATATTACGCTGCCATCGGGTATCTCCACATCGCGGTAATCGCCCACGGAATACGTCAGACTTTGCAGACTTTGCAGACTTTGCAGACTTTGCAGACTTTGCAGCCTTTCCAGACCTTCCAGCCTTTGCAGCCTTTCCAGACTTTGCAGCCTTTCCGGACTTTGATTATCGCCGCGCACTTTCGCTGTCTTTCCCTTAATAAGCGGCACAAGCTGCCGCACTACCTCCCTATAAGCCTGACGGCGCTCGCGCACGCTCTCAGCCGTCAGCATCATCCAAACAGCTCGCTTATACGGCTCTATCTCGCGCGAGTAAAGATAACTCTGCCCGTTATTCCCGAAGCTCCAACAACTGCGAACATAGGGGTCGCTGTCTTTAAGCGCAAAGAAGTCCTCGCGACTTATCCAACGCCGCTCATCACGGTACTTCCCCGCAACGGCATCCACAAACAACTGCGGCATATCGCTTATATCGTTGATATGTATATGACCCCATTTGCCGCTCAACGCCGCACAATGCGCTATCGCACAACCGCCGCAAAATACATCATACAAATGCTCGGCACGCGGCAACAACGACACTATACGCTCGGCCAGTTTATTCTTGCTACCCATATAGGGTATCCCGTATCTCATTCCTGTATCCTTATTTCCTGTTTAGTAATTCTTCCACTCTCGCCCGTGTCGACGGCGTCCATTCGCGCTTGGGCGCGGTACGCGCCGGGGCGTCTATCTCCTCCAACGGGATAAGCATCCGCGGCGTTACGCGCTTAGATGTGTGCGGCTGTATCAGTATGGCGCACGCCGTGCGCAGGCGGTTCCACCGCTCCAAATCCTCCGAGTGTCGGCGCTTCGCATCCTCCTCCATACAAAGCTCGACCGCCCTCGGGCTTAGCCGCCTGAACGTGTCGAGCGGCATCCCGAGGGCGGTCAAAGCGTATGCTTGCAAACGCAAAATGTCTATTTTTTCACCGTCGTCTTTTTTTTTGACCCTTTGGCATTCTCGGCGTTGACGGCCTCGCCCCAGCGCTGTATGTCCTCGGGCGTCACGCGCAGGGCAAATGTGCGGAAGTCCATATCAAAGGCGCGTCCGTCAGCCTCGGCCGTGGCGCGTACTTGGTAGTACAGCATACGGCACGCATCCGACAGCCCCGTAATCTCGTAGGCCTCCTTGCCCGTGGCCTCGCGGAAGTCCACAAGCGCGGCCATGGTCTGACGCACGGGGTACTCGACCCCGTCTATCTTAGAACTTAGCCAAGCCAAGAAATGCGACGATATTCCCATGAGAACGCCGCAAATTATGCGGCATTCTTATGAGAATATTTGGTGATTAGGCGTTATTTAGCTAATTTTGTCGCAGAATATGCGACGTTTAGCCTCATTCATTGTCGCACATGAAATAAAAGCATTTATGTATATACACGAAAGAGACAATTGGACAAACTTCCGTTGGGATGCGTCCGAAGTATCAAAGCTTCAGGAAATAGTCTGTCGTAAACAGGGTCTGCTTTACGGCAGACTAAGTTCGCTCGGCTTTGGCAGCAAACTCAGGGCAATGGCAGACAACCTGACACATGATGTGGTATATTCTTCCGAGATAGAAGGCATACGTCTGAACGAAGATCAAGTGCGCTCCTCAATCGCCCAAAAGCTGGGAATAGAAAATGTGAAATACACAGCACCATCGCACTATATTGATTCAGTAGTGGGCGTAATGCTCGAAGCGATCCAGAACTATGACCAACCTCTCAGTAAAGAGAAACTATGCGCTTGGCAATCGGCTTTCTTTCAAACCGGTCTCAGTGAAGGCCGACAAATTGAGATTGGACAGTATCGCACGAATGAGGAGCATATTGTCAGCGGTATGTTCGGCAGAGAGAAGATACATTATATAGCGCCTTCTCCTAATCGTGTAGAAAGCGAGATGCAAAAGTTTATAGAATGGTTTGATGGCGGAGATACTGTCGGTAGCGTCATCCGTTCTGCCATAGCACACTTCTGGTTTGTATGCATTCATCCTTTCGAAGATGGCAATGGCCGACTGGCTCGAATTCTCTCCGACATGCTTTTGGCTCGTGGAGAGAATAGCGAATTGCGTTTCTACAATATCTCATCTCAGATCAATAAGGATAAAAAACACTATTACAACATACTGGAACGTATGCAACGTGGCGATGGCGACATCACGGAATGGCTGGTATGGTATATAAATAAATTGATTGATGCTTTGGACAATGCAGAAGCCATCGTCACCACCATCTTGAACAAGAGCTTCTTCTGGCAGAAGGCAGGACTCATACCAATGACAGAACGACAGACACAGATGCTCAATCTCTTCTTAGACGGCTATGAAGCAAAGATAACATCAAAGACCTGGGCTTCGTTAGCTAAGTGCTCCAAAGACACCGCCATACGTGACATACAAGACCTTGTAGCCAAAAACATCTTGATAGAGGATATTCCCGGAGCCAAGCGTCCGAGCTATTCTATTGTCTATGATGCGGAGGATCTAACGCAATATTTTTCCAATGTGCGTATTATCCAAGAGAATGGCACATCATATCTCAAAGCCGTATTCAAAGGTCATCGAAAGATAAGTGAAAGGATACTGACGCTCGATGCCGAACGTTATCAAAAAGGCAATCTGCCACTATCAAATATGCTCAACAAGTATTGCTCGTATTTGATGGCAAACGATTAAAAGCTGCGCTCATAATATTGGCCCAACCCATGCTTCAACAACTGCGCCGGAACTATGGGGAACCACATTATCGCTATCACACAACATCTTAGAATGGATAGCCGATGGCCAGGTGCAAGGCATTGGCATCCTTGAAGCGGTGGAGATTGAAGTATCCACTATACCCGGTGTCGTAAGGTGCATGAAGGCCTATACCCCAGTCGAGACGCCAAATAGTTCCGAAAAGGCATCTCCGAGGCGATGCATTAGAGGTTGATGTAGTTAATCGGATTCTGTCCGCAATTAACAGTATTCTTTATGCTTCTATTGAGGTATGGCGAATCTTGCACCTGTTCTCCTTCAAATTCAATGCGCCCGGCATAGGTTTTAGATGGATACCACTCTATAGGCCTAAAACGGCTCTCACAATACCGCGATATATTGCAAGCACATATGTGGCACAACGTGCTCGGTTAATATTCATTTTCCAATAATGACGAGTTGCATCATAAATATCGTATTCTTCGTTATTGACGAAAGATTTGTTAATGTTGATGCATATTAGTTTGTCTTGCGAACACGGTTCTATTTCTTTGCAGTCATAGAGAATTGAAATCTCATCAGCAGATTTAATTCCTTTATTCCAAGAATGATGTCCTGCAACTACGTTGGAAAGTATGGTCTCTAAATTAAAATCAGAATACGTTAGAATGTCAATAAGCGTACTTTCTATTTCAAATGCGACCTCTTGCGATAGTCCGTGACGTATAATGTAGTGTTTGACTTTTAATCCTTCGGACAATATTTCACGAATAGTATCAAGTTTTAGCGAATCACGGACGCCATCGATGGCGTCTTGAACGTGATTGAATACACGGTTACCTTGACCCTCCCCAACATAGAAAATTTTGTTGTTTCGAGGGTCAACTAAAACATAAACATAGTGAGCTATGTTTTCAATGACAGATTGACTAAAGCTATTGACAGATTGACTAAAGCTATTCATAGTTTTGCGTTAAGAAACATAAGCCTTTCAGCTAAGGCATCAGGTTTGATCCACATTAAACCGATGGCGGCATCGGAACGCCCAAACTTATTCTTTATGCTATGGAGATTCTACTGCTAAGATATAGGTTAAAGCAATTCATTTTACCAGTCATTGTCTTCGTCTGATTCTTCCATATTATCCTCATATTTAGATTTGCCCTCATTATATCCTTCATCGTATCCCTCTTCATAACCTTCTTTATATTTTCTTTCATAGTAATTATAGTAACTACTATTATCATCATAATCATAACCGTGGCTTTTACCTCTTCTACCATCCTCTAATCCTTGATTATAGCCTTCATCATAGCCATTATTATATGCATCATCTGGAGTTTCAGAGGTCCTATTTCGATATGTTGGAGATGATGTAACACTAGGAGATGTATAGTACTTATAAGCTGGTTGGATATACGTGGGCTGGGTGTATTTTGGTGTTGTAAGTGTAGGTGTCGTCGTGGGACTATAACAACTACCACCACTATCTGAAAATTTCATTGCAATCCAGCATATTCCTACAATGATGCAAGATATTATAAAACATCCGCATCCTTCTTTCATATCGTCCATACACAACAAAAGTTTTAATGATTATTATATTCTTAGTCTGTAGATTAAGCGAGCAAGCGCGAAAAAAACGAGAAGCATATTGTTACTATACGATAATCTCTTAGAATGGGTAGCCGATGGCGAGGTGCAAGGCATTGGCATCCTTGAAGCGGTGGAGGTTGAAGTATCCGCTATACCCGGTGTCGTAAGGTGCATGAAGGCCTATGCCCCAGTCGAGACGCACGACAAGCATCGAAATATCCAGACGTATGCCCACGCCGGTGCCGAGCGCCAAATCGCGCAGGAAGTCTCGCGCCTTCAGCACTCCTCCGGGACGCTGTGCATCGGGCTTCAGCAACCAAATATTTCCGCTGTCGAGAAATAATGCGCCATGCAACGACCCGTACAGCGGAAAGCGGTACTCGATGTTTGCCTCGAATTTGAAAGTACCGGTTTGGTCAAAGTACTGACCTGTAGCATCTGCCGGAGCATGGTATGATCCGGGGCCGACGGTACGTATTGTAAAGGCACGCACGCTATTGGCGCCGCCGCAATAGAACTGCTCGGCATAAGGTACTTGTGACGAATTGCCGTAGGCATGGGCGGCACCGACAGCTCCGCGCATAACCAGCCAATGGTCGCCGTGACCGAGACGTCGCGAGTACACAAGCTGGGTCTGCCCCTTGATAAACTGGGAGAACGGAGTCCCGAATAGTTCCTTCTCACCCTTGACACCGCAAAGACTGTATACGCTCCAGAATATATTGCCGCCTTCTTGGACGTTGAAGGTCCAAGTCAGTCGATTATCGCTGTCGTAATAGCGGTCATAGTTAAGGCCGAAAATCATCTGCGGAACATACTGCGAACGGAAAGATTGGGCTACAGCCGGATTTTCGTCCATAATCTTGTCAAAATCCTCGGTGGTGTGTATGAGCTTTGTGTACGACAGTTTCAAGGGCGTGAACGTCAGGTTGGTATGGCGCGAAGCCAGCCATTCGTAAGACATCGAGGCATTGAGCTGTCCCATCTTGAAGTAGTGCGGACGATTGAGCAGGTCGCCGTTGAGGGTGAAGCGTGTCCAGTTAATCTGGCGACGACGACGGCGCACAAAAGACGGCGCAAGCAGACGCGGAAACGACAGCGAAGTGGTCAGCCCTATTTCGTAGCTATTAAAAAGGCTTGAGCGTTCCTTACCCGTCTGCCATTCGTAAGTACCGGTCAGCGAGGCATTGAGTTGTTCACCGCCGCCAAACATATTGCGATGCGTCAGTCCCAACACCAGCCCGGGACCTATGTATGAGTTACTCTTGGAGGAGGCGTTGACTTCGACTGAGGCCTCGAGTGGCACATCCAACGTGCAGGCGATATTAACATCCAGCGTTGGAGGCGTTCCGGGCGCAGCAAGCGTATCCGGCACCGGCTCGATATTGATGGACTTGAAGATACCTAAACGCGCCAGATACGACTGAGTGCGATCCATATTGCGTACCGAAAAAACACGGCCGGGCTTAATGGTGACGTTGTCTTGTATCACCGAAGGCCTGAGCTTGGATGGCTTCACCTGTACCAATGTCATATTTTTCAGGGGTATCGTATCGGCATATTGCGCCCCGCGATTGGGGTATACGGTGACAGTGACACGACCGGTGCGGTAGGACTGCATCAGCTGACGAGGGATATTGGCAGCCGGAACTATGCGCAAATTGACCTTGCCGCGTACGCTTACCGTATCGGCCAAATACTCAATAAATTCGGGTCGAAAATAGTAGAAGCCCTTGTTGCGCAGCCCGTCGGCAATGATATTGCGCACCATGGACAGCGAGTCGGCCGAGTAGATGCTACCGGGCTTCAAGTACGGAATCTTGCGTGCTATCGAGTCCACCTTGTGTGTCAGCTCGGAAGTATCCGGCGGTGTCTCAATATCATTGAAAGTAAACGCCGGGCCGGTGGTGATGTCGTAAGCCACGGAAACCTTGCGCGGGTTTTTCTTTGGCAGCATGGTATATGTCGCCTTACCGCGGAAATATCCGTTGTTTTGCAATATCTGCTCGACCATCTGAGTACGCACCTCCGGACGGACGTCCGAGATAAGTACGGGATCCTCGACAAGTTTTTCGTAAATCCAGTGTTTGAAGCCTTTCTCGGCACGCGGCCAGTTGTTGTACACCCACAGCCCCAGCGGAAACGGATAGTGCCACCCCACCAACTTCCAGTAATTATTCGGGGGGACATCCACAGCTTCCTTGACGGCGCTGCGTACTCCGGCGCTGAAGTGAGCACCGCTGTCGGGCACAATTTCCACCCTCGAGACGCCGCAATACAGCAATTCGCCATCGTCAATGCGCCGCGTAGTCGAGCACGACCACACCGTCAGCATCATGCCGGCCAATATATATAGTATAATATTATTTCTGAAGTGGAACATTGTCTGCAGGTATGGAATCCTTGGTTTCGGGCGTCGCGGCCGCCGGTATCAGGTCGCCTTGGGTTTTCGCTTCTTTATCTTTGTCTTTGTCCGTCTCTTTATCCTTATCCTTCCGGCGGCCGAAGCGGAACATGTCGGACAGGCGGCGTATCTTGCGACGATACACAAATCCGACGCCGGTCTGCGTAATCTCACCTTCGAGGATGCTCTCGTAGCCGGTGTGCCTGAATATGCGGACGTAGGTGGTGTGTGCGTTGTTGAGGTAGTACTCTATGGAAATATCCGAGATGATGTTGCGCGACAAGTTTTCGTCCGCATCCGCATCGGTGGAGTAGTTGCCGCCGACGGCTATGCGGAAACGCTCGTCAAACAACGACTTGGAGATGTTGTACGAGTATTGAGTAGTCTGCGAAGTACCGGCACGCGTGGTGCGGTCATACGAGTCGATACCGAAGCTCAGATCAACGCCTTTTATGGCCTTGGATGCCCACGAATTGAGTTGCGACGACAGGAAGGAGTAGAGAGGATTGGCGTTGAGTGCTGCATTGGCCTTGGTCCCCGGGCCGGTATAGACGTTGTACAGCAGCAGGTTCATAGCCTCATTAGCACGCTGCTCGGCGGACATGGAGGCTAATTCGTTGGCCACGGTGATATCATCGTCCGTAGCCAGATCAAAGGCCACATCCATGCGGTCAAGCGTTCCGGTGACATCGAGCGAAACGTCAAAATTGATTAGGCGCGAATTCTGACCCTCCTGGGTGACATTGGCTCGCAGTCGGTCGACGCCCTTGATATTGAGACGAGGATTGAGCATATCGCCTGTGAAGGCCACGTAGCTTTCCTCATCGAAAGCGAACTTCTTTTCGGACATCAGCGGCGGCGTATATCGTATATATCCGTCCAAGATATTTAGGCGTCCTACCATGCGGCCGCTGTTCATGGGATCCATCGAAAACGACAACGACCCTTGTGTATTGAGTTGCAAACGGTTTTTGCCATCGGTACTCAGGTCTACGCCGATGGTGGTGCCGTTATTGATATTGAGTGCGAAGTCGACAAACAGAGCTGTACCTTCGCGCGGCGCCACCGAGTCGGCACGAGCCATAGCCGCCGAGTCGTTGAAGTTGACAAAATGCACCATATCTTCCACCGATTGGTTCTGTATGGTGTTGACGGCATCGGGCATAATATAAGTAAAGTTGCTGGGTGCAAGCACGCTCAGCGAGCCCGAGGTCTTGAGCATGGACATATCACCGCGTGCTTTAGCGTCAATATCCACATAAGCCTTGCCGTATACATCGGCGCCCTTGGCGGCACGTGTACTTTTGACTATCTGCATATTGCGAGCCTTCATCGTCAAGTCCATAGACATCCGAGACATGTCGTTTATGTCAACTTTACCGTTGATGGTCAGCGGATTTTCGTTACAGCCGCTAATGGCGAAACCATTCAGCCGTACAATGCTTTTTTCTATGGGTATAGGGGTGTCGCTTATGGCAAAGGTCGTGCCCAGCATATTGACATTGATGGCGGCTTTGTCAAATTGCAGATTGCCATCCAGCTGAGGATGGTCGCTGTCACCGCTGACATCCATGCGCCCGTTGAGAGTGCCTGATAATTTGGCCACTCCCGGCAGGAAGGCATTACACGTGGACAACGGAAAATGTATCATTGTCAGATCCATGTTGAAGGGCGAAGTGCGCGTCGAGTCGTTGAGGGCGCCGGCCAAAGTCACCGTCTTGGTGCCGTTGACCCATAGATCGACATTGGTGCGCAACAATCCCGAGCGTTGTGTCACCAAGTCGAAATCGGCACGTATGTCTCCCACTTTTTCACGCCCGTAGGTCAGCCCGGCGAGGGATAGTTGTCCTTCGCCGTTAAGTGCGTTGTTTAGACGGTTGACACGTATGTCTGCCGAAATATTCCCCTTGACGGGCGGCGCAAATGGGTTGAGTGCTATCCAGTCTTGCAGACGTATGTCACTGACCTTGACCACGAGGTCTTCATCGGCTCCGTGCATAGCATTGTCATGCTCATGAGCATGCTCGCTGTACAGAGCCAGCGAACTTGTGGCACTACGCATATGCAAATCGGCGTCTATATGCTTTGTGGCATAGTAATAGCGTATAAAATTGCCCTCATTAGCAGTCCATTGCTGGTAGCCGATAGTAGGATTGAGAGGCGTGATGTGCAACGTGGCTGTCGAATCGGCATTGAGCTCGATTTCTCCCCCCACAAGGAAACCGGTCTGTCCCTTGATGTTGCGTTGGTTGACATTGATGCCCAAACGTCCGGGGCGGAAAAACCCGGTGAGGTCCACGGCGGCCCATGCATCGAGCGTACCGGGAAGGTTGCGTATCTTTGCCCCGTAATGGAGATGGTCGCCATGCTGGTGTATCTCGAGGTCTACCGAATCGAGACGCATGTCTCCGGTGAAAAAGCCGAGGACGTCACCATCCAATGCCATGACGGTGTCGTTATAAGCTCGCAGACGCATATTGTCAAAGCCCATGTGGTTGTCGGCCAATACCTGAGTGAGCATATTGTTGTTGCCGGCCTGGACATCGAGTTCGAAGCGCGGCAATGCACGCTGCACCTCGGGAATGTCTATGCGACGCCGCTCGAATTGGGCGGCAAGGGTCGTCATCAGCGAGTCGCTGTGAGCCAGAACCTCGCGCAACCCGGTAGGGGCACTGAACAGAGCAAAGAGGTCACGGTTGCTAACATTAAGATTGACCGTGGTGTCGGAAGCGGCAAGGCGCGCACGCACGCGATCCACTGTCATTGTTCCACCTTCGTGAGCATACACAAAGTCGCGCAAATCCACCGAAGCATCCACCAGCAGCGGATTGGCGGCATCGATGTCAGCACTTATGTCTGCATTGATACTCACCGTAGCCGGGGTGTTGCCGACCTTGAGCGACATCAAGTCTATACGTCGGCCGTCGACGGCAGCTATCCAATTGTAACGGCTTCCTTGTATATTGCCCGAACCTTCGATGGAGAAATCGGCTGTGGAATTGTGCGAGTCGATGCGCAATATGGCCATTCCGTCGGCGACATGCAGCGTCCCTCCTATATCCGTCAAGCGGTCGCCGTTATAGGTGATGTCCGCCAAGTCAAGGTCTATATCGGCCGATGTATGCGGCGACATTATGTCCAGGCCGCGACCCTTGGCATTGATGCCGACCGTGACATCCGAAATGCCCAACGATGGCATAAAAGCGTCTATCGGGAATTGGTATGCGTCCAGCTGTATGTCATACGCTTTGCCGCGTCCGTTGAAATTTCCGTCAAGGGCCAATTGGCCGGCGGAGGTGGTGGCTTGCAAGTTGCCGTTGCATGCGCCATTGCCGAAATCGATGCCGGCCTTGACGTCCATGGGCGGAATGCGCACCCCGGCATCGGGTCCCATAACAAGGCGCAGCCATGGGTCGATGTCCCCGAGTTTTCCTGAAAGGTCTATACTGCCGGTCATGCGCTCGGGTGTCAGCACATTGTGCAGTCGTCCGCCGCCGTCAAGTCTCAATGCTCCGGGGACATGTAGTGACAAGTGTGCGATATCGGGATTGTTCATACTTCCGGTGACCTCGGCGGCCAAAGCTACACGCGTGTCCTTGCGCAAAGGCTGCAGATAGTTGTCGAAGTCGGGGAACATACATGCCAAGTCACTGACCGCGACCTTGGAGGGCGCGATGTCTACGCTTATACTTTGCTCGGAGTCGGTGCCGAGTGTGACATTAAAGTCCATAGCCGTTCCACCCGAAGTTTTCAAGTCAAAGTGCTGCAATCGCAGGGCGGCACTATCTATAGCCAACGTGCCGTCTGTATGCAAAACGATGCCGGAGCGTTCGCGACCGCTGATACACAACGGGACACGCACTTCGGAGGCTCGATTGTAAAACCCTTCAATGTCAAGGCTCATCGAATCCACTGCAATATACCCGAAATCCAGACCGGGTTGAGGGCGCAAGCCGCACGTAGTGTACAGTGCCTTGCTTCTGTCAAAATGTATCCCATCGACCTTCACCGTCCACGGCGCAGCGGGCGCTGATATGGTATCGACTTTGGCCGGCAGAGCAGCCAAGCGCTCCACAGTGGCCTGATCGGGCGCTATATATGCCACATCAAGGCCTGTGCCGCCGAAGTCGCCGACTTCAACGGTTTGCCCGGCAATGTCTATGCGTACATCGGAAATCATTCCACGGCTTATCACCGTCTGCAAAGTATCTATCGCCGGAAGCATATTCATGCGATAGGCGAAATTCGACAAGGCCAAATGTTCCACCTCTATGAGCAGGGGCGAGGGCTCGGACGATGGTTTGGGCGCAGCCGTATCCACAGGATTGATATACATGTCCACCAAAGCTCCGGCCAAGGCTCCGCGCTCGAGGCGTATGCGCAAGGTGTCTCCAAGAGATACGGACAGCGGCGCTGCGTCTATGTGCTCGGCGCTAAGGACTATGCAGGTGGCACTGTCTCGCGACCCCATACGATATAGTGCCTTTGACAATAATGCCTCGCCCACATCTACACGTCCGTCAAGCAAGGGCCGAAGTCGTACGTCTGCATCCGCCGCCCCGAGACGAATCATAGTGTCGCCGTTTTGCACCAGCGACATGTCGCGAACCTTGACACGAAGCGGAAATATAAGCCTCGCCTCGCCAACCTCAAGATGCGTCCCGGGTCGGCGATTGACAGCGGTGACGGCGGCATACAACGCATCGCGCTGCCACCACACCGAATAGACGCCTACGACTATTCCGGTGACCAGCAGCATCATGGACATCAGTGTCCACAACATCACCTTCACCAACGTGCGCACCATGCTTCGAGCTGGCATCGGCGTCGGCTGTATATCCGTATCGGTCTGCAATGCCGTACTTGGCTTCATATATGCTCAACAATCAGGCGCGGCATTGTGTTCTCAGTCCACGGTCAGACGCACGCGCCATATTTATTGCAAAGGTAAATAAAAACCCAAAGTCGTCAAAATCGACCGTTCCCTTATTCGCCGCATCGGGCAAAATATTGCATCTAAAGCCAAATTGCACATTGTCAGCAAAAAAACATTTGGGTGGAAACGGAAAAAATCGTACCTTTGCAACCGATATGCGTAACCGCTGGCGGGACTTGGTAGCCCGCGAATGTTGCGTCAGTGCTAACATTTTAATTTTCAGAAAACTAAAATGGATTTAATCAAGATTGCCGAAGAGGCTTTTGCCAGTGGCAAGCAACATCCCGATTTCGGTCCCGGCGATACCATCACCGTGGCCTACCGCATCAAAGAAGGTAATAAGGAACGTATCCAGCAATACCGCGGTGTGGTTATCAAAATTTCGGGCGAAGGCGCCAAAAAGCGCTTCACCGTACGCAAAATGTCCGACAACATCGGCGTTGAGCGTATCTTCCCCATCGAGTCGCCGTTCATCGACTCCATCGTAGTCAACAAGTATGGCAAAGTTCGCCGCGCCAAACTGTACTACCTGCGTGGTCTCACCGGCAAAAAGGCTCGTATCAAAGAGCGTCGCGTCAAGAAAGCTTAAGACCCTCACTCTTACGACACAACCAAGACACCAAAGACATTCTGTCCACTCCGGCAGAATGTCTTTGGTGTTTATATACAAATGGGGCTGTATCACTGTAGAATATACGATTTTGGGCCTATTGAGTCCACTATTTTGATATCCTCACGCCACACCAATACAGAGCAACACTACCGTTCGAACACGCCGTGAGGCATCTCGGCACTCGCAAAAGTCGCCCATAATATCAGCAACCCTATAAGTACAGCCACACAGACCGCAAATCGCAACCCGAGCTGACTATGGCGCGAGACTTTGGCTCTACATCTTTTTGGATTGTGTTTTCGTCCCATATTTTCTTTTGTACTTGTTGCCATAAGTTTTTAACATTCCGAGACACCGGCGCCACGCGTTGTCCGCAACTGCCACCTTCGTGCCTCTATTGTCACAACGCCAACCTCATTGCTTTTGTTCGTATACACCTGATTTACGACACACCTGTCACTCCTTTTCACAAATAAGCAACTAAACAACAAAATAACCATTAAAAAATTTGCATATCGGAAAATCGTTGTGTAAATTTGCCGTGAATAAATCCTCTCTCCCGCCAATGCCCCTTAGAAATCACTTGGACATCCGGGGATAGAGAAAGAAAGAATACCAACCTTAAAAAAAACACCTGAGTATGAACAAAACCAACCGACGAATGAAAGCGCTGCTGACGGCAGTGGCTTTTGGCGCGTGCTGTGCGTATGCGCAGACCGCCTCGCCTGCCGGCTTTATCCTGCCGGATGCTGACCCGGACGCCGCACCTTACGACTTCCACATGTCCAAGACAGATGACGGCATGTCCGTCTCGCTCATTCTCAACCGCATCGACCGCACTGTCACCGACATCAATAATACCAATCACACGCCACTTACAGCCATAGGCCCTGGGACGAACCAGCGCACCTTATACCTCGACAATGTGCCGAACGGATTGTGTGTTATTTCGATGCTAATCAGCGGCGAAGTGGTCTCCACATACAAACTTATAAAACAATAGTGCGATGAAGAACAATAGTAAAAAGTGTCCGGCCGTTTTATTGGCCTACATAATATCATTCTTATGCGGATTTTCGGCGTATGGCTTTTTCAATAGGTTCAATGACCCTATCTACACAATAGATGGAATCTCATATATGCTCAATGCAGAGGCGCGGTCTAATTCGTGGCATCAATATCGTTGGACCGGTGCTGTTGTCGTGTCTAATACCAATGAAATGGCTACATATTCGGGAACGGTGAAAATTCCGGAAAAGGTGGTTATTGATGGCACAGAATATCTTGTATATGGCTTCGACAAACTGACTGAGCACACGGAGAATATCAGTGGCGACCTTGTTATTGAGTTGCCAAATAGTATCAAAGTTATTGGACTGGAGGATAATCCGACTCCACCGATTATGAATATAAAATCATTCAATATCCCAAATGGTGTGGAATATATAGATGGGTTGGCCTATCGAAAGCCCGGAACGCTCGTAATCCCAGGATCTGTGAAGAAGATTGGATACCAGGCATTTGTTTACGCGGATGATTTAGTTCTCGAAGATGGCGTGGGACAATGTTCCGCATACTCGCTCGGATGTAACAATGCAGTCTTGGCCATACCCGGCACGATAAAGCTCGGGGCTTCGTCTTTGGACGCCGTCAATCTGAAGCATCTTATCATCAAGAAATCCGCCAACAAGGATGCGTCACCCGAATTTGGCGACGGTTTCTGTGACAATTCGTATGACATTATGGCCATTACCTGCGAATACGAAAATCCTCCCAAAGCGCACAAAGACGCCTTCCGACTTGAGAGTTCCAACTTTGATCCATTGTTTCCCAATGACAATCCCGATGACCCTCACGGCTACGACTATCACCCCACAATGTACGACCGTGCGACACTCTATGTGCCAAAGAATGCGATCGAGGCGTACAAAACCGACGATGTGTGGGGTCAATTCGAAAGAATCCGCGCTATCGAAGATGGCATAGAGGATAGGCCTTTCCTCGGACTGCCGACATACACGGTGGGCAATCTCAGGTATGCGGTTAATGAGACTGTTCGAGATAGCTACCATGCGTCCATATACAAGTACACCGGGGCTATTGTAATCCCGAACAACGATGAAAGCGTGAAGTATTCCGGCAAGATTACCGTGCCCGAAAAAGTTACCATCAACGGCACCGAATATCCCGTATTCGGATTTATGTGGCTTTCCGAGTATCCCGAGAACGAAAGCGAGGACTTGGAGATAACCCTGCCAGAAGGATTGAAAGTAATCGGTTTCAACCGAAATTATGGCGGCTCGCACAACACCATCAAGGCCATCAATATTCCCAAGACCGTGGAATACATCGGCGCGATGAAATACGTTGTACCCGGCGCTACGATGACCCTCCCCGGAACGATTAAGGTCGTTTCGGCCGCTGCCGGCATCGAAGCCGAAAAACTTATCATAGAGGATGGAGTACAATATATCGGAACGCATCTAGCTGAGAAAAAGCTGATTAGGTGCAACAATACCGAGTTGACAATCCCCGGCTCGGTGCAATTCGGTAGTCGCGCAATAGAAACGCCCAAGTTGGAAAGTATCAAGATTACGAAATCAAAGATTGATGGCGCCACGCCGTATTTAGGCTCGGGATTCTGCTGGAATACGACTTCTGTGAAAAGGATTACATGCGAGTACGATGTTCCGCCGGAGACAAGCGGCAGTGCCTTCGAAGATTACATGTACGACCGCGCCACGTTGTACGTGCCCGAAGAAGCTATCGAGGCATACAAGGCCGCTCCCGAATGGAAAAACTTCAAGAATATCTTGCCCATCAAGGACGGCGTGAATGATGTGGCGGCGGACGATGCGCAAGTCGTCGCCACCGAGTACCACGATTTGGCCGGACGACGTCTCGAAGCGCCGGCCGAGCGCGGCATCACCATCCGCACGGACGTCTACAGCGACGGCACACGCCGCTGCACCAAGATCCTACACTAAAATCGCCAAAGCCCATCAAGAGGCAACGCTGACACACAGGCCGCCGAGGCTGCTCGTTATGCATTTCGGCGGCCTGCCATGTAGACACTATCCGAAATAAAATTCGTACCTTTGCAACGGCATAGCAAAAGCATATCTATTCAAACCAAAACATACATACGTCATCATGACACTGTTTGAAAAACTCACAAGCAACGCTCGCACACATCGCCGGCGCATAGTGCTTCCCGAGGGTACCGAACCACGCACTCTCAATGCCGCCAACCGCATCATCGCCGATGCCCTGGCCGACATCATCCTTATCGGCGACCCGGCCGAGATACACCGTATGGCCACCGAAATGAACCTCCCCGAGATTTCGCGCGCAACCATCGTCAATCCCGCCGACGAAGCCGTCATCGACCGCTACGCGCCGCTACTGCTTGAACTGCGACGTTCCAAAGGCATGACCGAAGAGGAATCCAGACTGACAACAGCCAATCCGCTGTACCTCGGCTGCCTGATGGTGAAGGCCGGGGACGCAGACGGCCAGGTGGCCGGAGCCATGAATACCACAGCCAACGTACTGCGTGCAGCCTTCCAAGTCATCAAGACACGCAAAGGCATTAAGGTGGTATCCGGAGCATTTGTGATGCTGCTGCCCGAGGGTTCGCCCTTCGGCACAGACGGCATTATGGTGTTTGCAGACTGCGCCGTCGTACCCGAACCCGACGCCGAGCAACTCGCCGACATAGCCGTCAGCACCGCCGCTACCGCACGCGACGTGGCCGGCATCACTCCGCGAGTGGCCATGCTATCATTCTCCACAAAAGGCAGCGCCCACGACCCCACTGCGGACAAAGTCATCGAAGCCACGGCACTGGCACATCAGATGGCGCCCGAGCTGATAATAGACGGCGAATTGCAGGCCGATGCAGCCATAGTCCCCGGCGTGGCAGCCTCCAAAGCCCCCGGGTCGCCTCTGAGCGGACGCGCCAACGTCTTGGTATTTCCCAATCTGAGTGTCGGCAACATCTGCTACAAACTAGTACAACGTCTCGGCGGCGTACAGGCCGTAGGCCCTATCCTCCAAGGTCTCGCCGCACCGGTCAACGACCTATCGCGCGGATGCTTCCCCGAAGACATCTACAAGACCATAATCATCACCTGCAACCAAGCCATAGGACTGAAACATCAATAAACTACATCCGCGAGTCGGGGTCGGCGCACACCGCAACGGCCCGAACCGCCACTACACAACACATACGACCATGCTTATATTAGTGCTCAACTGCGGATCGTCATCCGTCAAGTACAAACTCATAGACACAGACACCGAGACGGCTCTCGCCGAAGGCGGTGTCGAAAAAGTGGGAATGACCGACACATTCCTCAAATACCGCAACCACGAAGGCGGCAAGAGCATACGCCAATTAGGACACGCGGACCATAAAGGCTCGGTCAAAGCCATTCTCGATTTACTCACCGACCCCACAGAAGGATGTATCAAGGATTATAGCTGTATAAAGGCAGTGGGACATCGGCTGGTACACGGCGGCGAGAAATTCAACAAGAGCGTACTCATAGACGAAGCCGTCAAAGACATGGTACGCCAATGCTATGTTCTGGCACCGCTGCACAACCCCGCCAATATGACCGGCGTCGAGGCCATCGAAGCCATACTCCCCGACGTACCACAGGTAGGCGTCTTCGATACCGCATTTCACCAGACCATGCCCGCCAAATCGTACATCTATCCCCTGCCCTATCGCTTCTACGAGGAAGACGGCGTGCGCCGCTATGGTTTCCACGGCACCAGCCACCGCTATGTCAGCCAACGTGTATGCCAAATCCTGAACTGCGACATAACCGACAAGCGCATCATCACCTGCCATATAGGCAACGGCGGCAGCATCACGGCCGTAGATCACGGCAAGAGCGTGGACACATCCATGGGGCTGACTCCCACCGAAGGTCTTATGATGGGCACTCGCGTGGGCGATGTAGACCCCGGAGTACTGACCTTCCTAATGGAAAAGCACGGATACACCGCCACCGACATCCAGCATATCATCAATAAAGAATCAGGCGTCCAAGGCATCAGTGGCGTCAGCTCCGATATGCGCGAACTCGAAAAAGCCGTCAGCGAAGGCAACCCACGCGCCATCCTGGCCCTGAGCATCTACCAACAGCGCATCATCAAGTATATCGGCGCTTACGCAGCCGAGATGGGCGGCGTAGATATCATCGTGTTCACCGGCGGCGTGGGCGAAAACCAGACCGGACTACGCGCCGACGTATGCCGTCCCCTGGCATTCATGGGCGTCAAAATCGATGAGGAACTTAACGCCCGTACCCGCGGCACCGAGACAGTCCTCTCCACAGACGACTCGGCCGTCAAGGTCGTAGTCGTACCTACCGACGAGGAACTGATGATTGCACGCGACACACGCGACATCGTCAGCAAACTCTGACACCCCACCCTCGAAAACACGACAGCGGATGGACGGCTTTTATTCGCCGTCCATCCGCTGTCTCTGTATCGTCTCCACCAATCCCGGAACAGCGCAACACATAGCGCCCGCAGCCACCACTCAACATA
>OJAR01000197.1_pt1 | contig 21985 bp, 24 predicted proteins | sample 1589431 | NCBI WGS metagenome assembly OJAR01 (sample SAMN03283242) | human gut metagenome | biome: human-associated habitat; material: feces | host: Homo sapiens | place: Peru | collected 2012 | reverse complement strand
CAGCAGCGTCTTCAGTTCCACGTTCTGGCCGACGGCACAGAACAGCCAGTCCCCCTTGCCCTCTGCCGCCCATAAGATTTGGCAAACGGAATCGGGCGTTTCGACCACCATGGCCTCCGTGCCGCGCAGCTGCCTATAGCTTACCCTGGCGTCTTCCGTATTTACATTTGCGCTCCCGTCCAGCAGATTCCGCGCAGCAATTACGATCCTGGCTTCCGTGTTGGGTCTTCTGTATTGTATCCAAACATTGGAGTCGCTTTTCTCCTCTTTCTCCGGCTCAAAGCCTTTCGGCAGCCAGTCAACGGAGAATTGGGGCGCCGGACTCCTCTGCCCGCTGCCAAGCGCCGCCGACGACGCAGGCAGGCTGATGACCGTCGTGTGTTTATGAAATTTCACCGCATAACCGAGAGTCGGCTTTTTCGCCTGAAAGCTCTCCTGCGCGGCAAACGCCGTGGTGAAGACCATTATCGCCACCAGAGCGATCGTCGCCGCCATGCCCGCCGCCCTGACAAAGCCGCGGCCAAACTGCCGGACGTTTCTCCCCGCCATTTTCTGGGCGATCAGCCGCAGGCACCGGCGGTGCGTTTCCGCAGGCATGCTCTCGTTCAGCCGCCGGCTTTCCGCCAGCGCCTTTTCGCCCTCCGCCTCGGCCACGCTCTCCATCAGCAGCGCAAACAGTGCCTCCTCATATTGCTCCGGCAGCATTTCGTGCCTTGTCATAGCCGCGCCTCCTTCCGTCTGCACGCCCGCGCCGGTCTGCGCGGACATTTCCCCCCGATCCCAGTATAATGGGAATATTCTGCTCTTGTCATAGATAACACCGCGCAGCCAAATATGCAACATGTTTTTTTGGAAAAATTTTTGGAAATTTTTTGGCAGTTTTTGCTGAAAATTGTTTCTTTGTGTTTTCATGTGCGATATTTCCTGCTATACTATGTAACATAAAAAAGAAAAAGGACTCTGATTATGCTTCCGATATGTATCATGACCATAGAGGATGAGAGCGACCGCGAGTTTATGGCGCGGCTCTACACCCGCTACCGGCGCCTGATGTACGACACCATCCGGCAGGTAGTGGGCGATCACTGGTCGGCCGAGGACGTGGTGCAGGCCACCCTGCTCAAGCTCATCGACAAGGTGCCGAAGCTCCAAACGCTGGACGACCGCCGCACGGCGGGCTACATCGCCGCCGCCTGCCGCCACACTGCCTACAACGAGCTGCGCCGCCGCTCCCGCCAGCCCCTGTTCGTTCCGGAGGAGGAGCGGACAGCCGACAGCGCCGCAAGCTCCCCGCGCAGCATGGAGCTTCACATGATCCGCAAGGAAGACCTGCGGCGCATGGCCGAAATCTGGGGCAAGCTGGACGAGCGCAGCCGCTTCGCGCTGGAGGCGCGCTACATACTGGAGCAGACGGACGCCGAGATCGCCCAAAGTCTCTCCATCAGCCCCGAAAGCGTCCGCATGGTGCTCACCAGAGCGCGCCGGAAGGCGTTCGCCCTCATGGACGCCGCCGCCAAGCAATGACCGCAATGCAGCATAAGGCAGCCGCCTCGTGCGGCTGTCTTTTTTTGCTCCGCCCGCTCCACCGTGTTTCGCTCAGAAAAATTTTTTGTTGCATTTTGTCGGAAACGGTGTTTCATATATATAGCGGATTCTCAAAAAAATACAGGCAGGAGAGATGATATGAAACGAAAACTTCTGAAATGCACAGGCACACTGACCCTTGCGCTGGCGCTGGCGGCGCTTTCCGCCACCCCCGCCCTCGCCGCCGAGACCGGCACAGACGCGGTGACGGGGCTTCTGTCGGACATTCTCGTGGCTCTCATAGGCGCCGGAAGCGTTATCGCCGCCGCCTGCATCGGTATTAGGGGCGCGCGCGAGATCGTGAAAGAACAATATGCGTATTTTACCAGCTTTTCCTCTAAAGGTCATGATCTTGGGCGCCTCCTCAGACAGGCAAAAAAGGAGATCACCATCGTGGCCAATTATGGCGGGAATATGCTGAAAAAATATAAAACCTTGCTTGAAGATTGTGCAAGTCGTGGTATTCAGATCAACTATCTGATGCTTGATAAAAATGAGGTAGTCACTATGTCTCATGACTTTTTTGGTGACAAAGAATATCAGACGAGACGCAACGTGGATGAAGTCCTTAAAGCCTTGAAAGAATTTAATGGCGGCAAAAATGTGACCCTCAGAACATGGTCGTTTCCGCTGTCTGCGTCTTACATCGCCATTGACTGCGGTATCGGTTTTTTTCAAAAGCTGGAGGATACAGCTAAAATTCAGGTAATGTTATATCAGTACCGAGTCCCCACAGGAAAAGCCCCCATTACATACATGACAAAAGACGGTGACGCATCCGCATTCAAGCACACCGTCGCTTCCATTAAATATATGTGGCAACATGCAACTTTCCTCACCCCCGATAACTATTTTTCAGGCTCCGACAAAAATGCTCCGGCAGCGCGGCCGTACAAAGCCGTGCTGCAGCCCCGAAAAAAATAAAACATTTTTTCAAAAAATCCCGTTGCACATTCGGCTTTGCGGTGTTTTCTATTATGAAAGCACAAAACCATGCCGTCAGAGCAGGGTCGGAAGACTCTGCACCGGCGCCGAAAGCGAGGTGGTTCCTATGCGGGTGAGCTGCTGACACGCCGCCCCCCAAAAATCTATATACAGTAGGACGTACAAATGAAATAACTCAAGACAGCTCTCGCAGCCTTGGTCGTGGCCGTTATGCTTGCCGTAACGTTTGTCCCCGTTTTTGCCGAGGGCTATACGACCATCTATCTCGCCTCGAACCAATACTGGTCAAAGGGCTACGGTGCCACCCACGACACGAATTATCTCTTGTGCGGCGCTAAGTGCCATTCCGTCGCGCCCTATTCCGGTGTGGATCTCTTCCGCAGAGTTCAATGCAAGGTAGCTAATACTTATGGTGAAACGATTGGAGATGAAGACGTATACACGCTCGTCGAGGGAGCAACTGACTTCACAGAAATTAAGATCAAGGACGGAAAGCTCAACACGCCTACCGTTTACTTCCATTTCCGCGGCAATTCCCCCGAACAAGCTGTAGCCGTGGTTTCCTACACCGGAACGATCGTAAAATAAAGCACTTCCCCGCCATACAGGGGGCAGCGGCAAACCGCTGCCCCCTGCGGAAAATCTGAACGGAGGGATCTCAGATGTTTGTTCGCACGACATGGACTCATGTCAAATTCCTGCTCGGCAAGACCAGCAGCAAGATCACTTTTTTTGCGCTGTTTCTCGTCATGCTGCTGAACTTTGTTTTGAATGTGCTGTACTTTCGGGGCTATGACGTCATTGAGATGTATCACCCCATGAATATATTGAGCCTGAGCTACGACCGCACGTCGCTCAACGCCGACGCGGCTCTGCTTCTCATCCAGCTCCTGCCCCTTCTGGTGGGCTGGCCTGCGGGTCTGGCGCTGGCGGCGGATCGGGGAATCGGTGCCGACACCATGCTCGTCGCCCGCCTGGGGCGGAAGCTGTATGTCACCTCCAAGCTCACCGCCGTTTTCATCGCCACGGCCATCGTCTTTTCCGTCCCCTTCCTGCTGGAGATCGTTTTGAACTGCCTCTCCTTCCCCCTGACGGCCACCGGCAATTTGGCGGGCATCGACGTTTTCGACTCCGACTATGCAGAAATGCTCGGCAACTATCTCTGCCCCTGGATCTCGCCGCCGTTCTCGGCACCATCGGCTTCGGGCTTTTTGCGGGGCTGCTGGCCTGCGTCACGGCCTCCCTCTCCCTGTTCGTCCGGATCCGCTTCCGCGTGTTCCTGCTGCTTCCGGTGTTCATTCTGCTGTATGCCATCACTTCACTCGAATCCATAGAGTTAGCGTGGTATAACTATATTTTCTTTTTCAGTGATGCGCCGAAAATTCCCCTCTACTGGTTTTCTCTCTGCGCCGCCCTTGTCTGCTTCTGCGTGGCTGCGGCCTGGTACGGCTGCCGAAAGGACTGCCTGAAATGAAACAGAACATCTATCTTCTTGCGGCGGCGGTGGTTCTGGGGCTTTGGCTCTCCGTCACATTTATCCACCCCGACCCCGCCGGTTACACCATCACCCAGTCCATACTGCAGCTGAGCGGCTCCCGCGGCATATTCTTCTTTGATGTAACGCTCACCGAGCTGCTGCAGTTCGCGCAGCGGCTGGTGCCGTGCCTGGTCTTTCAGGCCTTTGTGGGGATCCGGTTCTACCGGCACTACTGTGTGGCCAGCGTGTATGTCTTCTCCCGCATCCCCAACCGGACGGCGTGGTATCTGCGGCAGGTCGGCTCCATCGTCCTCTGGGCGGCGGTCTACCAGCTTCTGGTTCTGGGATCCGCTCTGGCCGTCGCGGCGGTGCGCTTTACGCTGATACCGGACAAATTCTGGGTCAGAGTATTCGCCTTTCACTTCCTTGTCTATTTCCTCTGGATCGTCTTCACCACGCTGGCGGTGAATCTTCTGGCCATCTGCAAGGGGAGCGGCGGTGCCTTCATCTGGGTGGCCGGCCTTCAGGCGGCGTTCATCACCGTATTCTCCGCGCTTGGGCATCTTTCCGAGCTGCCCAAGCTCCAGTCCCTGCTCATCCGCCTTGATCCCGTCTCCTGCCTTGTGGTGAGCTGGCACACCGCAAAGGACGCGGAGCTTTCGGCCATCCTCAGCTCCCCCTATTCGGGGATCTATCCCGCGCATTCCATTATTTATGTATCCGTCTTATGCCTGCTCGTGGCCATTGTGGGCGGCGTCGTCGTCGCGCGCCACGACTTGCTCGTATCCAACACAGAAACGGGGGGAAATTAAATTGCTGTTAGAAGCCAAAAACATTTGTAAGACCATCCGCAAAAAAGTCATATTGAGCGACATATCCCTGCGTCTGGAATCGGGCGCCATCTACGGCTTCGTAGGGCGCAACGGCTCGGGAAAGACCATGCTGTTCCGCGCCCTCTCCGGCCTGATGACCCTGACCTCCGGCTCGGTATTCTGGGACGGCAAAGAGCTGCACAAGGACTTCTCCGTCCTGCCCAGCATGGGCATCGTGCTGGAAAACGTGGGGCTGTATCCGGAGCTGACCGGCATGCAGAACCTGCAGTATTTTGCCCGCCTCAGCGGAAAAGCCGGCCCCGAGGACATGCGGACCGCCCTTGTCCGCGTGGGGCTTGACCCCGACGACAAGCGCACCTACCGCAAGTATTCCCTGGGCATGAAGCAGCGCCTCGCCATTGCGCAGGCCATCATGGAAAAGCCCGATGTCATCCTGCTGGACGAACCCACCAACAGCCTCGACGAGGACGGCGTGGCGCTGATCCGCAGCCTGATCCTGGAGGAGAAGCAGCGGGGCGCGCTGATCCTGCTCGCCAGCCACAACAAGGAGGACATCGGCCTGCTGGCCGACCGCCTGTTCCGCATAGAAATGGGCGTGGTCTTTGAACAGGAGTGGAACAATGAAGAATAAAGTGTTTCTCATCATCGTGGCCTCGCTGCTGGGGGCGGCGGCGATCTTCGGCCTGATCTTCCGCTTCAGCTACACCAACATCACCGCAGAGGAAAACTATCTGGATAAGCTGCAGGTGGGCGAGATCCCTGAAGGCATTTGCCTGGTGGACTGCGAGCTGCTGCACCAGAGCCTGCCGGAGGCGCCGCTGATCCTGCGGGTCACGCCGGTGGCCGAGCTGGAGGAGCATTTCGGAAGGAGCATCCAAAAAGCCGTTGTCCGGCAGACCTTTGTGAGCGAGGATGTGTCCGTGGGCGACGAAATATACATCACCGCCAACGGCTGGCGCGCCATCATCCGCAAGGACGGATGGTCTACCGAGCGGAACTTTGTCAACGTGATGCGGGAAGGCTCGGACTATCTGGTGTTCCTGCGGGACTACGAGAAGATCCGCTGGGACGGCTGCACGGTTTACTATCTGGACGCGAATCGGGTCATAGCCCCCCTTTTCTGCTATGACGACATCCCGAACATTGTTATCCCCAAATCGGGCAGCGACACCTATGTCCCCTATTCCGAGGTGCGCGACAACGAATTTTTCGCGGCATCTCAGGCGGGGCTTGACGCCTGGCTCAGCCTGAAGCAGGAGATGCTGGCGGCCTATCCCCGGCAGTAAGCCTCCCCCGAGCGGTGAGGGCGGCCGTTCGGGCGGCAATGCGTATCTGTTTTTTCATATTTTGTGCTCCTCTTTTCGGGTCGACGGCGGAACGCGGCAAAAGCGTTCCGCCGCCGACCTGTATGGCAAAAAACGCCCGCAAAAGGGCAAATTTCCTATTGAAAGTCCGCTTTTCCTGTGCTATTATGTTGCCGGACAGACCGCTGCGGTTCTTTTTGCGGGAGCGCTGTGCCCCGCTGCCGACCCTGCGGCGCTTTCCCCTCTCATGCAAAGCTGCCGCAGAGCGGCTTTTCAAATACGGTTCGGTTAGTTTCATCTAACCGTTTTCGGAGGTGAACGGATATGAGTGAAAAGATCACCCTCTCCGGCGTGCCGGAAACCATGCTGCAGACCCTCTACGCCCGCGCCAAGGAGAGCAAAGGCCGCGGCGCCATCTGCGACCGGAAGGCCGAAGAGCTTATCGGCCGCCTGGACTACGACTTTTCCCTTGCGGATAAGGACGCCGCCATGCACAGCGGCGTCATCGCCCGCACCATCGTGCTGGATCGGCTGGCCGGCGCGTGGCTGGCGGCCAACGCCGGCGCCACGGTGGTGAACATCGCCTGCGGCCTCGACACCCGCTGCTACCGCCTGCAGGGGTACGCCCACTGGTATAACCTCGACCTGCCGGAGACCATGGCCGTGCGGGAGCGTCTGCTGCCGGAGAGCGGCGCCATTTCCCAGATCGCCTGCTCCGCCATGGAGGACTGGGGCGGCGAGATCGCGGCACACGGCGCGCCGGCGCTGGTCATCATCGAGGGGCTGACCATGTATCTCAGCGAAACGGACGTGCAGCGCATCTTTGCCGTGATCGCCGCCCGGTTTCAGGAGGCGACGGTGGAGATCATGAACCCCGCCGTGGCCAAACGTTTTCGGGAAAAGTCCATCGAGGGCAGCAGCGCCAAATTCACCTGGGGCGTGCAGAGCGGCCGCGCGCTGGCGGCGCTCCTCCCCGATTTCCGCTTTGCCGCCGAGCACAGTCTCACGGAGGGCATGGCCGCCTTCGTCCCCGTTTACAAGCTGCTGGAAAAGCTCCCCCTCGTCCGCAATATTTCCAACAAGATCGTTGTATTGGAAAAATAACAGATCATTTTTCACGATAGAAAAGAGGAATTTTGTTATGAAAATTCTGGTGTTCGGCGCCGGCGTGCTGGGCTGCAATCTCGCCAACAATCTGTCTGCCGCCGGAAAAGACGTCGCCCTTCTCGCCCGCGGAAGCTGGGCGGAGGAAATTCAAAAAAACGGCCTGCGCATCAAGAATAAGCTGCCGCCCCGCACCACGGTGCGCCGCCTTCCGGTGGTGTCCGCGCTGGAGCCGGAGGCGGACTATGACGTGATCTTCGCCGCCGTGCGGTATACCCAGCTGGAGGCCATTATGGACGCCCTGCGCATGAGCCGCGCGAAGACCGTCGTCTTTGTGGGCAACAACGTCCGCGCGGCGGAAACGGCGGCGCTCCTGCCGGAGAAAAACGTGCTCTTTGCCTTCACCAATGCCGCAGGCCATCGGGAGCGCGACCGCGTGGTCTCCGCCGACCTGCGCAAGATCACCATCGGTCCCCTCGCCGGCGCCCCCTCGCAGGAGGCTCTCGTGAGCCGGATCTTCTCCGGCACAAAATACAAGGTCACCTATGAGCCGAACATGGGGGACTATCTCCTGTGCCACGCCGCCTTCGTGCTCCCTGCGGTTTTCGCCTGCTACAAAACAGACGGCGACCTGAAGAAGCTCAAGGGGAACACCGCCTATCTCGGCCGCCTCATCGACGCCAACATCGAGGGCTACCGCGCCATACAAAGCGCCGGCCACGAGATCCTGCCCAAAGAGGACGCGGACTTTGAGGGTGCCGCCTACCGCAAGACCTGCCTCCGCTTTTTTAAGCTCCTGTGCGCCACCGCCCTGGGCAAGATCTGCGTTTCCGACCACGCCATGAACGCCGCGGACGAAATGAGCGCCCTGAATCGGGACATCAAGCGCTTTTTTGACCAGCGCGGCGCGGCCTATCCCGTGTGGCAGTCGCTGGAAAAGGAATGCGGTGAATATCTGCAGGAAAAGAATTGATTTTTTATCCGCCGGATCCGAGGTGATCGTATGATTTTCAAAACGCTGGGAGACCCGCAGGCGCCCGCCGTGCTGTTCTTTCACGCCATGGGCGTAACGGGCGGGAGCAGCGAGCCGGTGGCGCAGCATTTGCAGGACAAATACTTCTGCATCCTCCCCACCTCCACCGTCTACTGCGCCGGCCAAAAATACAAAAGCAAAGCCGACGAAGTGCGGCAGGTGGAGGACTTTCTCCGCCGCCAGGGGGTAAAGAGCCTGGCGCTGGTGGTGGCCTCCTCCATAGGCGCGGATCTCGCCATGGCTTTTTTGACCCAGACAAAGCTGCCCGTCGGTCATGTCTTTTTCGACGGCGGCCAGTTTGCCCGCATCGGCCAGTCCACCCGCCGACTTATGACGCCGTTTCTCTACCTCGCCATAAAGAGCCTGTACTGGTCAAAAGGGAGGACGCTCAAAAAACTCCTGTGGTGCGATGACGCCTCCATAAAGCCCTACTTCATCGCCGCCGGACGGGCGCTGACCTACGGCAGCCTACGCCGCCAGCTTGCAGACAGTCTGGAGGATAAGCCCTTCCCCCCGCTGCCGGAGGCGCTGCAAAAGAACACCTATTTTTCCTTCGGCAGCATAGAGGATCATTTCAAATATCGGGACGCCGTCCTGCGCGCCTATCCCCACGGCCGCTATCCGGTGTTCGAGGGCTATGACCACATGCAGTACCAGATCCGCGACCCCCGCGGCTTTGCGCAGATGCTCCGCGGGATCATAGAGGAAGACCGCCTGCCGGCGCTGCCTTTTCTGCGGGAATACGACAGGGAGGATCACGAATGTTTTGGGACAAAGTAGCCTGCGTATATGACATTTTTGCAGACATCATCAACCGCGGAGCCAACAAAAAGCTGTGCGCCGCCGTGGAGCAGCTCATCGCCCCCTCGGACGAGGTGCTGGAGTGCGCCTGCGGCACGGGGCTGCTCACCGCTGTCATAGCGCCCCGCTGCAAAGAGCTTACGGCCACGGACTTTTCCGCCAACATGCTCCGGCGCGCCCAGAAAAAATGCCGGAAATACCGCAACGTCCGCTTTGCACAGGCGGATCTCCTGCGCCTTCCCTATCCGGACGGGTGCTTTGATGTCGTGGTGGCCGCCAACGTGCTGCACCTGCTGGATGAGCCGTATCAGGCGCTGCGGGAGCTGGAGCGGGTCTGCAAGTCCGGCGGCCGCCTCATCCTCCCCACCTACATGAACCGCACGGAGCAGGGCGGCACCAACAGCATCACCGGCGCCATCGGCAAGGCCGGCGCGGACTTCAAGCGGGCGTTCACGCCGGACTCCTACCGCCGCTTTTTGGAAGCCGCCGGCTATACGGACGCGCGCTACACCCTCTGCTCTGGCAGAGTCCCCTGCGCCGTGGCGGTGCTCCGAAAGAGCGGCTGTCCGTCTGACAAAAAATATCCGGAGGTGCAAGGCTCCGGCCAGAAAGGAATGGATGCAAAATGAAATATGCCGGTATGCCGGCAGCCATGTGGGCGATGTTTGCCGGTTCGTTCCGCAGGCAGCTCACCGCCGTTTTGGACTATGACGCCGCCGCGGCCAAAACCATCACCAAGTCCGCCAAGCCCAGATACCGCCAGATCATCCGCGAGCTGCCGGAGTTTGAAAAGGCCGACCGCTTCAAGACGAACATCGTCAACTGCGCCATGCTGGGCGCCTTCCTTCTCTCCATGCCCCAGCGGCCGGAGCCGGAGCCGCTGACGCAGTTTTACACCTCCGCCATGATGACCGGCTTCGTCCGCCGCCTCTGCCGAAAAAGCGGCAAGAGCAAATTCACCGAAAAAGACCTTGCCCGCATGCGCGCCACCGCCGCCCTCAGAGCCGCCGACCGCAACCCCTACTCCTGGAACATGGAGCTATACGAATACCCCGATGGCAGCGGGTACGAGGCTCGCTTCACCCGGTGCGGCATCTGCGCGCTGATGAAAAAGCTGGGGCTGTACGACCTCACCCCCGCCCTGTGCCGCCTGGACTACAACATGACCGAAGCCGGCGAAGCCGCGGATTTCGTGCGGGAATACACCCTCGCCTCCGGCGGCCCCTACTGTGACTGCGGGTATAAGAAAAAAGGCTTCGTCCCGCAAAACTAAATCCGAAAATGCCGCCCTCAGCGCCCCGTGCCATACGCAGGCACGGGGCGTTTTTCCCCCCCACCGCCGCCGCAAAAAGATTTACCTCGATTTAACGTTTCTTTGCTTTCGGATTTTACAAGGCGGGATTATTCTGACATCGTAGCCAAGAGATATGCAAGAAAAATTAACAGGAGGTAAATCAGATGAAAAAGAGAATTGGATGTTTTGCAGCAGCCATGCTGCTAGTATGTGCGCTGGTGGGCTGCGGCGGCAGCAAGACGACGGTATCCACCGACGGCTCCACCTCCATGAGCAAGGTCATCACCGCTCTGAGCGAAACCTTTGAGGCCGACACCGGCATCACCGTCACCTATAACGCCACCGGCTCCGGCTCCGGCATTCAGGCCGTGGAGGAAGGCCGCTGCGACATCGGTCTGGCCAGCCGCAGCCTGAAGGACGAGGAAAAGGCCAAGGGCCTGACGGAGACCGTTCTGGCCTACGACGGCATCGCCATCATCGTCAACCCCGAAAACCCCGTGCAGGAGCTGGATCTGGACACCATCGCCAAGATCTACACCGGCGAGATCACCAACTGGAAGGACGTAGGCGGCAATGACGCCGAGATCGTGCTCATCGGCCGCGAGGCCGGCAGCGGCACCCGCGACGGCTTCGAGTCCATTACGGACACCAAGGACAAGTGCCAGTACCGTCAGGAGCTGACCTCCACCGGCGACGTCATCACCACCGTGTCCAGCAACCCCAACGCCATCGGCTATGCCTCCCTCGCCTCCGTGAAGGACACCGTGAAGGCTCTGACCGTGAACGGCGTGGTTCCCAGCGAGGCCAGCGTCAAGGACGGCAGCTATGTGGTGCAGCGCCCCTTCGTCCTCGTGACCAAGGACGGCACCAAGCTCTCCGACAGCGCCCAGAAGTTCTTCGACTACATCACGTCCGAAGCGGCCAGCAAGGTCATCAGCAATGCGGGTGCAGTCCCCGTCAAGTGAGAAACGTGAGCGGCGGTACGCAGGTGCCGCCGCTTGCCTTCCCTGAGGTGTAATATGAAGAAAAACAAAGTGTTTGAAACCGCCGTTCACGGCGTGTTCCTGCTGCTGGGTCTTATCACCGTGGGGTGCGTGCTGCTCATCACGGTGTATCTCATCGTTTCCGGCCTTCCGGCCATACGGGAGATCGGGCTGAAGGACTTCCTCTTCGGTCAGGAGTGGGCCTCCACCGCCAAGGAGCCGAAGTTCGGCATCCTCCCCTTCATTCTCACCAGCGTGTACGGCACGGCCGGCGCCATCGTCATCGGCGTGCCGGTAGGCTTTTTCACGGCGGTTTATCTGTCCAAGCTGGCCGGCAAGCGCGTCCGCGCCGTCATGGAGAGCGCCGTGAGCTTGCTGGCGGGCATCCCGTCCGTGGTGTACGGCCTGGTGGGCATGCTGATACTGGTGCCGGCGGTGCGGAAAATTTTCCATGTGCCGGACGGGGCCAGCCTGCTGGCGGCCATCATCGTGCTGGCCATTATGATCCTTCCCAGCATCATCAAAGTCTCCGTCACGGCTCTGGACGCCGTGCCGCCGGAGTATGAGGACGCCTCGCTGGCGCTGGGCGCGTCGCCGGTGGAGACCTATTTCCGCGTGTCCGTCCCCGCCGCCAAAAGCGGCATTGCCGCCGCGGTGGTGCTGGGCGTAGGCCGCGCCATCGGCGAGGCCATGGCGGTGATGATGGTGGCGGGCAATGTGGCCAATATGCCCTCCCTGTTCCAGAGCGTCCGCTTCCTCACCACGGCGGTGGCCAGCGAGATGTCCTACTCAAGCCCCGGCAGCCTGCAGCGCAACGCCCTGTTTTCCATTGCGCTGGTGCTGTTTTTGTTCATCATGCTGCTCAACGCCGCCCTCAATTTCTTTTTGAAGCGGGATAAGGAGAAGTGAAATGAGCCGAAAAAGAAAGAGTTATATCGCCCTCATGCGCGGCGCCATGTACGTCTGCTGCGCTCTCACGGCGGCGCTGCTCCTGTTTTTGCTGGGCTATGTGCTCTATAAAGGCATTCCCAACATAACCTGGGAGCTGCTGTCCACCAAGCCCAGCTATCTGGAAAGTCGCATCGGCATCCTGCCGGACATTCTCAACACCGTCTATATCGTTCTGGCCACCCTCGTCATCGTGCTGCCTCTGGGCGTAGGCGCCGCCATTTACCTCACGGAATACGCCCAAAATAAGCGGGTGGTAGCCGCCATCGAGTACGCCGCCGAGACCCTCTCCGGCATCCCCTCCATCATCTACGGCCTTGTGGGTATGCTGCTGTTTTCCAACAATTTCGGCACCTGCCTGCTGGCCGGCGCGCTGACGCTGGTGATCATGAACCTGCCCACCGTCATGCGCACCACCCAGGAGAGCCTGAAGACCGTGCCCCAGAGCTATCGGGAGGGCGCCTTCGGGCTGGGCGCCGGCAAGTGGCGGGTCATCCGCACCGTGGTGCTCCCCGGGTGCGTGGACGGCGTCGTCACCGGCTGCATCCTCTCCGTGGGGCGCATCCTAGGCGAGTCGGCGGCGCTTTTGTTCACGGCGGGCTTTGCCCACGCCCTCAATGGCCTTTTCACCGGCCTTGTCAGCCCCGGCGCCACCCTCACCGTGGCTCTGTATGTCTATGCCAAGGAGGACGGCGAATTCGGCGTCGCCTTCGCCATTGCGGCGATTTTGATGCTCCTGACCCTGCTTATCAACCTGTCCGCCTCGCTGGTGGGCAAATACTTTGCCAAAAGGAGAAGCGTATGAGTGCTATCATCACGGCGGAGGATCTGCACCTCTGGTACGGGGAGACCCACGCCTTGAAGGGGATCAACATGGCCATCCCCGAAAAAAATATAACGGCTCTCATCGGGCCGTCCGGCTGCGGAAAATCCACATTTCTCAAAACCCTCAACCGCATGAACGACCTCATCCCCTCCGTGCGTATTGACGGCGACGTTCTGTATAACGGCCAAAGCATCTTCGCCCGTGAGGTGGACGTGAACAGCCTGCGCCGTGACATCGGCATGGTGTTCCAGAAGCCCAACCCCTTCCCCATGAGCATCTATGACAACATCGCCTACGGCCCCCGCACCCACGGCGTGACGAACAAGAAGGAGCTGGACGACATCGTGGAGCAGGCGCTGCGGGACGCCGCCATCTGGGACGAGGTGAAAGACCGCCTGAAAAAGAGCGCTCTCGGCCTCTCCGGCGGCCAGCAGCAGCGGCTTTGTATTGCCCGCGCCCTGGCCGTGCGGCCGCAGGTGCTGCTCATGGACGAGCCTACCTCTGCGCTGGATCCCATCTCCACCTCCCGCATCGAGGAGCTGGCGCTGCAGCTGAAGGAGCGCTACACCATCGTCATAGTGACCCACAACATGCAGCAGGCCGTGCGTATTTCGGACAACACCGCCTTTTTCCTGCTGGGCGAGCTTATCGAGTTCGACGAAACGGAAAAGCTGTTCTCCCAGCCCAAGGAAAAGCGCACCGAGGACTATATTACAGGAAGGTTTGGGTGATGATATGCGAAGCAGATTTGACCGGCAGCTCAGCCTGCTGAACCGGAAAATGACGGAGATGGGCGGCGAGTGTGAGAGCATCATTGCCGCCGCCGTGAAGGCGCTGCTGGCCGGCAGCACCGACGACGCCCGTCGGGCGCGGGAGCAGGGGCACCGCATCGACCAGCTGGAGCGGGAGATCGAGTCCATCTGCCTCAAGCTCCTGCTGCAGCAGCAGCCCGTGGCGCGGGATCTGCGGGTAATCTCCGCGGCGCTTAAAATGATAACGGATATGGAGCGCATCGGCGATCAGGCGGAGGACATTGCCGAGATCATCACCACCCTCGGCGGCCGAACCGGCGCCGAATGCGCGGACATTCGGGTCATGGCGGAGGCCACCATCAAGATGGTCACCGACAGCGTGGACGCCTATGTGCGGCAGGATCTGCCCCTGGCGCAGTCCGTGGATGAGTATGACGACGTGGTGGATGACGCCTTCTGCCGCGTGAAAAACACACTCATCGCCATGATCGCCCAGAACACCGCCGAGGGCGAATACGCGCTGGATCTGCTGATGATCGCCAAGTATTTTGAGCGCATCGGCGACCACGCCGTGAACATCGCCGAGTGGGTGCAGTTTTCCGTCACCGGCGAGCACAAAAGCGGGAAACTCCTGCCCCAAAAATGAGGAACGGGGAACGAGGCGGCTTAAACCTCGTTCCCCTTTATGGAAAGATGCGGCTGCTGCGCCGCTCGGCTTGATAAATAAAAATATAAAATATAAAAACGCCCGACCGCCATCCGGCAGTCGGGCGCAATGCTCCCATGCGTGCTGCTTCGACCCCGGTGATGGCAGTGGTCTGGGAGCAGCGCCCTGCGTATCTGACTTATCCTGCCGCAGCAGGCTTCACAGTGACCGTCTCGCGGGGCTTTGCACCCCATTCCGCCGCCGAAGAAAACTCCGGCTCACGCTGTCCCCTATTCGATTACCTGTATCCTATCACATCCCACCGCAAAAAGCAAGCCTGTTTTTGCGGCGTTTTTTTTTGCGTTTTTTCGCTTATTTCAGCCGCAGGGGCAGGCCGCAGAACATCCGCGTCACGGAGTCCGCCTCCCGCGCCAGGGCGCACATGGCTCTGCCCGTTTCCTCCCGCCACAGCCGCTGCTTTTTGTCCACCGGCACCACGCCGCAGGACACGTCCGTGCAGAGCACCACGGCGTCCGGCCGCAGCTTCGGCAGCACAAACGGCTCTCCGGCCTCCACCGCCGCCCACACCGCCTGCTCCAGATAGCAAATGCAGCGGCGGGAGGTGTCAAAGCCATGGTCATAATACGACAGCTCCTCCGGCGCGAGATGAAACCGCTCCATAGCGTAGCGGAGCTTTCCCTGATAGGCTCCGCCGATGATGAGATCCATTCTCTTTTCCTCCTTACAGCAGCAGGGCGGCGCAGCCGCACGCCTCGCCCAGCGTAATGGCGGCGCCGGAAATGTCGCCGCACATACCCCTCAAGTTTCGCCGCAGCAAAAGCACCGTCAGTCCGGCCGAAGCTACGGCCACCGGCACGCAGAGAAAGCCCCGCTCCGGCAGCAGAAACCCCAGCCCCACGCACACCGCCGCCATGATCCAAGCGGCGGCGGCAGCGCCGCGGCTGTGCTCCATCGTCCGGTAGCCGCTGCTCTCCAGCGGCGCAAGTCCCAGCACCGCGCCGGCGCTGACGCACCGCACGGCGGCGCAGATAAGCGGCAGCGCCCAGAGCTTCTCCGTCGCTATGTCGCTGCGCCACACGCTGTACTGGAAAAGCGCCAGCAGCGTAAGGCAGATCACCGCAAAGGATCCCACGTGGGAGTCCTTGAGGATCTCCCGCCGCCGCTCCAGATCCCGTCGGGACAAAACGGCGTCGCTGCAATCCATGAAGCCGTCCAAGTGGATGAAGCCCGTAACACACCACATAAATGCGGCCATACACAGGGCAAAAATAGGCTGCGGAATAGGAAAACATCCTAATAATTTTCCAAAAAGTGCCCACAGCGCGCCCATAAAAACGCCTATAAACGGCAGGCACAAAAGCATCTGCCGATAGCACCCCTGCTCCCAGCGGCGGACGGGGTTGGGGATGGCGCAGAACATCCCCCAGCACATGGAAAATCCGGTGAACCATTTTTTCATACGGGAATTTCTCCTTTATATATAAGGCGCCCGCCGAAGCTCACCTCCGCCACGGTGTCGCACGCGGCGGCCAGGCAGCGGTCGATGTAGGCAAGCCCCCGCCGGTACTCCTCCGTGAGTTCGCCGTAGCGCAGGGCGTCGGAATAGATGTAGTCGCTGACGAAAACGATGTGTTTCAGGCGGCGGCAGAGGGTCGTCAGCTCTCCGGCCACCCGCTCGGGCGCGGACAGATCCACCGAGCCGTCCGGCCGGAACATCTCGTTGGATAAAAGCGCCGTGACGCTGTCCAGCAGGTAGCTGCCCGCGGGGTCCGCCTTTTCCAGCGCTTTTGCAAGCCCCAAGCCGCACTCCACGGTCTGAAAGCCCAGCCCCGCGCGGCTCTGCACATGGCGGGCGATGCGCAGGCGATCCTCCTCGTCGTGGGGGATCATGGTGGCCAGATAGTACAGATGCTCCGGCCGGCTCAGATGCACGGCGATCTGCTCGGCCAGAGTGGATTTGCCGTTTTTGCAGCCGCCGGATAAAAACACGGTCATCTTAAAAACAGTCCTTCCCTCTTATCTCGCTTAAATAGCTGTCGTCAATGGCGGCGCCCTGAAAAGTGGCCATGCCCTCGGCGGCGGCGCAGGCCGCCTCCAGCACCCGAAAGGCAATGGGGCAGCCGCTGCCTTCCCCCAGCCGCATGCCCAGATGCAGCCACGGCGCAAGACCCAGCTCTTTTATCGCCGCCTGATACCCTATCTCTTTTGACAGGTGGGAGGCAAACAGATAGTCCCGCGCCGCAGGGCACAGGCGTGCGGCGCACAGGGCGGCCACAGCGGAGATAAACCCGTCCACCACCGCCGGCAGGCGATACAGGGCGGCACCCAGAAACACGCCGCACATGGCGGCAATGTCCAGCCCGCCCACCTTACGAAGCGTATCCAGCACGTCGCCGCCGTCGGGTCTATGCAGCGCCAGCGCAGAGGCGATGACCCGCTTTTTCAGAGCGAAGCCCTCGTCGGTCATGCCGCCGCCCCGACCGGTGACGCGCTCCACGCTCAGTCCCGTCAGCGCCGCCAGCACCGCCGAGGAGGTGGTGGTGTTGCCGATGCCCATTTCCCCCACGCCCAGAACGGCCACGCCGTCCCGCTTGGCCTGCCCCGCAAGCTCCATGCCCACGCACACGGCATGGGCGGCCTCCTCGCGGGTCATGGCAGGCTCTTTGGCAAAATTTCTCGTGCCGGACAGGATCTTCCGGTTTACGATGGCCGGACATTGATAGGGGTCGGCAATGCCCACGTCCACCACCTGCACCTCGTCGCCGAAGTGGTGCGCCATGGCGCTCATGCCGGTGAGATACCTAGTCATATTCACCGCCTGCGCCGCCGTGACGCTGCGTGGCGTGACGGACACCCCCTCCTCCGTGACGCCGTTATCGGCGCAGAGAACGACGACGCGGCAGGGGGCATACTGCGGGTGCAGCGTGCCGGCAATGCCGCACAGGCGGATATAAATATTTTCCAGCTCCCCCAGACTGCCGGGGGGCTTGGCCAGCGTGCCCTGATAGACGGCGGCGCGAGCCATGGCATCGGCATCCGCCGGAGCGATATGGGTAAGCTCCCGCAGGAGCGTTTCCTCGTAGTTCATGGTTTCAAAAATCCTTCTTCCGTCAGCCAGCGGACGTTTTCCTCCGCCTGCAGGGTTTCCAGCGTGTAGGTCAGGTGCGGCTCGTTTTCCAGCGCGTGCAGCAGCTCTCCCATGGGCACCGTTCCCTTGGCCAGAGGATCATGGAGATCCCAGCCGCCGGCGTTATTATGCAGATGCAGGTGCCGCAGGTAGGGGCGGCACGCCTCCACCCAGTCCATGACCGGCGTGCGGGAAAGCTCCGCATTGGCGTGGCCAACGTCAAGGCACAGCCGCAGGCGCGGATCGTCCACCCCGCGCACGATGTCCACGGGGATCTGGGGCGACGGCTCCATGACGTTTTCCAGACACAGCGTCATGTTCTCCGGCACCTCGGAGAGGAACTCCGTCCAGAAGGCCACGGACTTTTCCACGAACCACTCCGGAAAATACACCGTGGGAATAAAGCCCGTGTGGAGCACCGCAAAGGAACAGCTCCAGCCTTTGGCGGCGGCCAGCGCCTGCCGGTAGCGCTTTCGGGTCAGCTCCACGGCCAAAGGGTCGATGGCGGCGGGGCACAGCTCATTAAAGGGGGCGTGGAACACGAAGCGCTCCGCTGCGCGGCGGTGCCTGGCCGCGGCGGCGGACACCTCCAGGGTGGGGCTGTCCAGATTGGCGGCGGTGCAGTACTCGGCGATCTCCAGCCCGAGGCCGTGGCGGCGCGCCGATTCGTCGCAGCCGGCGGCCACGGTGGAAATATACAGCTGGGTGCGTTCCATGGGCAAGCCCCCCTTTTCTTCAAATTCTTCAAACAGCAAAACAAAGTATACCACGGCGGCGGGGGCTTGTAAAGGCGGCGGAGGGCAAGGAGCATCAAACACATAACGGAGGAGGCACACATGTGTGCCTCCTCCGTTATGTGTTTTAAAATGGTATTCTTTAGTTGGGGAGTTTTACAATGTAATGGCCGCCTTCGGTCAGTTCTGTCATTGCATCGTCGGCGTTGCCGTCCCAGGTGTTGCTCTCAAAGTCAATCACATAATTCTTGTCATTGGCCTTCAGCACCTCGCCGGCTTCATCGGCGCCATTGGCAACGGTGTTATTCTTAATGGTCACTTTCACTTCTTCACCGGCTGCCGCCTGAGTGAAGCGCAGGGCACGGCTGGAAGTGCCATCAATGTTATTATTCTCAACAGAAACATTTCCGTGCATTTTAGCGATTTGGATGGCATTATAGCCAACGTTGGTAAAAGCGCAGCCGGTGATGCTCACTCCGTTGTTCTCTCCAATATAGACAGTGGGCATTCCCTTGTCCGTTGTGTCCTTAAAGGTGCAGTCCTTAATGGTCAAATTCGATGCATAGGCACCGTCGCCGGTACTCTCCATCAGGCCGCCTGTAAACGTGCAATTCTCAACCGTGACATCGTTGTTCACGCAATTGATGACCAAACCCATTCCCGTAAAATTAATATTCCGGAATGTCCAGCCATTAACAGGCTTGCAGTCCTTGCCAAACCACAGGCCGATAGATGCGCCATCAGCGCCGACCAGAGTGATGTTCTTGACGCCGGAGTTCTTGAAGGCGTGGATCATCTCGATGGTGCCGTAGTCGCCGGCAGCCAGATAGATGGTGTCACCATCCACCGCGCTATTCAGCGCCGTGAGGAACTCTGCCTGATTGGTGACCTGTGGGTTCTGCGCATCAGCGTCATACCCGTTGCCCGTGCTGTCGGACTCGTATGTATTCTGCGTAGCAAACACCGTGATGGTCACATTCGGGAGCACCAGCCCTTGATATTCGTTGCCGGCTGTGGTCTTCATCTTGCCCTGCAGCCTATAAACACCGCTCACAGCGTTCGCGGTGTTCAATACGCCCGTGAAGCTCTCCAAAGGAATCTCGTTGCCCTGTTCATCCACAATGGAAAAGTCGATCACATCCAGCAGTTCGTGGCCGTGTATCTCTTTCTCAGCTGTCCAGCTCTTGTTGATCTGTACCTTCCACTTCAGAGCCAGATTACCCTTGTTCTGAATGCGGAAGCCCTCGGTTTGGTAAGTGCAGCCCGGCTCCCAAAGGATCTTTTCCTGCGCTGCGCCCTGTGCCTTCACAAAGTTCAGCACGCGGCCTTCTTCCGTCAAGCTGGCATATGTTCCGTCTGCTTCCGGATGTTCTGCCACAATATCCACCTTCAGCTTGCCGGCCTCGATCTTGTTGACGGAGGTGGAGGCGCCGTCGGTGAACCAAGCGAAGGTGGTGCCGACGAGCATGGTCACGCACATGATAAGCGCCAGAAGGCTTACCAGCAGCGACCGCTTGGTCGTGTTCTTTTTCATAAACACACTCCTCTTTTCATTTCTTATTTTTAGATGAAGGCAAGGAAATCGGATATTCTCTTGCTTTTTGCGGAGCAAAAAGCAAGAATCACCGGTGATTCTTGCCTGATCTATTAACAGGTTTATTTTAGCATTGTGTGCCCTTCTTCGCAAGGGGTTTTTGGGTTTCTCCGTTTTGCATAATTTATCCATTATTTTTTGTGCGAAAGAGCGAAAAGCGGGGGCGGATTGCCACACCGGTGACGTCGGTCACCGGTTCGCAATGACAGGTTACAGGGAAGTGCGGTGCGCATCAGGCGGCGGGGTGAGGGGAGCAAATCGAGAGGAGCGAGTGGCCGCGGTCAAAATTTTAAGCGGCCGCCGCAAGGCAACGTAAAAATTTTGGGCACCGCAACAGGATCACCCCGCCCTACACATAATTTGGAAGTTCTTGCGGGCGGGTCGTCGGGGACGCCGACCCCTACGCGCACCTTGTCGGGGGGCGGTGCGGGCGGGACGATGGAGGCATCGTCCCCTACAAAAAACTTGTAGGGCGGGGCCAGTGTGCCCCGCCGCTGGGGGTGCGGCGGTAGTCGGCGGCGGCACACATGGGTGCCGCCCTACGGAAAAATTGCAAAACATGCGTAGGGGCGGCGGCTCTGCCCGCCCGTTTCCCCATTCAGCAGCGCATGGGCGGGCGGGGTAGAACCCCGCCCCTACGCGGGGAACAAGATGATTTCCATAAAAATGTCATTCCGAGGAGCGAAGCGACGTGGGAATCCGTATTCCCATGTGTCAGGGGTGCGGCGTGGGGGTATTACGGATTGCCACACCAGCCTGCGGGCTGGTTCGCAATGACATGGTTTATGGAGATGCGGCGTATGTCGGCGGCGGGGTGTGGTCACCCCGCCCTACGGAGGATCAAAAAAAGAAACTCCGCCGGACAGCGGAGTCCCTTTTCAGATTGTATTGTTCTCAGAAGTCGGCGTTGCCCACGGTGCGGGGGTGCAGCTCCACGTCGCGGATGTTGCTCACGCCCGTGAGGTACATGACCATCCGCTCGAAGCCCAGACCGAAGCCCGCGTGCTTGCAGGAGCCGTAGCGCCGCAGGTCGCAGTACCACCAGTAGTCCTCGGGATTCATGCCCAGCTCACGGATGCGGCGTTCCAGCACCTCCAGCCGCTCCTCGCGCTGGCTGCCGCCCACGATCTCGCCGATGCCGGGCACCAGGCAGTCCGCCGCGGCCACGGTCTTGCCGTCGTCGTTCATGCGCATGTAAAACGCCTTGATCTCGGCGGGGTAATCCGTCACGAACACGGGGCGCTTGAACACCTCCTCCGTGAGGAAACGCTCGTGCTCCGTCTGCAGGTCGGTGCCCCAGTCCACCTTGAAGTCAAAGCGGTCGTTGTTCTTTTTCAAGATCTCCACGGCGTCGGTGTAGCTGATGCGGCCAAAGTCGCTGGAGGCCACATGCTCCAGCCGCTCCTTCAGCCCCTTGTCCACGAAGCTGTTGAAAAAGTCAATTTCCTGCGGGCACTTTTTCAGAACGCTGGTGATGATATACTTGATCATGGCCTCCGCCACGTCCATGTCGCCGGCCAAGTCGCAGAAAGCCATCTCCGGCTCGATCATCCAGAACTCGGCGGCGTGGCGCTGGGTGTTGGAGTTCTCGGCGCGGAAGGTGGGGCCGAAGGTATACACATCGCCGAAGGCCATGGCGAAGTTCTCGGCGTTGAGCTGGCCGGACACGGTGAGGCTGGTCTTCTTGCCGAAAAAGTCCTGCGCATAGTCCACCTGGCCGTCCTCGGTGCGGGGGACATTGTTCAGATCCAGCGTGGTCACCTGGAACATCTCGCCGGCACCCTCGCAGTCGGAGCCGGTGATGATGGGGGTCTGCACATAGACGAAGCCGCGGTTCTGGAAAAACTCGTGCACGGCGTAGGCCGCCACGGAGCGCACGCGGAAGGTGGCGGAGAACAGATTGGTGCGGGGGCGCAGGTGCTGGATGGTGCGCAGGAACTCCACGCTGTGGCGCTTCTTCTGCAGGGGATAGTCCGGCG
>OJAR01000190.1_pt1 | contig 22177 bp, 19 predicted proteins | sample 1589431 | NCBI WGS metagenome assembly OJAR01 (sample SAMN03283242) | human gut metagenome | biome: human-associated habitat; material: feces | host: Homo sapiens | place: Peru | collected 2012 | reverse complement strand
GACACACATGATATTTTCACGTCGTCTTGTTTTACAAAAGTAGACATTTTTCAACAGCCTGCAGGATGACAAAGAACTATACTACTGGATGACATACAAATATAGCATTATGTTTCGGCAATACCAATCATTTATACGTTTCCATGCTTGGATCATTCGAGAATCTTTTGTAATTTTGCATGCTCAATTTAATATTGAAATGCAAGACTTTATTTTTTATACCCCAGAAGGCAATTGTGAATCTCCGACCCAACATTTGGTGGAGAATTATCAGGTCTTAGGCATTGAGTCTGGGGAAAGTTCTTCTGAGGCTCTTAAAAGGCTGATTGAGAATAATCCGTGGATTGAAGAAAACGGTTATTTACGGAAAGAATCGTTGTTAGAGCGCTTGCATAGGCTATAGTGGATTATATATGGATAAAGTACGTGTCATAGAATTATTTGCGGGCGTCGGTGGATTTCGAGTTGGCCTTGATAGGGCTGATTCCGATTTTTTTAAGACCATCTGGGCTAACCAGTGGGAGCCTGCGACAAAGGTCCAGCACGCCGCGATGGTGTATGAAAAGAACTTCGGTCCGGACAGTGTTGTCAACGAAGACATTAATCAGGTAAAGACCGAGGATATTCCCGACCACGACATGCTCGTAGGCGGCTTCCCTTGCCAGGATTACTCTGTGGCCACGACCCTTAGCAATTCCAAAGGTATCGAAGGAAAGAAGGGTGTTCTTTGGTGGTCCATCTATCGCATCCTTAAAGAGAAAGGCGAAAACCGCCCTGCCGTCGTGTTCCTTGAGAACGTTGACCGCTTGTTGCTCTCTCCTGCAAAACAGCGCGGTCGGGACTTTGCCATCATTCTGGAATGCCTCAATGAACTGGGATATATCGTAGAATGGCGCGTCATCAATGCCGCCGAGTATGCAATGCCTCAGAAGCGGCGCCGCACGTACATAGTAGGTTATAAGAAGTACGGAGCCATTGGACAGGGTTTTACCGAGCCAGATGATTGGGTTCTCCGTTCTGGTGTATTTGCCAAGGCATTCCCGGTTCTCGTTGAGGGAAAGCTTTCTGCTCTTCGCAAGATTGCCCTTTCTAGCAAGAAGAAAGACCGTCTGCTGGATATTACCGAGTCGTTTAATAGTTCCAATACGGACCGTCCCTTCGAGAATAGTGGCATAATGGTGGATGGAATTGCATATTCCACTTCAACTATTCCGGCTTGCGATGAAACCCCCATGACCATACGTGACATCATGGTCCCTCCGGAAGAGGTTCCGGCAGAATTCTATGTTCCTGAAGCCCAGATTGAGCGCTGGAAATACTTTAAGGGCACCAAACGTGAGCTCAGAACCAGAAAGGACGGTGGCCAGTATTTCTACACTGAGGGTGGTATGGATTTCCCGGATTCGATAGACAAACCGTCCCGAACCATCATCACGTCTGAGGGCGGAAAGAGTCCGGACCGCTGCCGGCACGTCATCCAGGATCAGACCGGCCGCCTGCGTCGATTGGTTCCAGTGGAGTTGGAGCGCTTGAATATGTTCCCCTCCGACCATACCAAGCTGGCGGGCGTAGACAACGGCAAGCGAGCCTTTCTGATGGGAAATGCGTTGGTTTGCGGAATTATTACCCGGGTGGGTAAGGAACTGGAAGCCCGGTTGAAATAAGACAGAAAATGCGAGGTGTTGAGCCCCGCATTTTTCTATTCTGCACCTTCGACTATCGCTTTGATGTAGTCGTGGTTGAACCAGTAGCAGTATTTCTTGGCTGTGCCGCCATTGGGATTTGCCGTGACATCCGCGGCATTTTTACCTTTCGGGCGAACATGAAATTTCTTGTGGTCGCTCTCACGGTAGAAATACTCTGGCGCAATATGGTCAGCCTTCACTGCATTCTTGATGTTGAGCCAATATGCTGCTGCTTCATCCAGGTCCTTGACCGGCATTGTCCAGAAGAAGGCTTTCTTCAAGCGGACCACGTCGTTTTCATCCTCTTGGAAGACAATGAACAGGAAACGTCCAGTGAAGATGTCGTATAGCCGGGATTCAAACCAATCATCTTCCTGCAGAATGTCGAAGTAGTTGATATTCTCGAATGACATAGCCTCTGCAGGACGGCCATTCTTGTTGAGCCGGATGGTCTTGATGACGATACCGGATTTGACAAATTCGTCAGCTTTGGTCACGTCATCGCCTCTGGTATGGCTCTCTGTCAGAATTTCATTGGCCACAAGGAAGTATTTGCTCTTGGCACCAGTTGTCGGGGCGTGCAATTCCTTGACTAATTCGTCATAAGACATTCCGTAGTAAGGCTTGAATCGATCCAGGAGGATGTCTTCGAAACTCTTCACCCGCAGTTCAGATTCTTCGATGAGATGAGGGCCGTAGCCATGTACCAGCGCAGACGTGTTATAGGTTCCCTGGCCACCGGTTTTCTTCGCGAACTCCAGTATGGTACGCATGTACTGGGTCTTCAGGGAGAATGCACGCTTGGGCGCGGGAATAGCTGCCCGTGTTCCGTCCGGGAGATTATAGTACACGTCTGTATCTCCCTTCTGGCCCTTTCTGCAGGCGCCCAGATAAGTAGTATCACCCTCTGAAAGTTCGTGGGCCTTGCCGGCGCGAATCTTGGCAATAATCTTCTCATAGTCCTGCTTCATTATGAGCAGGTCCTTTTCGGGAATCTGCCACAGGACGGCATAGATGAAAAGGAGCTGCTGCACAGGAACATCTGCCTCGTGGAGGTAGAACAAGATGAGCATGTATGCGCACTTGAGATACACATGTGACTCCTCAAAGGCCTTGCTTTGGTCGGCATCATAGTCAATCATTGTGCAGACCAGACGCTCTTTGATGGCGAGAACCTTATTCTTGAGTTCCTTGAGTGGCGTTACTTTCAGTTCCAGACCGGCGTCAGAGAAATCTGCATCCGGGTTGGAGTTGACATCATAGCCGAAGAAATACTCCTCCACCAGCTGGCCAAGGCGTCCTTTACCCTTGCGGGCTTCAATTACATTCGGTGCGATAGCCTCTTCAAGGGTTTTTCCAAGAAGCAACTTGCTATACTCTAATATGGACCACTTACTTGTTCTGTCGTAATTGTAAAGCATCTTTATAGTAAGTCTTTTAAGAATCCGAAATCTGTATCAACAAGCGCTCTACGATCAAGCCCCATGTTTCTATACTCGCAGGAAGTTTCTGAAATCATACAGCAGGAGAAGCAGGCGGCATAATTGAGAGTTTCATCATGCTCCCAGCAAACAGGGTCAGATGAGCAATTCAGCGCTCTAATAAGGGCCTTCTTGATGATTCGCTCAATCAATTCTGGTTGCCCTTGCCATACAAGTCCTCCCATGCCTCCTTCAGCACCGTCAGTAGTATAGATTAAAAATCCACACATCCTGTTTGAATAATAAATACGTTCAGTCAAACTTGCTGATGAGTATCCGCAAGAGAACTCAAGTTCCTTTATTATCAAGTGGGCTAAGGTATGGAGGACGTAGAATGCTGGAGCTCCGTATGTGTCTAATACCATGCTGACTTGGCTCCCTAATTTATTGTCCCGGTTTTTGTACTTATCAGAATTTGTCAGACACCATTGCTTTAGATAGTCTCTGTTGAGCTCAAAGAACAGACCCTCTCCAAAAACCTGATTTGCGGGAAGCACTCGGACCTTAAATGGGGAGGAACCGTATATCTTGCATCCTTCAGGATAAATAATCCCATCATCTGTCCTAACGGGTTGTTGAATAGAGACGCGATAAAAGTTTGTTTGTGCTTTTGTTACGCACAAGGTATCAACTTGACTAATCTGGGAGAAAAACGGAGTTAATGAATCGGGCAAAACGACATTATGAAAACTTAGTTTTTTATGGGATAAGGATTTTTGTTTTGTAAAAATGGCGTATTCCTGATAACGATATTCCTCAATTTTGTCACTTTGCCCTTCTCTATTCATCTTATCATCTTCCAGGAATCGACTCTTAACTTTAATAACTTCCTCATCAGATAGTTGTATATCTGCCGTTAATTCTAGCTCTTCAACAAAATCGCTATCATGAAGATACGATTCAGTCCAATAATCCAATCTGGATTTTTCAGGGGACGTTACGAGAAAAGCCGCATAAGCGTTATTACTTAGCCATTCATAAGCTTTTTGTTCCTGCTCCGTCAATACAAAGCCTGAGCACTGCGAAATACTAACTTTCGGAATATACAAACTACTGAAAGTCTCTGCGTAATAAACGCTATTACTCGTCACAAGGGCTACCCTCATGGTTTCATCTTCATCACGTGTCATTACTTTGCATTCTTTATCTTTCTCAAAACTTACATTCTCTTTGCCTAACCATGGCTTTTCCCGTGAGCACTTTGGTCTTAGGTTCATAATGCCTTCCAAAGATACAACCTCTTGACACTTAGTGCATTTCAATACACCAAAGCCCTCAGAATGGTTTTTGTTTTCTGAATAAAACAGTTCGTGTTTGCCTCCTTTCTCACAGTCGCACCCAGAAAAACCGAACAAATCATAGCCGCGTTTAAACACACCTTGTCCGTCCCTAAGCCTTGCACTGAAATACTTATCCCATGGAACATCAGAGATATGTCCGTTAGGACAAATCAAGACGAAGGGCATCTGGGTTAAAAGACAATACTCTTTTCTTTCTTCTCCATCTTTAATAAACATTCTACCTGTTGGACTCGAGGCATCCCTTGGAGGTGCAAAGGCAAATAGATTCCTAAACCTATCCTTCCAAAGGTCCCTCCAGTAATCATAAGGGAAAAGAAGATTTGTCTTTTGGCTAATCATCCAGCGAGGGAAGACAATGCCAGGGACAACGAACCAATCTGCGCAGTTGCTGGTAGAATAATATTGAGGCTCTAAATACTTCTTGTATAGAGGATTATTTTTTACATCAACGGTGTTGTACCTCTCATCGATTTGCATATGAGGGATAGCGACTAAGCAACTCAAGTTTGGCAGGCCCTCATCTTTTTTAAGATACTGCAGAAATCTATCATCCTCTACAACTTCAACAGCGGCCTTCTCTCCTATTTCCTCGAGTGTCATATTGGGATTCTGGAGCAGTCTTTCTTCCACTCGTTGAATGAATTTCCAATTCTCAATTGACAGAGGCATCACTGAAAAGCCAAGCCGTGTGTTGATTACGGCACCTACACCAGCATTTGATGACAAGAGTTTATACTGATCTACGCTATGATTTAGCGCTTTTGCTGAATGAATGTTCATATCTCGTTGTCTACTTTAATTACGGAACCTGCAGGAACTGTACGCACACTCTTTGGGACTACCCAATGAGAATTGTCTTTTTCTTCATCGTAGGAGTCAGTTGAGATGTACAAGGCATTTTTGTCATAAGAATACTTGGTAGGCTGTTTGGCCTTCCATTCTGCAAATGCGTCGGCTATAAAACTACGTATATTCTCCAAAGCCTCTTTTGTGAATACCTCTCGTAACTGAGGATCATTTTCCAGACTATTTCGGGTAAGCCTTTCACTGAAGTACTGATTAAGCAACTGAGTAACTTTATTCACTTGTTCATCAGTCAATCTGTTCGCATTCTGATTGCCTGCCAATTCAGGAATTACATGGCGTACGATTGTTCCCAGAAGCAGTGGCATATATCGGTCAATAGCCTTGGAGGAGAAAGGAGTGATTGAGATGGGCTCTACGTAATAATAAAGCTTCTCATGAAACTCACGGAATCGTTCAAAATGTGAGAGGTCTCTTGCTCTGAATGGATTATGCAGCGTGAATACAATGCCCAAGTCATCACGGGCAACTCGGGATGACGCCTGGATGTATTCAGCCTTATTCCTTGGCATTGAGTTGATAATCATAAGGTTAAACCTCGAAACATCAATGCCGACAGATATCATATTTGTTGCAAGTATAAAATCCGGAGGAGTCTTTATCGGATATTGATTTCCATCAAGGCTATACGGAAGGCGTCTATCAGGATTCCATTCTGTTTGGACTTTCTCTAGTGTCTTTACGACCTCCGGGCCTGTAAGCCGTCCAGTTAACTCCGCTTCATGCATAGAGCCATCGAACGAATAAAAGCATTGGAGCATCTTGCCGGGCCTCAGTACTCTTCTAAATAAACGTCTGGCGTATTTGGTAAATTCAGTATAGAACTGGACATCTGTAGTGCCAACTTCCTTTAGACTATTGAAATACGAGATTAATGAATAGTAGTAGTCAGCCGCCTTAACAAATTGTTTATCAGATAATACGTCAATGTGTTCGAGTTCAAAAAGTGCGCGGTGGACAAAACAACAAGCTGCTAGTCGTACCTGGACAAACATTGCCGTTCTACCAGTAGGAAGAATGCCAACATACTTTCTCTTGGATAAAAATTCTTCCTGCCCATTAACTATCTTTCTCTTGTAAAATGCGAAGAAAGAGTCATCGTAATTGATTCCATTTTTAGGAAATATATTTACGCCTCTATCGTATAAGGCCTTAATTTGTAAAGCCGTGTTCCTTGTCGTTGCGGTTGAGGATATTACTTTGGGCCTAATCTTAATCGACTTCCCGGATTGGTTTACACCAAATCTTGTAGAAAGGTAGTCAATAGCACATTCAAATAGGCCTACGGCCGAACCAAGTGTACCTTGTAACAGGTGCAACTCATCTTGGATAATCAAATCGGGAGTCAGACCGTCGGGCGTAATGAACAACCTACGGGAATCCTTCTCTTTTTTGGCATCAACATTATGAGCAATCATCGCGAATTTATCGACAGTTCCAAAAAGAAGAGTCGGTGGGTTCTTATAGATGAGTTCGTCACACAGTAGGACAGGAAGCTTTTCGTCGAAAGCACAGAACGAATTCTTGCAGTAAAAAACCCCTTCTGTTTCATTCCACGCCAATTCTTTTCCGCACCATGGACAATGCCCAAGTGGAATCTTTGAATCCAATCCGCTTTGCCATTTGGATGCTTCTGTTCTTAATCCGTCATCTCCTGATAGTTTATTTGGTAAAGCATCATTTCCTACAAAGAGACCAATTGAAATCTCCTCCTTACCTAGCTTATATTTACCCCATTTACGTATCTGCTCCAAAGCGAAGATTAACCTGGTTGCACGTTGGAACTGTTGAGTGGCTAGCAGGCGTAAGGTGTACCGCATAATAGCCGTCGTTCCACCTCCTCCGGTCTTCTTATTAGCGTTGGTAATCCTACGGTATAAAATTGTGAGCGCAATGATGCCTAAATAAGATTCTGTTTTGCCGCCACCAGTAGGGAACCACACTAAATCAACTAAATCATTCCTAGAGTGCCATTCCGGGTCATCTTCCCTTTGAATAATACCGTCAAGATTAAGAAGTATGAAAGCAAGCTGGAAGGGACGCCATGCTGCTGGTTGACCAGCCTTGAAGATGTCATCACTCTGGCTTATATAGAAGTCTTCATTTGTTTCTTCTAATTCTTCTCGTAGATAGTCCTGATTATTTTTCTGAGAATGCCACATCTGGATAAACATGGCTGTATTCATCAAGCGGAAAACTGACATGTTTTGCTCATTTGTAAGCAAATCAATGTTAGCCATTATTCGCTTATAATCCGAAATACAACCGGATTGAATACTCTCCGCATAAACGGGGAAGGATGAATCTTGTAAAGCGCTATCAATCCAAGCTTTATAAGTATTAGCGAATGATTTGAGAGCCGAGATTATTTCACCATTTTTTGCCTGTTTATTGAGCGTAGAAAGCCATTTTATCTGCAATGTGGTTGTGTCGGACAGTGCATCTACTACGGTCTTTACTCCATCTTTTAATTGTAAAAATTTAGGAGCGGTATCAACATCAGGGATATCATACTCTGGGAGGAATTCAGACCAGACAGAAACAGTATCCTGGTTTTTACTCCAGTTCACAGAACAAAAATGTCCTACGCCATAATCCTCTACGTTCCTATAAATGTATTTCAACTGTTCAGATTCCGTGTCGGCATCATCGAAGCTATCGACAGGTCTGTACGGTGATAGATAATTGCTTTCAATCTCAACCTTAATACCAAAGAATGAACGCTTGTTAACACCATCTGTTACTATTGAATAAAGCCGAGTCTGACTTTCTTCAAATGAGTCAGAGGTGTTCAGTATCTGTATCTTTAGATATGTTTTGGTGTTTGATTCTTTCCTAGTATCCTTTGTTACTTGAAAACAAAGTGAAAGAGATGCTTGTCTTGTAACAGCCTTCCGAGTTTTCTTGTCATCATTCTCGATGCCATTTTCTTCAACAGGTTCCTCAAAATCATATTTGATGACCTGACTTATTGAAGGATTGTCTTTAGTAAGAATGGATTTCTTCTGAACGCTAGAGAGAGAAAAATCAATTGCCGATAAATCAATCTCTTTTGAGAAGTCTTCCGCATACCAGAAACCATAATCACGAGAGTCAAGGACGGCCATTAGCTCCCTGAAGTATGATAGCTCAGCTTCCCGTTTTTCAATTTGGCCAATTATAAACTTTATTTGTTCGGCTTCTGATTTAGGTGTTTTAACTGATTTCAAACGCTCAAAGAGACGTTCTTTATATGTAGTAAGATACTTGAAGCCTCGGATTTCAGAGTAAACTGGACGTTCCAGCTTTTCTTGTTTTGAAAAGCGCTCGCATTCAATCTGGTCGATTGCATCCAGGCTTTTCTTTATTGCTGCGTGTTGATTCCCCTTTTTAGTAACCAAGAATAAACGGGTATTCTCAAGAATGAAGAAATCCGTCATAAAACTGGTAAACTCGCCTTGATGGATTTCTTCTTTAGAGATTGCCATAACCCCATCTATATCTTCTGTAGAGATATTCACAAAGAGCTTCTGAGTATCTCCGGTTTTTAACTTCCTGTAATATCGGCCTGATACACGTAGTTTAAAATCAGAAGGTTCAATTTCCGGTTTGTCTAAACAAACGGAGATGCCAAAATTTTGCGGGTATCTTTGGTTAATCTGTAGGGATTCATTATCCTCAAGAGTGTCGTCATCGTTGCTGTTTTCTTTCTGTTGATCACTCATTGAAATTGCGCTCTCACTATCTTTACCAATGCTCTCAGTATCAATACCCACTGTCATAGTGCTTGTTGAAGTTGATTGAGCTTCATCATTCACGTTATCTTTTTTCTCGGGGAAAATTATGGCGGAACAGTAAACAGAACCAGGGGAGGTATTAATTACCTCTCCGGTAATAGACTCATCGTTAATACCAAAACGATTCCTACATACTCCAGGTCCAATCAATTGTTCGTGGACAAAACCGAGAAGGGAATCCCTTTTTTCTTTGATATACTCATTATTTGCCATAGCGCTTGATAAGTTTTATTTCTTTAAGGTTTAACTGAGAAAGAACATCATCCATGACCATCTGCAAATATTCCTCAGAGTCAATGCCTATCAAATCCAAAGAATCAGGGATGTTTCGTTCCATTTCTTTGTAGTTCGTCTCGTTCTCATTGTACTTAAAAATCTCGCTCAGAAGGTCATCCAATAGACTATTCTGGCTACGGGTTTTGTTTTTTTGACGGATTTTCTTTCTCCGCATTATAATATAGTACGTGCCATAGGTCTCAAAACCCACGTATTTTAGAACGGAGTCCATGCTTTGACGGTCCCTAGGAAGAATCATAGGATAATCAAAATTATACCAGTTCTTAAAGGCACTCATTTTGAGATTGATTCCAACTTGATTGATGACATCCTCGTACACTCTCTCTTCTCCGAACTGAAGAACTTTCCATTCAAGCAAGAGTCTCCAAAGTTCTTCTTTGGATTTAATTGCAATCTCACCAATCTCAGGTACAAATTGGCGCCTAATCTCCTCTTCTATACTAGAGTCTTTACTAACAGACTTCTCGATGAACGGTGTAAAATAAGACTCTAAATCACTTGCCAATTGGATTCTTTTTCCCTCATGCTCCTCAATCAAATCAGATGCTCGTACAAGTTCAATATGGCCATCTTCTTCAACTATTAGCAATTCAGATTCTGGGATTGTCCGTTTCTTTCCATCGACTGTGACGATGGTTAATTTGTTTTGACTATATGAGTAATCTCCAGAGTCATATTCCATGTAGAATCCCGCATCGCTATCTCCTATAGTGCGACTCTTCGGAACTGGTTTCCAACCCAGCACATCTTTTCTGTAATCAATCCCCAGAAGCTTGTTATATGTCGCGTTCAGCTCATAGTTGCTGATGTCAAGTTTGTTCTGAAAGATAGGGACATTAATAATCTCAAGGACCCTTTGATTGGGACTAAGATAGTATGGGTCGTATGAATTCGGGTAGATTGGAGCCTCTTTGTAGTAACGCATAAAACGTATTACAATGACGTTCCTTGGTATAACTTCAGTTAACCCGTCAACTGGTTTCAAATCGCCAGCTTTGTAAAACTGAATGTTATGTTCTGGGAAGATTCTACGGATGTCATCTTTAATTTCGGAAGGCGTAAAACCGTCAATAACCATCGCAAAGTCCGTTGTGTTCGGATGAAGAAAACGTAGAACTTGTTCGCGAATCTCATTTTGCCACTGATTCTGAACGTAATTAAAGACGACAGGATGATTTGGCCTTAAATACTCAGGATCCTCTTCTGTTAAGTATTCAAAAAAAGCATCTTTTGAGTTAGGACCAGCGCATAATGAAAGAATGTTGCGCTTGCTGGTAGGAAAACGGACACCATCCAACAGAAGGGCAATTTCACTTCGAATAATGTCATCGTTTTCATTTGCATGTGTATAATATCTTTTATACTCAGATTTGACAACAAGTGGGTTTAAATCAAGAATCTCATCATACTGGAGGCAGAAGAAATGATTGTAATTTCTTCCAACATTAAACACTCTTTCCAATCTGGTTTTGTCGGAAAGAATTTTTCCTATGGTGTAGTTATGGTCAATCAGAACGAATACGAATAGATTCTTGATGTCGAATCCTAACTGAGATATCTGTTCAATGCGGCCTTTACTAAATGATTTGAATCGACTGGAATTATAGTATACCATGAAGGCGTTACCTATTGCCTGATCTCGGTTCTTTTTGAAATATGTTTTTGCCTTCTCCTTCAACTCATTTGCGTCCAGGTCAGAGTTGACATATAGACTCTTATTTCTAGCATAAGAAGTTTCAAAGAAATCTACGAGCAGGCTATACCTGCTATCACAGACCTCTTGATCTTTGCAAATGAGTAGATTGTATTGGTACTTGTCCAATTCTGAAAGGCCTGAGCTGATAGAGTTAACCTTACGCTTGAAACTCGTAAGAGCATAACCAAAACAAGTAGGTTTCCCTTTATACTGAACCTTTCTATTGAATGACTTATACTCTTTTGTCCTTGCAGTAGGAACATGAAGGCCATAAGAAGAAATAAAAGCAAGTTCTTTGCGAAGATTGCTCATTGTCTTCTCGTTGAAGATTCCTAGACGTATTGTTAAATACTTGGATAACAATTCCCTCATCATATCGTTAGCTCCAAGCATATAGAAAATAGGAACTTCTGGCATCGAGCCGTTTCGATTTTGATAATAGGAGATATAGTTATCAACTAGTGATAGGAATGGTCTGTAAGTAGCCAATGACAGGAGCCCTTCCTCATCAACATCAAGGCTCATTACTTCCATAATTGCTTTGAAAAGACTAGACTCGTTTTTAACGACATTCTTAAAGGCATCTGTCATACTATTCCAGAATAAGGAGTTTAAGGGAAACAATTGCGCGAGTCATACCAATGTACAACTCAAAGCACTTAAAATAATCCTCTTTTTTCAGGGCCAAAATTATATGGTGATTCTCAAGGCCTTTATATGAAAGGATGGAGGTGAACTGAAGATTATCATCCCATTCTGTATTAATGTTTTCTGTCGTAAGCTCTGAAACATTTTTGAGTTCAGTAATAATTTGGTAGATATCCTTCTTCCCAATACCGGCTACGCGCTTCAAACTTGAATGCGCCAGGAGAATGTAGTTGGCACACGCTCTTCTTTCATGCAAGTCATCTGACAGTTGCTTAATATATTTAAGCATATCCTTAGGCTCATAAAAGCGATGAATAGAGATAGGGTAATCTTCCTTGTTCTCAATATCATCAAGGACCGGATTTAAATCATAATAAGATGGCAAATCCTTGACTTTACTTGCGACCTGTACTATTTCAAGATTTGTGCGTACCCTCTTATTGTCGAGTAAACAGTATATCGCAGAATTCTGAGAAATAACCGAGGCCAAGTCTTCTAGTTCACGTGCCTCACTATTATAGCCCTGTTCATTGTCAAAAAACACTAAATAGCGTCCTTTAGAAAGCCCACAATTCGTCATCGATGCGAGATGGTCCAATACCTCAATCACTCCTTTATCGAGGATGTCATGAATCTCATCGACGATAATGTAATTATAGCCGATGAAAGGAATGTCTACCGTATGTGAATTGAAAAAGCAGATAATTTTTTCTGTCAATACATCACTTGGCCCTTCGATATCGGCATAAGTAATCTTTCCGCCAGTTAATCGCATAAGGAAAGAACCATATTGCATCACATCACATGAAGTAAGACCATCTTCTTTTAAAAGGTATTGGATGCGTGATTGAAGCAGCTTGTTCCAGCAGAGATAAAGCCCTTTCTGCTCTGAAAACATCTTGATGTAGCCCTTTGCAATAGTGGTTTTTCCTGTTCCTGGTCCACCCTCAATGAAGATGCGGTTATTCTTAGATAGGCTTTTTAATGTGTCAAGATTGCTGATTCTCAGCCAGTTCAGAATCTCGGAGACACTGGTTTCGGAGTAATTGCTAGTTGAGAAGATTGTGGGAGCCAACCTGGCCACAAGGAGATTAAGTTGATTCTCGGTCAAGTCCGTCATGGGGTGCTTCAATCCTTCCTTGTCATAATCTAGAACCGTCAGACAAAAATCGGCGAAAGAATCAGAACCAGATGATTGGTTATCAATAGTCCACAGTTTATACCGTTGGTCAATCTCTTCGGCACCGGCGGTTGAATCAAGATGAGTATGGGGAAACGCACATACCGTATCAATATAAATTTCGTTCATACTCAAAATATGATGATTCACAAGTGCCCACTTATATGTGTCGGCTTGCTTGAAAGGGGTTCTGCTCATTTGTTGAGTAATGCCCTGGTATTCGTAGCAGTAGTTGCCATCATGAATACTGATAATTCCTCCCTTAACCTCAACAATAATGGCTCCTTTAATCGACAAGAGAAGGAAATCAATTTGAATGGACTGTCGGCTATCTCCGTTAAAGTTGAGGCTTAAATCATAGAACATATGCCAGGTTAAAGGGCTTTTTTCGCAGTCCTCGACAATTCGCATGTACATATCGCGCTCTCCAGCTAGGAGAGAACCGTCCAACTTGCGAATTGAATTCAAATCCCTTACAGAATGATTCTTTATAGGCATATTGTCTAGTGTATATGTGTTTTGCTTTGAAGCATACAAATTTATAATTTTTTGGGAACTATATAGCAGTTGACTAACTTTTTTTCCGACACGGGCAGGAGAGAACCCCAATCCGGATTAGGAAGCCATTATTTGTCTTCATTTTCGCAATTAGTCTCTTGGGCTATAGTTTCTTCGGTAAGAGAAGCGTTGCCATTCCCTCCAAAGGTAAAAGTATATTGATAATCCGAGAATCTAAGGAAAAAGATAAGAAGGCAAATTATCAGCATAAATGCAAATGCTCCAACAATGCTTTGTCCGACACCTTTCCAGAAAGAGCGAAACGGTTTGAGAATCCCTTTCATCTCTTCAAGGTGCCTTTGGTTCATATTTGTCTCAATGGAGTTAATAGTTTCAGACAATGAACTATCCAAAAAGGACTGCAAAACCAATGATGCAGATGACCGATACCTCTCAATTGAGGAATCAGAACTGTTAATATCATTGAAGTATTTTATGTCCTCCTCAGTAGGATGACCACCATTATGGTCTTTCTTGAAATTTTCAATGAACCGGATTTTCTCATCCTTATACATTGAATAGGCAATATGCCCGATAATGTCGGCATCATCATGCACGACTTTGTTATACATGAAACTATAATTTCTTGCCATATACCGTTTCTATAGCTTTTCGGTATGACTCATTTAGTTTTTCTATTGGCAATGAATATGAATGTATTGTCCCAAAAACAGAAATAGAGCCGTTAAAGGTTAAACTTGGAGTAGATGACAAATTACCACCGTATTCTCCATTACGGTGTTGCGATATTGTTCTCTCATTAGCACGAAGAACAGTCTTATATGAAATCTTACACATAATGTATGCAAATATAGTTACAATTATACTCTTTTACAAGATAAATAGTTCTTAATCACATGTAATCAAATAACATTCCAATTTACGATGATACTATCAGATTTATCGCGCTTCTGTTCAGGAAGTGCGATTTTTTGCGTACATTTGCCCCGTACATATTTGCGAAAGTGTTTTTCGTGATTCCTTTTATGGAAATGTGGCAATTTTCAAGACAGAAGGATAGCGGGATGCTTATCGCTCGTATTGAATATGCTGTCACGCCCATAATCTATGGGCTGGTACTCCATATCAATCCGAGTGTGGAGTGTTTCTTTGTTTGTCTCTGTCAAGGTTGCCACGACCTCCATAAGGATGAACGATTACGGGCTCCACACTTTTCGTTTTTTATTAGAACCGCCAACAGGAACCCGGGCAAAAAAAACTATAAATTAACCGTTATGAAAAGCATCAGACTTTTCGCCGTCATCGCAATGATGACCATCTGCGGAACGATGTTCGCGCAGACAAACAACTACCTCAGGGCATCGTTCACAAATGCCGCAATCAAGGCAAGTGCAATGGGGATGTCTCTCAAGCAAAACCTGTATGGCGTGACTGTCGGTGTTGCCCAGGAAAGAACGCTTCCTGTCAACTTTCCACTATCCTATGAGTACGGGGCGGATCTTATGTATGTGTCCGGTGATGGTACAACCCTTCTCTCAGCCATCATTCCTGTGAATGTAACATATACTTTTGACATTGACCAGATCCGGTTGATTCCTTTTGCGGGTCTTAACTTGACTGCCCATATTTTAGGCAAAGATAAAGATGAGGATATGTCAATTGACTTGTTCAACAAAGATGAGGGAGGATGCAACCGTTTCCAACTTGGAGCACAGTTCGGTGCCAAAGCCATATATGAGAAGTATGTCTTTGGTATATCCTACCAGCCGTCAATAACGAAACTCACGGACTACACAAACCTCAACCTGCTTAATGTCTCCGTGGGGATCTTATTCTAACCGTTAGGAATGAATATAATGAGACGATTTTTCATTTTGGCGGTGGCTGCTATTTCAGCCATCGCCCTTGGCTCCTGTGGCAAAGAGGATGGGAATAACAGCTGGAATAGTGATCTGGTAGGCACTTGGCGCATCACGAAATACGAGTATAAGTTTGACGGCAAGACTGTCGGTGTGGAGATACCGATGGAGGATGAGGAGGACGAGGCTATCTGCATATTCAAAAAAGGCGGCGAATGCCAGATTGGTGACATTCCTATGCCGTACTCGTATTCACCGTCCACCCATACTTTAGAGATCACAATGCTTGGGAAGGTATCCTTTTCCATCAGGAAATTGACCTCATCTGAAATGGTATGGTCAGACATATTCCCTGCCGTCAAAACGACCGCTAAAGATAAGAAAGTCGATGAATATGACGGCAAGGCTATATACGAGAGCAATGACTATGATATCTATGCCTCAAGTTACTATTACAAGAAAGGCGACAGGCTTATACCGTGTGAGGAGATTTATCCTTCTGTATGGACTACGTTCACGGGGGATGAGGACGGGTATTATGATGAGCGGCTTGCGTATTTAGAGAGAGTTGAATAATGCCTTATTGTAGTTAGATAATCAATGCCAAGGAATGTATGAAAGCCATTTATCACATCTTGTTGGTTATTTTAACTTTACCGCTTTTGTTTTCCTGTACTGACAATGATTTTTCGGCACTGTCGGCGTTGACGGATCGTGAGAAAACAATTGAGGTCAATGGTAAGAAGTATCCTGAGGGGCTTTTCAGTTTCACCGGATATTGGTCAAAAACCGTCCACCATGGCACATTGACGGTGAGTGTAGACCAAAATGACAGGTATGAGGACACCTATGAGACCTGTTACTATAGTTTTCATTTTGACAGTCCGGAATGCCCCAAGGAGGGTGACAACCTTGCTAAGATGAATCTCAAATTGGAGGTGGATTTGTCAGAAGAATACGATTGTTCTTATGAAAGCGGTGATTTGATAGTCAAGTCAACATTCAACAAGAAAAAAGGTCAGATGAAGATTCAACTCAAAAATCTGAAAATGTCAAACAAGAAGAAGACCGAGGAATATCTGTTCAATGGGACAGTAACCGTGCCTTTTGATTACTATATTGACGCCTATTACTATTAATGATTGATTGGCTATTCTATAATGGAAAACGCAGTCGGCTATGTCCTTCTGCGTTTTCTTGCTATATTTGCGGAAATAACACAGTACTATGGCAAGAGAATCAAATGGCATTAAAGATATGCGCAAGCAGTTGGACAACGCTTATAACATGGTGACTTCCAAAAACGTCATTAAGGTCAAGCATATGAAAAATACTGCAAAATACCGTCCGGCTAATGGAAACTCTTGGAAGGAATATTGGGAGAGAAAATCCGGGCAGAATTTCCCAACAGCAGATGAGAGATGCGCTTGTTGCAGAAAGTTAACCAAGCCTAAAGATTTCGTTGGCGCTCACATTGAAGAAGCAGAAGATCCCAAGAAGCAATACATATACCCCCTCTGTAAATCTTGTAACGATAGATATGGTGAAGGTAAGGAGGTGTCAGGTGAATTTGACGTTATTAAGTCACGTTGTGTTCGCTTTCTGAAGAGTGAGACAAAAATCGTTGAACATCTTGAAAAATGATTTGAGGTACTTCCTTAGGACGGCATGGCACAAATTTCGTCTGCTTTTCTCCTAGTTCCGGGGCTGGTACGATTTTGGCGAAGAATAGTTTTCTGTTATCCTTTCTTCGCAGCAGACAATAGGTGTCATCTTCTGAGAAATACATTTTCACTTGATAGGTCCATCCGAAACGTCTCAACGAATGATATAGATATGGTGTTATGTCATATTCATCGAGACCGTTTACCACCTCGTATTTGCCCACGTGATAATCGCATTTGACCTTGGATAGGATTTGCTCCACACTTTCCCTTACTATATTCCGGATTTCGGACTCCGTTATCCGGATTATATTGTTATTAGACTTCTGTCCCCATTGTTTTCTTATATTCACGCCCATAATCCCTATATCATTTTTGATGACTTCTGAAGCGTAGAGACCAGCCCATTCCACTGAGCAGCAAACCGGTTGTCTATCTCCAATGGATATTTTCTCCTTGATGAATTGTGATAATATACCACTCCTCCCGTTCCCATATTCACAATTATGCTACCATTCATCTGTTGGTTGTTAAATACGATGTCACCTTTCAGAATCGCCTTTTCATTTGTCAACTCATATAGTGAGGCTAGGGAAAACAATACTATACCCGTGTTCTGTCTCAGGTTCCGGCAATAAAACATATACCGAATATTCTTGTATGGGGATATCATGGAATCCGCAGCCCGTGGCTCCAAATCTATCCCATGGGCAATGATATCATCATTCGTTTCCTGTTTGTTAGGGTTGACCTGATGGACATATATCCCGTTTTGATTATCCTGCCGTGCCTGGTTTGTCGCCTTATGGACACGGGAATATGTGGCGGCATCTATTTCATTCATAATGGTCATTACTGACTCATATATGATTTCCTTTAACTGCGCTTCCGTCAAATGTGTTACTTTCTCTTTCATATTCGCAAATTTACTATTATTCTTTGATTTCTCTTATTATGATATATATACTTATAAATAGTACACTTAATACTTTATGCCGCGATTTTCACATCACTGTACCTCAGCACAAAAACCGACTTACGGAACATATCAGCGAACCTGTTCCCGGCTGACCATCTCCTCGTGTTCCACCTGTAAACCGCCTCATCCACATACCTCTGAAGATATTTCTTCGATACATAGTGATATGTCCCGAATACCATACGCTTGAACTGCGCCCAAAAACCCTCAATCACATTGGTAGATAATAATCCCTTAGCATACTGACCGGCTCCGTGCTCCACTGCATAATGGGCGTATCCCTCTCCGTCAAGCCACTCGTATGACTGGCTCTCATCCGTCATTATCACGGCATTATCCGAAATAAACTGCTCGATGTACGTTCTTAATGTCGCAGCCTTGGTATTCTCCACAACAAACGCCTTGGCATCACCCTTCCTCTCAACAATTCCGAATATCGGGGTCTTGGTCTTCGTGGAGCGTCCCTGAGTTCCCTCTGTCTTCTTGCTCTCGTGCTTGTTCTTCTCACGACCACCAAGATAGAGTTCGTCACATTCCACAATCCCGTCAAGTTCATTCTCATCACTCTGGGTGTATAATGTACGGAGTCTCTGGAGCATATACCAGGCGGTTGTCTGTGTTACGTTGATATCCCTCATCAACTGGCAGGAGGACACACCCTTCTTGTGCGAGGAAAGGAGATACATAGCCATAAACCACTTCACAAGGCTGATTTTGGTGTTCTCGAATATGGTCCCGACCAGAACGGAGAATGGTCTTCTGCAACCGGAGCAGATATATCTGCCGTCCTTTCTCATATGACAGTGGTGGCGACCGCAGTAGGGGCATATCACATCCCCGTCAGCCCACCTTGACTGGGCGAGAGCGTTCTTGCACTTCTCTGGAGTGTCGAAATGCATCAAGATGTCGATGAGTGACGTGTATTTACTGAGATCCACCATGTCTTTGCCTTTAACTATCACAAAGATAGTGTGAGATTGTGCCAAAACACGGTACAAGCTGGAAGAAAAGTTGAAAAAAGTGTATAAAAGTGAGTAATTGGCGATTAAGATACTATTTATCTGATGATGGGACAGTTGGTTGGAAAAGTTAGTCAACTGCTATATAGTTCCCAATTTTTTTTTGCGTAAATCTGGTTAACTATATGCAATATTGTGCTTTGTCCATCGCAAATTGACAATATGTTGTCTAAAAAGACTGTCATCGGATAAATACAATAAGCCCAGGGACGGGGTGATGGTCTCGGGGCGGGTAGGGTGAGCGAGGGTGGAGAGACGTGATTAAAGCGGCGCGTTCTTCCTCTTTTCGCAGAAGTCTATGATGCCATCGACGTGGAGGGCGATGATGGATTTCTTGCCTTCGTTGGATTCGAGGTAGGTCAGGGAGGTTTCACTGTCCATAAATCCATTTTCGGTCAAAACGCAGGCGGCGTAGATGTACTTCATGAAGTAAAACAAGGACTCTATGTCGGGGGCGCCGTCGGAGTAGTCGGTGCGGAGTTTGTGGCCGGGGAGGTGCTGTTTGGCGGTGTCGTATAGGCAGTCGGCCAGTCCATCGGAGAGGGTGTGGCCGTAGTAGGTGTAGCAGCTCCAGCCGGTGGCGTTGTGTTATTTCTTGCCGTTTCCGGCGGCGTTTACGTGGATGGAGATTATTATAGTCTTCTGCACGGGCCGTCCAATCTGACAGGTGATTTTGTTGGCGCGTCAGACGCGTTCTTTCAGGGGGAGACTGTCTTAAAAGTAAAAGTACCCCCAGTGAGGACTGAGAATTCGTTGTCGCCCCTGTATAGGGGTACAGACTTTTCTACTCTCGCCGAGACTTTTCAGACAGTCTGGGGGGATGTCTTCTTCTTCGGGGACCAGGAACCCGGCGTCATAGCCTCTTATGGTGAGGTTGTTCCACCACGGATCTTGCAATTTCGTGGTTGTACTTGTACTCCCGGAAGCGTCCGTCGGGAGAACGTTTACCAGAGGTATCAATCCCGTGGCCGTTGGCTTGATTTCCTGCCCACGCTTACCATTGCGGCTAAAAACCTCGCTACCGAAATGACCAATTACAATGTCGAGGGTAAAAACCTTCACGGCGAGCCGGCAATTACGAAAGAACATATGCAGAATAACCAAAGCGTGAGGGAAATGCTTGGGAAGCACGGAATCCGCCCCGAGGAATTGCCTCCGGCAGAGGATATCAAAAAACTGGAACGGCGTGTAGCTTCGGAGGAAAAGAGAATGTGGATTTCGCGTATTTTGCGGAAGTTGTGCATATGTGCTCGTGGGTGTGAAGAGAGACGGCAGCTTCCCTCGCCTTGTAGAAGAACGTGTTGAGGGTCACACCGGTTCTGTGCGCCCTCAAACATTTGTCGTACTGCTCGTCGGTGTTCCGCTCGTCATAGTCCGGGTGGAATCTGCTTACGCGGTGGAAGTAGTCCCGACCATTCTCCCTGAACTCGTCGGCAAAGGCGAAACCTATATCGCGCCAGTTGTCGTAGCCCGAGGTTATGTCGATGTGACCCGCTTCAAGTCGCTGGATAACGATTTCCACATCATCGGCACTGTCGCCGGTATTGACGACAGGGGATGAGGTTTTACGTTCGCTCGCAGGGGGTACTTTATTCGTCCATGCGTGGGGATCAAACTGGAGTTTTTCCATCGCTAACGGATTTCGGGGTTGAGATACGCTTCCGGCTCGAAGGGCAGAAAGCACGCTCTGAACACGTCTTTGCCCGATTTGTCCGGCTCTATGCCGTAGGTCTTGACCTGGTAGTTGGAGACGGAGCGGAAGTATTCGGAGTGCGGCATCAACGCTGTGTTGATTTTGGCAATCCACTTGAGCCCGTCATCGCTGGGAGAGCGGAACATCAGTTCTGTCTCGAAGTACGGGTCGTCCAGGAGCGTCCGCTTGAGGGCTTCAAGGTCCTGAACGTGGTCGAAGTCCAGACAAAGGTACCTGCTGTGCTCCACCAGCTTGTCGTTGGCCTGCTCGGAGAATACTCCGGAGAAAGTACAGTAGGCGAAGTGGGATGCCATGTAGTTCCGCCTCGTGTTCTTGTCTTCGATGGAGCGGAGTTTCTCGGTCTCGGCCTGGGAGTAGTGACCGGTGACGTAGTTCCATGCATCAAGCAGCGTGATGGACTTGTGGGGAGTCTTATTGGTGACCGGAGCCTTGAAGAAGGAGAAGGAGGGGAGCGGATTCACCGGGGCCGCGTAGCGGTCGTAGGGGCTGTAGCCGTCCTCAAGATGGAGGTACAGGCCTTCGTTGATGACGATGAGCAGATCCTGTCCGTCTTTCTTCCAGTACAGCTTGGCGAAGTCGAAGCAGTCGCCTTCGGGGATAGCGTCGAACTGGTCTTTGTGACGGGCGATTTCATCGGAGAGTTTCTCTTCCTGGTGAATCTTCTCCGTCCAAACGTGGAGGGTCTCGCTGCCATCGGCAAACGGATTCCTGCAGATGCCGCAGTCGCAACCGGAGATTTTCATCACGGTCTCGCCGGGGTAGAACTGACGCAGAATGTGGGAATAGATTCCTGTGCCGTAGTGCGTCTTCGCGAGGATGGCTTTTTTACTGATCATGGCGTACCTCCTTTTCTTCCTGTTTGGGTTCAAGAAAGTCCGAGCCATGCTCTTTGTAGAGCCTGCGGAAAGCGACCGCATACTCGTCATTGGATTCAAGAAGGAATTCCTTCATGATTTCGCCGAGGACTCTGGGTTCTTTCATCGTACACCTCCTTACTTGGCGTTGACGTAATCCACGGCCGCCTCCTGCATCTCGTCCTCGGTCTTTTGATAGCCGCCGGCGAGCCAGGCGTCAATCTCGGACTTCAGGAAGCGCAGGCGCTTACCGTCCTTGTGATACGGGACACGCCGGAGCGTGACCCAGTCGTAAACCGTCTTCTTGGCGGGACGGTCCGGGTGGTAGGAGCAAAGTCCGTCTACGTCCATCCACTGGTCCTGGACGGGCTCTGCAACAGTGAGTTTTTCGACAAGGGCAACCAGACGGTTAATCTTGTCTTCGAGGATGTCCAGTTTGGAGGGCATCATCTCGAGCGTTGTAGGGTTACCTACCATAAAAATTTCCCTTCGCAGGCTCTGTCCTTGCTACTCAGTGGTCCTCGTAGGGAATCAAGTTGCCAAAGGTGGAGCGTAAGCATTCGATAAAGTACGACTGTCAGTTTGATTAAGTGGTATATAACTTTGCGCCACTAATATAAACTGACATGCTTACACGCGAA
>OJAR01000187.1_pt1 | contig 22225 bp, 16 predicted proteins | sample 1589431 | NCBI WGS metagenome assembly OJAR01 (sample SAMN03283242) | human gut metagenome | biome: human-associated habitat; material: feces | host: Homo sapiens | place: Peru | collected 2012 | reverse complement strand
AAAGGGAAAGCGACGCCAGAAGGCAGCCAAAAAGAAGAAGTGACTTTTTCACGTTTCTTGTTTGTTGATGCGTTTGACTTGACAAAGTCGAACCGCCTTGAAAATGCGGTCCAACAACAGGATGACCTTGCGAAATCGGCGTTAATATACCCCATTTTTTGACACGATTTTAATTTCTGTCGCATTTTTGCGCCAGAAGAAGGGTTTTTGAGGGTGCGAATACTCCTTGCCGCTATGCGGACTGCACCCCTTTGCCCGTGTCTTCCCCCCGTATGGGCGGCGTATCCCTCTCCATGAATGCGATGATTCCGATGGAGAGGACGGCCATCAGTATTGCCAGGCTGTTGATGGTCATGAGTTTTGCGCCGTAGACGCCCTCGGTCTGCCAGGTTGCCAGGACGCAGTTGAACCAGTCGAGTGCCAATATTCCGACGAAAATCAGCATCAGTGCGGGTTGGAAGAGTCCTCTTCCGTCCTTTGCCGTCATGGCCTTGTATTGCAGCCTGAGCCTGATGGCAATCCAGAGGCATGCGGCTGCGACGGCTATGATTGTGGGCTGTGCAAGGAATTCCCGGAGCAGTTCCGGTTCCGCCCCCGTGAAGAGGAAGTCGTGGATTCTGTTTGCGACCGTGCATGTCTCGGGCACTTCCGCCAGGACTCGTGGCGCGTCGTTGCTCCATTGGCATCTCCAGAGTGCGAAGAGTGGCGTAAGGACGACCAGCGTCGCGATGATGATGTCGAACACGACAAGCATCCTTGTGAAGAACCTTGGATTCACCGTATGGACCTTCAGCTTGTCCACATGCTCGTAGCCGCCTTCCACCCAGGGTGCGGGAGCCGCGTAGCCCTCATACCCGCCGAGTTTTCTCCAATGCCTGTAGACCTTGTAGCCGACGAATGCGATGAGGAAGCTCCAGGGAATCATCCAGGGTTCGATGAGGCGGTAGTGCCAGGAGTCTGCGCCGAAGGTCAGCGCAAACGACGTGTCCGAAAAGTGCGCGCGGGCGAAATCCAGGGCGCGGGCGCCGAGGAATCCGCAGATCAGCGCGCTCCACGAGCGCAGCATCGCCTGCATCGCGCAGAATGTGCCGAAACGGGACTTCGGAAAGAGGAACATCTCCATCGGCTGTTCGCTGATGGTGACAAGGCCGTTCAGGAAAAGGTAGATTCCGGCGTTGATGATTGTGAAATTCACGAAGACCGAGGGTTCGAGGGTGCCGAAAACCCAGCGCAGGAGGAAGGGCGTGTTCACAATCATCGAGAAGACTGTGTTGTAGGTGATGATTCTCGTGGGATGCCAGCGGTTGACAAGGCCCGCCACCGCAATCGCAACGAAAATCCCGCCGGCGTAGATGACCCCGCAAATCCCGTTCATCCTGCCAATGTAGGTGTCGTTCAAGTTGAACTGGAGGCTGTGTAGAAAGTAGAAGAACGCACTGCCCGCGCCGGAGACACTGGCAAGGACGCCGACAAGATACCTGTAGACGTAGATGCGGTGGCAGAAGGTGTAGGAGAAGAACTCCTTGAACCCCCTCAGCTTCGACATCAGCAGGTCAATCCCCCGGGCGTTCTTCCGGGCAAGCTGCTCCTCCGTAAGGGGAGGATAAATGCCCTCCTTGACAAAGATGCACATCAGCGAAACGCCAACCCCGTAGAAGACCGCGACCCCTATGAAAATCGCGCCGGCGTGCGCCTCCGCCAATGGAAAGAGGAAATAGCTGAAGATGGCCGCCGACAGCTGTAGGCCAAGCCGCATGATCGCCAGGGTCTTGCTGAAATACTCCGGCGGGATGATGTCGATGAATATGTACCAGATTACCGAGTTCACCCACATCATGAAGAACTGGAAGATGAACATCGCCAGACCCATGACGACCGCCGTCATCGTCGCGGGCGAGGTCTCCCAGAACGGCTGCGCCCACTCCGAAAGCAGGCCGCCGAACTTGTGCGTGAAGGCGAAGAGGACGAGACCCAGGACAACCGGAGGCATCGAGACCACGATGAAGGGAATCCTCCGACCCCACTTGCTTCGGTAAAGGTCGCTTGCGACGCTGATATAGGGACAGACCGTCATGTTCAGGATGGTCGATATCCCTCCCAGCAGAATCCACCGGCTCGTGTCCGAAAGGGGCATCCCCTTCACCTGGACGGGAAGGATGCTGGAGGGCACCGTGTTCGCCAGGCCGATGCTCATCGCGCCGACCAGAAGCCAGAAGAGAAGGGAATAGAGCTGCCGCGGAGTGTATGAAAGACTGCCGCAACGATATATCCTCTGCCCATCCGGCGCCACCGCGACGGCACTGCCACTGCTCTCCTGGTCGCTTGGTGAATGCATGCTACTGCTTGACTGGAACTCCACGATAAAGACTCATCATCTGAGGACGGAAATACTCGCTCGCATGCTCGGGATACTCGCTCTCCCCAAGGCGGACCCGCGCATACTGACGCCTTTCGTGATTCCACAGAAAGCCCGGAAGGTCACGCCAGGAGACGGCGGGGACAAGGCGCCTGTGCTGGTGGAAGTCAACGGGACCTGAAAGACGCTCCCAGTTCCACCCAAGAAAAACGGGCTGGGTCGCGGAGACAAGGTAGACATCGCCCATCGTGGGCAATGACGCGCCCTTGTCAAGACGCGCCACCGGATGCCCCAGGTAGAACATCTGCGCAGGAAACGAATGCCTCTCGGAAAGCAGGTAGACGGTCTCCCCTTCGGGAATATCCACGGGAGCCATCCTGGGCTGGTCGTCGTCGGCCACCTCCATTATTCCCAGCATCGACCGCGCGGCCGCCTCGCGGTCTCCAATCGTCAGCGCCGCGGGAATCGCCAGCAGGACGACCCAGACGATGCGGAATCCCGCCATGCACCATGCAAGCCCCCGCGGATCCGGATTGCCGCCCCGGACGGCCACCGCCACCGCCAGCGTCACAAGGATGATTGTCAAGGCGAAGCCAAAGGTTCGGAGCGCGGAACTCTCCGGGCAGTTTTCGAAGGTGACCCTGCCGATTGTGACCCAGGTCCAGGTCAATGCGGAGTAGAGAAGCCCCGCCACCGCGGCGACGCAGAGGAGGCGGTTCGTCCGTCTCCAGCCACGTTCCTGCCTGTGCATGACAATCGGCAGGTTGAAGCTTGTCATGATCGCCATTGCGGTAAGCGCCGGCATCATCAGAAGCGACGAGTATCCGGGGAGCATCCAGTGGCAGATGAAGAGCGTGAGGACGGCCGTCCGCAGGAATCCGCATAGCGACCCCGGTGGTTCGAGGGGGCGCAGGGCCAGGCAGAATGGCACCCAGATGAAGACGCTCCAGGGCAGATAGTCCCTCAGGCACCGCGCAGGGAAGGCAAAGAAGTGCCGCACCGCGCCCTCGGGGACCGCCGAGCCGGAGAGTGAACCGACCATCGCGTTCCAGCCAAGCAGTGGCTGCGGGCACAGTATGCCCACCCACACGTATAGCACGAGTGCGTATGCCGCAAGCCACCAGAGGTGTTCCCTGGAGCGCAGGAGGCGGCGCGTCCTGGGCGGCATCGAGGTAAAGAGCAGCGGCAGATAGAAGAGGAGGACTCCACGCAATCCCACGGCCATCGTGTCAAGGAAGACCAGCCCCAGCGAAACGCCCCACGCCAGCCGCCACCTGCGCTGGAGCGCGCCCAGGCTATGCCAGGAGAGCCAGGCGCCGCTCAGCAGGGCCGCGTGGAGGGTCTCGGCCTGCCCGAAAATCCCGACGCGCATCGCCCCGAAGGAGGTCAGGACAATCAGCGCGGCAAGGGTGCCGGCGGGAATGCCGCGATGGCGGCGCGCAACCAAATACGCCTGGAACGCCATCGCAAAGACAGCCAGCACCGCAGGAAGCCGGATTGCCAGGACGCCCGGGGCGTGGAAACCCGAAAAGAGGCATATCAGCCAGGGATAGAGCGGAAATATGTTGGCCGTCTGCCCCTGGAAGGTCGGATGCAGAAAGTTGCCGCTGGCAATCATCTCCCGCGCAACGGTCGCAAATACCGCCTCGTCACTCCCGCGAATCTCCGCCCATGGCACGCACGCCAGATAGAGGAGCGCCGCCAACAGGGGCAGCGTCCAGATAATCGTCGACTTCGAGCTTTGCGTATTCACGGGTGGACAGGCGGGGAAAAGGAGTGGCAGATTTGACGGGGACAGCTGGTTTTCCTGAGAAAAAATCCCGCATGCGGCGCATTCGAGCCGTCACGAAAGAAGTTTTTTGCCCACGGAATCCCACCTCTCGTCTTATGTTATGCGCACATGCCGCGCAACCTGCGAAATATAGCATTTTCACCTACCCTTATCAATGGAAATACCAGTCCCTGTCATCTATGATGCCGATATTCTGATTGTAGGCGGGACTTTGGCTGGGTGCGAACTCGCAGTGCGATGCAGAAGGGCTGGACGAAAGGTCCTGCTGACATGCAAGGGGCAGAATCTGGCGTCAGACCTCATCGGGCAGCTGGACTTGGATGGATTCTCGCGGTCGACAATCCTCGACCCCGGGGCGTCTGTCCGCGAAAACAGCGCACGGATGGACGCGCTGCTTGCCGAGTCGGGCACGGACTTCCTGCTCGAAACCGTCCCTGTGCGGCCATTGACGGAAGCTGGTTCCCGCAATCTGGCGGGATGGATATTCTTCGGGGCGGGCGGCTATTTCGCGGTGGCGGCGAAGGCAGTCGTCGATGCGACCTGCTATGAACTGCTCCCGTTCCAAATGCGCCTGGCCAGGCGTTCAGGCGCCCTCGCGGAGTGCGACCTGCAATGGAATCTGCTCGGAGACCCCGAAATCACCTCCGAGGACATTGAGGTCACAGCAACGCTCCCCAATACAGCCTCCGCGCCAGGAACCCCGTTCCTCCAATGCAAGAGGCGAATCCAAATCCGCGAAAACGACCTCCCGGCAAAGCTCGACGCGGAAGCCAGGCTCCGCGCAGACGCCGCAGGCGAAAGCAAGGTCGAAGGCGCGGAATGGCTCTCCTTCTCATTCCAGAAATACTCCTGGAACGGCATCGGAAACGGCGTCAGGCAGAGGCTATACCGCGCCGAAGGCCTGGATGTCACGGAACTCCTGAAAAACACGATTCCGGACATTCCGGTCGCCACCGCGTTTCTGCCGATCGAATCCAGGCGGGACGCCGAGGAGGAGACGCTCCTCTGGAAGACACGGATCATCCGGCCCCACAATGCCGCAAGGGTCTCCCTTGACCTGAACGCACTCGTCAACACCGAAGAAGAGTGCGACCTCCTGGTACTGGGAGGAGGAGTCGCAGGAACCCAGGCCGCACTCGCCGCCGCCGAAAGGGGAATCCGCACCCTGCTGGCGGAAATCTCCCCGGAGACACACGGGGCAACCATAGCCACGCTGCTCTCAAAGGGGGTGCGGGTCTGGATACACTCCCGCATCGCGGGAGTCCTCATGAAGGGACGCCGACCCACGGGGGTGCTCGTCATGGCAGCCACGGGGGAGACATGCCTCCTCCGGGCAAAGGTCTTCATCGACGCCACGGGCAACGCCGCAATTCCAGCAGCCGCGGGAAGCCCCACCAGACTGCCGTTCGAGGAAGACCCTGTCGCGCCGGGGACACTCGTCACGCCACGCATCCATCCACTCCTCTCCGAAGACGAAAATGCCGTCGGACGAAGCGGATTCGACCCATGGAACGACACCCTCGCACTCGTCCGAAAACACAACGGCAAGGCACCCGCGGAAACCTCCGCCAGGGCAAGAAGGCGCATCCTCGGCGAAACAATCCTCCTGCCGCAGGAGGCCGCCGCAGGAACATGCCCGGGGGCAATCGTCCAATGCAGAGGACGCCTCCCGGAACTCCGCGATACGACACACCCCTTCCTCTGGATGACGGACCTGGCGGGCACGGAAATCGATATCTCCCTGCCTCTCAAGGTCTTCCTGCCAATCAGAATGGAGGGGACAATCGTCATCGGACAGGCTATTTCAGTTCATCGGGACCTTCTTGCCGCCTGCGCCACCCCTGAATGCCACGCCGAGGAAGGACGGGCGGCTGCCCGCCTGGCGGAGTATGCCATCAAGACAGGCAGGCCCCTCAAAAGCTACGTCGCAGAGGAGGAGACCGCACACACGCCCCCTGCCATGTCGACGGAAACCATGAGGCTGGCGAAAATCTTCTGCCGCCCCGACAAGTGCAGGCGGGCACTCCAGGCAATCTACGACGCGGAAAACGACAGCCAGACCGCACTGCTCCTCGCATTCCTCGGAGACTCCTCCGGACGGGAGGCGCTCGCGGCGGCACTCAAGGAACTCCCGCCAGACGCGCCGGACGCCGCCATCGCACTGCCGCTGAGGGCGCTGACGGTCATCGGAGGAGCGCAGGAGACAATCCTGAAGCTGCTGGCATCAAAGAAATGCGCAGAGAACATGCGATTCCTCTACGATCTGCTGCTCTTCCTGCAACGCTGGCCCACGCACAACGCAGCAAATCTCCTGCGCAGCACTCTCGACAGGCTCTGCAACGCACCATTGAGCCAGGACGACAGGAAAATCATCGACGCACTCAGAATCCTCGCCGCAAAGACGCTTCGTGAATGCGACAGGGATGACGAAGTGGCAAACGAACTCCTCCAGGACGCGTCAAAGGACAAAAATGTAGGACGGGTAATCGCCGCAAAGACCCCGCCACGACGCTGACGACAACAACACCCGAACAATACACCCCGCGAAATGAAGACAATCGCAGTCATCCCAGCACGATACGGAAGCACCCGCTTCCCCGCAAAACCCCTCGCCTTAATCGCAGGGAAGCCGATGATACAGTGGACATACGAGTCCACATGCAAATGCGAAGACTTCGATAGTGTGCTCGTGGCCACAGACGACCGGCGGATCTTCGACGTGGTCCTGGGCTTCGGCGGCAAGGCCGTCATGACCAGCCCCGAATGCCGCTCCGGAAGCGACCGCATCTGGGAGGCTATCCGGGGGATTGACGCGGACCTCGTCGTGAATGTCCAGGGGGACGAACCCCTCATCCCCGCCACGGTCCTCCACCAGCTCGTCTGCCAGATGCGCACCTCCGGCGCTGAGATGGGCACCGTGGCAGTCCCCATAGACATTGCCGGCAGGGATCCGCAGGATCCCAACGCGGTGAAGGTGGTTCTGGACAACCGCAATATGGCATTATATTTTTCCCGCTCTCTGATTCCCTTCCCCAGGGAGGGAGGACAGGAATCCACGCCGCTCCTCCACTGGGGGCTCTACGCATACCGCAGGGATTTCCTCGAAAAGTTCGTCTCATGGCCAACCGGAACCCTCGAGGCATGCGAAAAGCTGGAACAGCTCCGGGCATTGGAGAACGGCGCGAGAATCTGCGTAATCGTCACAACGGAGCGCTCGGCGGACGTGGATGTCCCCGATGATATCGCCAGGGTGGAGGAACTTCTGGCGGAGACCTCCATCCAAGGACGGTAGCCCCAGCCACACGGAGATCCCCGCCCGGCAAGGAGAGAACCGGGCGCCATCCGCGGCAAGTGCCGCGCATCCCCAAAAAACAATCTAAGGAAATACCATCCGAATGAGCCTCAAATCCTTTGATATCGCGCCAGGCGTCCCCGTCGGTCCGGGAAACCCGCTGGTCGTTCTTGCAGGACCCTGCGTCGCAGAATCCAACGAACTTTGCCTGGAAATCGCCGGGACCGCAAAGGAGGTCTGCGACTCCCTGGGGCTGCCATACGTCTTCAAGGCGTCCTTCGACAAGGCAAACCGGACCAGCATCAGCGCATTCAGGGGGCCAGGCGAGGAGGCAGGCCTCGAAATGCTCCAGAATGTCAAGGATGCATTCAATATCCCCGTAGTCACGGATGTCCATGAGTCATGCCAGTGCGAGAAGGTCGCGAAGGTGGCCGACATCCTGCAGATCCCCGCATTTCTCTGCAGGCAGACCGACCTGCTTCTGGCGGCAGGGCGCACGGGGAGAACCGTCAATGTCAAGAAGGGCCAGTTCCTGGCGCCGGAGGATATGTCAGGGGTTGTCAAAAAGCTCGAATCCACTGGCAATGAACGCATTATGCTGACCGACCGCGGAACTACCTTCGGATATCACAACCTGGTCGTGGACATGCGGGGGCTCGTGACGATGCGGGCCCTGGGATGCCCAGTCGTCTTCGACGCCACGCATTCAGTCCAGCTCCCGGGCGGCAACGGCACTTCCTCCGGGGGAAACCGGGAATTCGTGCAGCCATTGGCACGGGCGGCATGCGCAGTCGGAATCGACGCGCTATTCCTGGAAATCCACCCCGAACCGGAAAAGGCGCTCTCGGACGGCGCCAACTCTCTGCGCCTGGCCGACCTGAGGGAACTCCTCGGAGTCATGAAACAACTGCACTCCATCTGCAAATGAAGACCCTCTCTCTCAAAAAGTTCGAGAAGGCGGGATGCACCGTCGAGGAGGCCGCGCGACGCATCAAACTCGTCGCGCTGGATGTCGACGGCGTCCTCACCAATGGACTAATCGGCTACACGGGAACCCCGGATGAAATCAAGTTCTTCCACGTCCGCGACGGGTCGGGAATCACAATGCTGCGCCGGACGGGACTTGTCGTAGGAGTCATCTCCGGACGGCGAAGCAAGGCAAACCAGTTCCGGGCGGCGGAGCTCAAGCTCGACTTCCTCGTCGAAGAGTGCTGGAACAAGGCGCTCAGCCTCGAAAACATCGCCAGCGAAAGAGGACTCTCCACAGGGGAATGCCTCTTCCTCGGAGACGACATGATTGACGGACATGCATTGGCAACCGCAGGCATCGGAGTCGCAGTCGGGGACGCGTCCCCGGAAGTCCTGCCGGCCGCAGACATCCAGACGGAGGCCTTCGGAGGCCACGGCGCCGTCCGGGAAACCGCCGAATGGCTCATGAAGCTGCAGGGCACCTGGGAAAGCCAGCTCCTCCACTACAGAATCCCAAGGGAGTGACAAAGGTGCGACCACACGCCCGTAATCTGCTGAAGTTCGCCGCCCTGCTCTGCATGGCGATGGCGGCCGCCACACTCCTGGCGGCGTCTATCGACATGGACTCCATCGGGGAAATCGATGTCAAGGGATTCCAGACCAACGGCGTCGCCACAAGCAAGGACGGAAAACGCAATTTCCTCTGGAAGCTCCAGGGCAATGAGGCACAGGTCGCACTCCCAATCTACAATCTCCAGGACTTCAGGATGACAATCGAGGGGGACGACCCGTCCTTCGGAACGTATCTCCTCGAAAGCCCCAGGTGCATCTACAACCACGAAACGCAACAGCTCAGGGGAGACGGAGTCCTCAAGCTCACAGGCCCCGACTCCCTCGAAATCTACGGCATAGGATACGACTTCTACTGGAAAGACCAGCAGGACGGACTCCGGCTCGTCATCAGGGACGCAGTCAAAATCCAGTTCCAAATCGACGCCGTCAAAAAGTGGAGCTCCTCCCCAAAGGAGAATGCGCTCCCGACAATCCCGACGAAATAAATCGATGAAAAAACTCCTCGCCATATCACTGGCATTCACGGCCATCGCACTCTTCGCACAGACGACAGAATCCACTGACGCACCCGCGAAGACAAGTGTCTCGGGAAAGGTCACCATCGCCGCAGACCGAATGGAGATGGAACTTAAGAAGAGCGCACAGCTCGACGGAAATGTCGAGGTGGTGTTCATCCCGGAAGGGAATACGCTGGAAAGCATGCGAAGCCAGCTGCCCGGAGACAATGTCAGGATTATCCTCAACGCAGACCACATGACGGTCTTCTACCCCGAAGACGAGGCATCCTCGTCCCCTGACAGGATCCAGGCAACGGGGCGGGTCAGAATCCACACCCCCGACGGGAAGTCAGCCACGGGAGACCAGGCGCAGTGGGACATGAAGGGCACCGGAACCATCGTCCTGGAAGGCAATTGCACCGTCGTGGCCGAGGGACGGGTCATGAACTCCGCCAGAATCACATACCACATCCAGGAAAACCGATTCGAGGCCGCAAGGGCCGTCATCACTATCCCAATCGAAGGCAAGGGCGACAAGAAGCCCGGGCTCATCCCAGGACTGGACGCATTCTCGTCCCCACAGAAGGAAGAGGGAAAATGACAGCACCCGCCGAAAACAAAACCCCAAAGGCGGAGAGGACGCCGCTGCTGCAGGCGGAACACCTCCGGAAAGTCTATGGCGGGCGGTGCGTCGTCAACGATGTCTCACTCCATGTCCACCCAGGGGAAGTCGTGGGGCTCCTGGGGCCAAATGGCGCGGGAAAGACAACGTCGTTCTACATGATTGTCGGAATGATCGCCCCCGATGGAGGGACAATCCGCTTCCGGGGAGAGGATATCTCAAAGCTCCCGATGTACAAGCGGGCACGCCTGGGAATGGGATATCTCGCCCAGGAACCATCCATCTTCAGAAAACTGACCGTCCGCGAAAATGTCGAAGCCGTCCTGGAGACGCTTGACCTGACTGCCGCCCAGAGAAGGGAGAGGCTCCAGGAACTCCTCGACGAGCTGCAGCTCTCACATCTCGCAGACCAAAAGGCGCTCACACTCTCCGGAGGAGAGAGAAGACGACTCGAAATCACACGGGCAATGGCTACATGCCCGGATTTCCTGATGCTCGACGAACCATTCGGAGGAGTAGACCCGAAGAATGTCTTCGAAGTCCAGAAAATCATCGCGACTCTCAGGGACAGGGGGCTCGGCATCCTGATTACAGACCATAATGTCCGGGAGACCCTCGCAATTGTCGACAGGGCATACCTTATCTGCGCCGGCGAAATCCTCTTCGCCGGAACAGGAGAGGCACTCGTCCAAGACGAGAATGCCAGGAAGGTGTATCTTGGACCAAGCTTCAATCCAACTTGATTTGACCCCAACCCCTGGACTCCGCGGGCGTACACCGCCCCAGGAGCCCGCACATAAACACAACAACAACCAGGAGGTGCAATAACATGGAACTCCTTCTAACGGGAAAACACCTGGAAATATCGGAGGAAGAACGCAACCTGGCACAGAAACTGGCCGACAAGCTCTCGGCAGACTATGTCAAGCTCTCAACACTGCGCATGGTGCTCGGCGGCGAGAGGGGAATGAAAACCTGCGAAGCGCTCCTCAACGGAAACAATGTCAGCCTCAACGCCTCTTCCAAGGCCGAAAGCTCACTCGCGGCCATCTCCGCAACATACGAAAAGCTCGATAAGCAAATGCGCAGATACCTGACCAAAATCCAGGACCGCTCCGTCTCCGCAAACCCAGTCCTCAAGGAAAAAATCTGGGCCAGCGCAGACCTCAAGGCCGAAAATGACACGGATGCGGATATCTTCGATTAACAACACGCCAAAGGCAAATCAGGCGTGAAATAATTAATTAACGGGCGCGCCAAATACCCCGACCAGGAAAAAAAGGGGCAATGGGCGCGCCCGAAACATCGGAAAACATGGCTAACCCAGGCGAACCAACTATTGTGCACTACTCAAACTGCGAGCCAACGTACCGCCCAAAGTGGGACGACTACTTCATGAAACTCGCAATGCTCGCCAGCGAAAGGGCAACATGCCCGAGAATGCACTGCGGATGCGTCATCGTCAAGGACAACCATGTCCTCTCAACAGGATACAACGGCTCCCTGCAAGGCACTCCCCACTGCTACGAGGCAGGATGCCTTATGGTCGACAACCACTGTGTCCGCGCAAACCATGCCGAACTGAACGCTATATGCCAGGCCGCCAGACACGGACTCTCACTCGATGGAGCCACCGCCTATGTGACCAACCTCCCTTGCACTAACTGCGCAAAGGCACTCATAGCCGTCGGCATCGTAAGGGTCGTGATCTTCTCAGATTATAAAAACAGCCTCGCAGAACAATTCCTGGCCGCAAGCAAGGTGGAACTATGCAGAATCCCAATGCCTGACCCTGTCATCCACTACGACCTGAAGGACTTCCCCTCGGCCATTCCGATTTTTAAGTAGAGAGTAGGGAGAAGAGGGTAGAAGGTAGTGCGTGGCCACTATGCAGTGGGCTTCCGTTGAGCACGGCAATTCTGCCGTGCGTGTGACCTTGTGCTCCCCTCCATCTCCTACCGACTCTCCGACACCCTGGCCGTGGGCGCCGGCCTGATGATCGACTATGCGGAGATGAAGGCCCGCCAGAAGCTGCCCACCGCCGCCTTCGGACGGGACACCAAGCTCCAGATGAAAGGAGACGATGTGGGCATCGGCTTCACCCTGGGCGTGGTGTGGAGGCCCTGGGAAGGCACCACCTTCGGCCTGGGCTATCGCTCCCGCTCCACCTACGAATTGGAGCCGGATGCCAAGTTCTACAACATCCCCCCCCATGATGGGGGCCGTCCTGGGCACGGGCACCCATTACAAGGACCACGCCACCATGAGGTTGACGATGCCCCAAAATGTGAACTTCGGCGTCCAGCAGAAGATCACCGACAAGCTGACCCTGATGGCGGACATTGCCTGGACCCAGTGGAGCACCATGAAGGAGATGACCACCGTCTTCCAGCGAGGTCCGCTGGTGACCAAGAACACCCAGGTGATGAAATGGCATGACTCCTGGCGCTTCTCCTTCGGCGGAGAGTACAAGCTCTCCGACAAGTGGACCCTGCGCTGCGGCACCGCCTTCGACCAGCGCGCCGTCACCAAGCAGGAAAACAAGACCGTCATGCTCCCCGACTCACGCCGGATCTGGGCCTGCGTCGGCGCCTCCTACCAGTGGAACGAACACCTCCGGCTGGACGTCGGCTGGAACCATATCTTCTTCCACAGAAGCCACGCCATCCAGAAGCTCTCCGAGACCCAGTACATCAAGGGAACCTACCGGGGATACACGGATCTCCTCTCCCTGGGCCTCAAATACGAGTTCTAACATCCCAGAGCCCCTGATGTGCGGGGTCCACGCCACGCACATCAAGGGTTCCCACGGAACTCCACGGGGGGCAGACACCATGCCTTCCCCCGTTGGGATTTAAAATCTATAACTCCATAGATATAAAAATATTACAATAACAATAGGACGACACCCCTTGCGCCTTCGAAGGCAAAGGGCCTCCACCACCCAGGCCGACTTTGCAGGAACAGTATGCCAAGGAGGCAGCCGGGCATTTGGCAGCACAGCAAGCCAGGAAGGCGGCCGGACTCCGGTTATGGAGTGGGCGTGCCGGGTATTTGGCAGAAGAGCAGGCAAAGGAGGCGGGTGGCGTCAGGTGCCCTACGCCACCCGCCTCCCCTTCCAGGCCTTCCGTGCTCTCTGTGTTTCTGCCTTGGCGCCCTCCCTTCCCCGCCCTGGGAGAAAAGAGCTAGCAGAATTCCAATTCTCCCTGGAAGCCATGGGGTTGCAGAGGGAGGCGGACGCCGAACTCCCGTCCGCTCCCCTGGAAGCGGTCGGCGTAGGCAGGAGAATCGGCGGCATAGAGTTCCAAGTGATTCTCCCCCTTTTTGACCAGTCCCCGTAGGTCGAAGCAGGCATTTGGGCCGCATTCCCAAGGAAGGGGCGTGCCATTGACCACCAGCCGGAGGCAATCTCCGCATTGGTGGACCCGAAGCACGTGGATTTCCTCTGGATTTGAACAGACCCATGTAGTCACGTATCGATATTCGCCGCAGGCTCGGGTAAGATTTTCCTCCTGTAGCAGATTCACGGGGGCGCTCTTTTGTCGCAGGAGTGTGAACTCCTTTTCGGTGACCTCCCTATAGTAGATGTCGAATTTAAGAGGAAGGGAGGCAAAGGGGGTGTCATCGTAGAAGAACTTGGCGCAGGGGGAGTCCATTTTTGCGGCTCCGTATTCTGCCACCAGGAGTTGGAGAGGGGTGATACGCAGGCGCAGGGTGTCCTGTTGGGGGCATTCGGGGGCGTAGCGGCGATTTTTCCAGGGGTCGTAGAGGTTCACGCCCTCCTGGAACTCCTCCAGGGAGACCTGGAGATCCAGGGTTTGTCGTCCCTCGTTCAGGAAAAGGATGCGTCCTCCTCCTGTCGGATAGGCGACAGAATAGAAGCGCAATGTAGGCGCGGCCTGGGAGAAATGGAGATGGCGGCATTTTGCCAGGGTCAGGGGGAGTTCCTCCAGGGAGCAGGACAGGAAGCCAGAGGTGTCTTCCGTGGCATGGGGGGGCGGGGATGTCTCTCCCCTTTCCCCATCCTCAACCCACTCCTGGGGGAGTCCCTTGAGGAAGACAACAGGCAATCCCCCTTTGACGAATTGCTTGAGGCGGCGCAAGAGGGAGGCAGGGTATCGGGTGCTGAAGGGGAGGACCAGAGCCCGATAGGCTTCCTGATGGAGGCAGAGGGCACCCTTTTCGTCCACCCGGGCTTCCTTTCCGCAGAGCAGATCATGGTCCAGGAAATCGAAATCCAGATTGGCCCGGGTGAGGGCGGCGGCCACCTCGTCCATATCCTGCTCCTTGCCATCATGGAGCCAATCCGCCTCGGCGGCGTAGTAGAGAGCCACATCGGGGCGGTGGAGGCCATGTTCCAGGAGTTGCGCCGTACGTTGGACGAAGTGAAACATCTGGACGATGGCGGGATACTGGGGATTGAACCCACGGGCGTGGTAGGTGGGGGGCATATAGGTGAGGCAATATCCCGGTGGGGCGGAAGAAAAGTCCATGTCCTTTTCCCTGGCGGAAGTCTTGAAGCACTCCGGGGGGAACAGGGAAAAGGCATGGGGCACGAACTCCCCGGTGCCGTTGGCCAGGCAGAAAGAGAAGAGGTACTTCATCAGGGAGACCCCGGCATTCCAGCCATATCCTCCCATGACCTCGCAGAGGGCCCGGTTTTTCATCCTGGGGACATGGTGGGCCAGGGAGGCGGCCAGTTTGGGCAGGGTATACTGGTAGAACCGTTCGGGCACCAGGCCGCGGGGCTCGAAGTGGAAACCATTGAGGCCGTGGGGAATCATTTGCGCCAGGACAATATCCCACCCAGCCATATCCTGTCCTGCCATGGCTCGGAAGAAGTGTCCGCATCCAAATCCCAGGCGCATATGGGCGCCCTGGTCTTCCAAGACATGGCCGATATACTCCACTCCGTGGGCATGGCACCATTCCCCCAGCTGTTGGGAAAAATTTTCTCTCCACAGTCGTGTCACCACATTCATGTAGGCCAGGCGGAGGCGGGGGGAGGCCTCCCGGATTTCGTCCCAGAGGGCGGGGAGAAGAAGAGTCACCTGGCGTTCCGGGAGGTGGAGTTCCGCGGCCAGCCGGGCGGGCATGGAGGGGTCCCAGGCCAGGATGCGGCGGAAGAGTTCCCCGATGCGATTGGCCGTGAACTCGAAATCATATTCTCCGTTGCAGTTGCCGAAGGAGGGTTCATCGGAAAAGAATCCAGCAAAAGCGTTTCCGAAGTATTTTCCGCAGTGAAGATAGACCTTTTCATGGACTTCCCGGAGGAGGTGGCGGCAGGACTCCCGGTTCAGCATGGTGATGTATCGGGAGAAGAATCCGGCTGCCTCCGGTGCGGCCTGGAGGACGAAATAGATGCGCCAGCGGCGGTCGGGGAGGGAGAGGGGCAGGAGGCCGTCCCGCTCCTCTCCTGTGAGGTCGATGGGTTCGGGGAGGATTTCCCCCGTTTCCTCATCCACGGGCATGGCCAATACCTGGAGGAGCCTTTCCCCCTCCTTGAGGAGAGGCAGCCGCAAGGCGCCATGGAGTTCTCCCACCCAGTCCATGGCGTCCAGCCTGAGATTGAGGGGGCGGTATTTTGCATTTTCCGGCCGTCCCAGGGAGTCGTTGGCACTTCCGGTGGCCACATGGGAATCATCGATAAGCCACAGGCGCATTCCCTTTTCCTGGGCAAAGGCCAGAGCCGCATTCAGCATTTCCCACCAGCGGTCCGTGCCGAACCAGTCCCCTCCCCGGTTTTCCAGGATGGCCTCGGTAATCCCCGCCTGACGCAGGGTTTCCAGGGCTTGGCAGACCATGGCGGGGGGCGTACCAAAGGAAAGGACGAAGGTGATTCTTGGGGGAAGCGGGGAACAAGGAATCCATGGAAGCGAAAGGAAGGGATTGACGGGGACGGCAGGCAAGCGCAGCCCCTGCCGGACTAGGAGGAGAGGGGGGGGAGGGAGCGCTCCTCCTGGCGCGATGTCCCTCCCTGCCCTGCCGGGTTCCTTGCGGGAACCCCCGCCCCCCTCCTGGCGGAATAGACAGACTTTTCCTGGGGGAATGGGCTAGAGGGGCTCTTCCGCCACGGAGAGGATTGCCTTGGGGCGCAAAAGGCAGGTCACCTTCCCATCCTTGGGCTCCAGAATCTCCCCGGAAAGGAGCTCCACATACCGCCAGCCTGGGCGCACGGGGATGTCCACCTGCCGGGTGGTGGTCAGGACGTTCAGGAGATTGCGCACAAAACGCCCGTTGGCTCCCTCGAAGCGGTTGACGTAGACCCCTGCGGGGAACCCATCCTCAAGGATCGTCACCTTGCCGAAGGCGAAGGCGTCGCGGTTTTTCATGAGCAGCTGACGGATGGGTTCCGCATAGCAGGAGTTGTAAGTCCCGTTGGCGTTCCAGAACCAGTATTTCCAGCGGCTCTGGGAATCCTCCTCGGTGTCGATTTCAAACTGCTTGCACTCGGGGAAGAACTCCCGGGAAACATTGATGGGCGCCGGGCGAACGGGATTCTTGATGTCGTTCTGGCAATCGTAGGTCAGCGCCCCCTCAATCTGGGAGGCCAGAAGATCATTTCCCGGAAACTCCGCCAGCAGCACCAGGTCTGGCCGCACCTGGTCCATGGCCTGGTGCACGCGGCGTGCAATCTCCCTTTGGGCCGCCATTCCCTCGATGTTGCCATATTTCGCAAACAGATGACGGTGGGACTTGCTGAGGCAGAGATAGCCGGGTCCCCCCAGTTCATCCAGCCGGAATCCGTCGATGCCCGTCTCCCGACAGACCCGGGCGACGGTTTCCGCCAGGTAGTCCATGTATTCCTCGTTGTCCAGACATGGGCAGTACTTCATGTAATTCAGGACAATGCCTTCAGGCTCCTTGGGATCCACGGGAGTGGGCAGGGGATTCCGGAAGGCGGGATTGATGACGGCGTATTTGGGAATCCAGCGTCTGGCGGCGCGGGTGCCCGCCGAGATGCCGTTGGGCGTGAGATAGAAAATCGGGAGTTGGTCTGCCTTGCGAATGCGGTCGATGTGTTCCCTGAGTCGCGGGAGCCCCCCCCATTGGGGATTGTATTCCTCATAGTCTCCCAGGTGATAGGAGTAGGCCAGAGTGCCCGTGGCGGGATCCACCCAGCGGGGAACGCGCCAGTATCCCTCCCCAAGAATCTCATCCTGGTCCAGAGGCACTTCAAAGGGGGCAGTGCGCCCAATGGTCCACCAGCCCACCATCTCGATGATGTCTCCCGGGGAAACCCCGTTGCGCTCGTACCGTCCGATGTAGCTTCTGTCCAGTTCCTCGTTGTTGAGCAGGGGGGAGGCCAATCCAAATCCTGCCCGGAGATTCCAGCGGTCCGTCAGGGAGGGGAAGGGTCGAGGCGGAGAGACCTTCCGCACCCATTGCGCATAGCGCCGGAATCCGTTCTTCCAACTCCCGCCATGGGTGCCTAGGCAGGCGGGGGGGAGGACATACTCTTCCCCTGGATTGCGGTCCATCTGCTGATAGTCGATGCTGAAGGCGGTGTACCGGGTATCTTCCAAGGGGCGGGATACCATGCGCGCCAAATCAAGAATGCCGGGCCATGGATAGATGGGATGGGTGTAACCGGGTGTCGCCTTGCCTCCCTTTTTCATGGAAAAGGTCTTGAACTTGCCCACGGCGTCCTCGACACGCAAATAGATACCCGCCCCAAGAGAGGGGGAGAAGACATCCAGAAACTGGTGGAGCACCCGACCATCCCCGAAGTTGTCCCGCCAATCCAGGGTATGGTTCGCCACCATGCCGCCGCTGTAGGGGAAGAAGTAGTAGTCGTCTTTCGTCTCCCCAGAAAGGCGGAGGCCCCCGAAATGCGGGAAGACGATTTTCAGGGATTGGGAGGCGGGGGAGGCATTCCGCAGGGTGGTGCGGAAGGACAACTCATCCTGTTGGCAAACCACTTCCATCATTCCCGACACCGCCGGCTCCTTCCAACGGAAGAATACCCGGAGAGTGTCGTCCTCCACTCCCACGCGTTCCACCTGGGCTTCGGAGAGGTCGTGCATCCTGCCGTTGACCTCAAGGCGGAGAAGGCATGTTTCAGAGGGATTGGCCAGGACTTCGGCGTCTCCTGCCTCCGCCACCTTCAGGGAAGTCAAGGCGAAATGGGGGGAGATGGAGAAAACCGCCCGCAAGGCCTCGTTCTGCAGCACGGCCGTATTCCCCAGCCGTTCGCAGGAAAGAACCCCTTTGTGGCGACGGCCCGCCGGCTCCGCCACCTTCGGCGTGGCGTCCGCCAGAGGTTCCGGATAGTTCCCGGGGGCAATGTATTCCAAGGCCAGGGATTCCAGGCTTCCCCGGGGCACCTCCAGGGAAAAGACCCCGGAGCCAGGGGGGATTTGAAGGGACAACACCCTGCCCCTCCACCGCCACGGCACCTCCACCCGGGCGCCCTCCTTTGTGGCCAGATGGGGCTCCTTCCCCTCCCCTCCCTGGACCGCCTTCAACCGGAGGAGCATGGGCTGCCCCTCGTCGGCGTATCCAGGCGTGAACTCAAAGCGGAGATTATCCCCTTCCTCTCCCACATATCCCAGAATGCCTCGTTCATCCTGGAGGCCATCCCTGGCGCTCCAGGAGGCGGAAAGGCTTCCCGGCGGCAAAGCTTCTGCCTTGAGAACACATCCCGTCAGAAGAAGGAGGAAGAGAAGGGACCGAAAAGAAGGTAGGAATCTCATGGGAACAAAAACAAGGAAAAGACAGGGTGTAAGGAAGAGAAGGGGAACAAAAACAAGGAAAAGACAGGGTGTAAGGAAGAGAAGGGGAACGGAGAGAAAAGGGGGCAAGGACGGCCTGGGGATGAGGGAGGGGCAGGAGAGGCCCTACAGCCCCACGGCACTCCCGTTATACCAGACTTTGCCATCGTAGATGTAGCCCTCGTTGGCCCAGTCTTTGGCCACGTTGATTCCCTCCAGGGACACATGGCCGTCTGCATAGCTGATGCCGCATTTGCCCTCGTGGACGAAGTTGATGTAGACTCCGCCGGCGCCGCACATGGTAATCCAGGCGATCTGCTTGGAGGTGAAGGAGTTCCAGGAATCGAAATAGACGGTGAACTGGGAAGGGGACTTGATTCCCTTGAAATTCACCACGCATCCTTCCATGAAGCCTGCGGGGAGGTTCATGTACGCCTGCCCGTCGGGCCAATAGTTGTTGGTGTAGTAGGCCGAATTGCTGTCCCCGTGCTTGGCATAGTAGGGCACCCCATAGCATTCGGTGAAGCCCCGGCCTTCATTCTCGTAGCTTTTGACCGGCCCGGGACGCTTCATGGCAGGACAAGCCATGACGGCGAAATCAGGCAGATACTTGGGAAGGGTGTCGAAATCCCAGCTGCCCACGGAAATGCCCAGGGCCATACAGGGAAGCAGGCACTGAAAGCCGGCTCCGTTTCCCTTCATCCACGCCACCTCCTCGTTATCATCCAGATAGAGGATTGTGGCCAGCATGCACTGTTTCTGGTTGTTAACGCAACTGATGGCACGGGCCTTGGCGCGGGCCTTGGAGAGGGCAGGCAGGAGCATTGCCGCCAAAATGGCGATGATGGCGATGACGACAAGCAACTCGATGAGGGTGAAGGAACGATGGTTCATTTTTTTCCTTGTCACTATGGGTGAGTACTCTTATGGGACAAAAGAAGCAAGGGACGGAGGCGCAGGAAGGGACGGCAGGGGAAGGGCCGCGGCCATCCCTCCTCGCCAGGCAGGGAAGCCAAACGGCTTTGGACAGGTCTACCCAATGGGATATGTCTTGAAATCGCAAAGAGGACGGAGCCATTTCTCCACGATGGCCTCGGTGATGCCCCCTTGGGCAATGACATCCTTGTAGAAGAGGGCACTGGGGCGGACCGTCCGTTTTTGGCTCTCGAAATCCACCCCCACAAGCCCAAAGCGGGGCTTGTAGGAACCCCATTCCCAGTTGTCCATGGCAGACCAATGCAAGTATCCCCGCACGTCGCACCCCAGCCTCATGGCCTCCCGCAAGGCGGTCAAATGCTGGGCGAGATAGACGATGCGAAAGCGGTCGTCGTCGGCGCAAACCCCATTTTCGCAGATCCAAATGGGCTTGTCCCGGAAGCGGGGCAACTGTTGCACCAGTCCATCGGGATAGAACTCCTCCAGATAGAAGGGCCTGTCAATCATGCGGAATCGGTTGTGGGGATAGCGTTCGCCAGACAAGTCCTCCTTTCGCGCCGAGGCATAGTGGCGGGTGTAGTAGTTGATGGCCCAGAAGTCATAGGCCCCCTTCAGTTCGGGAAGAAATTCCCCATCCATGTAGGGAAGCACCATCTCTCCCGTCTTCAGAGCATGCAGGACATAGGCATTGGTAGACCAGTCCCGCAGTTGTGCCGCCATGCGGTCCAGGGGATCGCATTCGTTCTCCGCCGCCCAGGCGACCAAGGCGTGGGTGCTGGAGACTGGGGCGTCGGTATGCTGCTTCACCGCATGGTATCCATATCCATGGGCCACGGTCAGATTCTTCATCATCTCGAAATTCTTCCGGGACATTCCGTCATTTGTGAACTCGTTCATCACAATCCAGGTGTCCACGTAGTCTCTGACCTTGGGGACGATGTAATCGATGTAGTCCAGAAAATGGCGCAGGTTCTCCCGTTTTTGGAATCCCCCCTTCTGCTCAAACCACAGGGGACGACTCCAATGGTCCAACGTCATGGAGACGCGAATGCCGTGGCCCGCCAGCCTCTCCAGCATATCCAGATAGCGTCTCAAGGCCTGTTGGTCGTGCACCCCAGGTTCGGGTTCAAGGCGGGACCACTCCATGGACATCCGAAAGACCTTCCATCCCAGGGAATGGAAGAGTTCAATGTCCTGGGGATAGAGTTCCCAGAAATTGCAGGCACTGCCGCTCTTGTCGGGAAAGCGGTCGGGCTGCTTCCGTTCGTCCTCCCAAAGTTGGCTATGGATGCAGTTCCCCTCAATCTGGTAGCTGGCCGTCGCCGTGCCGAAAAGGAAATCCTTGGGGAAGGTCACAGAAGACATGGAAAGCAGGGGGAACATGACGGTAAACTCCTGGTCATTTGCGGGAAAGAGAGGCGCCCGTCTTCTCACAGGATTTCCCCGTCCTCCGACGGAGGCTGAGAGGGACGGGAGGGCAGGCGACAGCCCCCCTTCTCGTCTATCCCTGGACGCAAACATAGTATAGGGCAAACCGATGGGGGAAAAAAGAACGATTCTCCAGATTACATGGATAAAAATCCAGAGTTTTCGTGGAAAAGCCGGGGAGAAGTTTGCGTTCTTCTCCACGTGAGGGTTATATTTTCTGCCATGATGACCACGCGGACAAGGAAGAGCGGAGTATTTCGCCGGCTGGAGCAGTATGCGGGAGAGGGCAGCCATGTGGCGGCCCTCAAATCCATTCACTTCCGCAATCCCAACGGCTCCCTCGCCAGTTCCACCCGCACCCACAGCCATGACTACTACGAGCTGGTGATCGTCCTGGGAGGGGAGGGAGTGCACTGGCTGGAGGCTCATTCTTTCCCCCTGGCGCCAGGCCAGGTCTATCTGATTCCCCCGGGCAAGAAGCACCGCTACCAGGACTTCGAACACCTGGTTCTCCAGAATTTCATGTTCGGGAGGAAGGTCTTCCGCTTTCTCCAGCGGCAACTCCAGGTTCTCCCGGGATATGCCACCTTCTTCCAGGAATGGGAAAGGCAGCCCAAGTTGCTGCTGGACAGTTGGCAGATTGCGGAATTCGATGTCATACTGCAGGGCATCGCCTTGGAAAACCATCGGGGGAACAACCAGAACCAGTTGCTCCTCACCTCCTACATGGGAATGCTGTTGAGCAAACTGCTGGACAACCGTTCCGGCGCCAACTCCCCCAAGCCCATCCATGGAAGCCTCCAGAACGCCGTGGCATACATGAGGCAAAACTATTACTGTCCCATCCCGTTGAAGAAGTTGGCGGAACTGTCCCACATGTCGTTGAGTTCCTTCCATGCCTGCTTCCGCCGGGAATTCCACACCTCCCCCCTCCAATGGCTCCTCCGGTTCCGCGTCCAGAAAGCCATGGAACTCCTCCTTCACACGGAAAAAAGCATCACCGATGTGGCCAATGACTGCGGTTTCTCCGACCCGCTCTACTTCTC